>Ga0247734_1002450_pt1 | contig 12180 bp, 10 predicted proteins | sample UWRJL103311B2_FD_180933 | JGI IMG/M metagenome (GOLD analysis project Ga0247734, IMG submission 180933) | Plant litter microbial communities from Arlington Agricultural Research Station in Wisconsin, United States - UWRJ-L103-311B-2 | ecosystem: Environmental > Terrestrial > Plant litter >... | reverse complement strand
AGGAGCTGAGGAAATTTGATGCTGCTGACCCCGTGAAGTATGACTTTGCGCTATTCGGATTAGGGGTTGAAGAGAAGTTTTAAATGGGGAGATCATCTCATGGATGATCTTTAAAAAAAGCATACAATTATATGACGACCTGGGCGTCATGCAAGCGCAGCGCAGCATTATGCCAGTCGGAATATAATTGTATGCTTTTTTCATCAAAGAGAATCCCCCTGCTTAATTTCTCCATCTAAATTATTAACTTAGTACTTGATGGTAGTATTCGAAGCTGAAATAGAACGGTTTGAAAAAATGGGGGAAAAGACCGGATGGACCTTCGTTTTTATCCCTGTTGAAATCGCCAATCAAATCAAGGCCAGCTGTAGGAAAAGCTATCGCATTAGAGGGAAACTTGATCATGTTGCAATCCGTGGTGTTGCCCTTACCCCAATGGGAGAGGGAAACTTTATCATACCTCTTAAAGCCAGTTTGAGAAAGGAGTTGAAAAAAGCAGAAGGTGCTCTACTTCGTTTAGAACTGGAAGAGGATACGGAGTTTAAGATAGAAATGCCTGCCGATCTTGAGCTTTGCCTGTTGGAAGAAAAACACTGTATGGAAAACTTTATGAAGCTGCCAAAATCGCACCAAAATTATTATATCAACTGGCTAAATACCGCAAAAACCGACCAAACCCGGACAAAAAGACTTACCCAGATTGTCATCGCGATGGACAAGCAAATGGATTTTGGAGAAATGATGAGAAACAAATAGGATGCGCAATCAAATCAGGCATCTGGCAGTAACACTTTACTTACGATCGTACTTCCTAAACCAGCTGGCAACTTTCATCTGTATAACGCCAAGAAATGCCTCTCTAAAAATCTTTGTGCTCATCTTGGATGTGCCTTCCGTGCGGTCGGTAAAGATGATCGGAACCTCTACTACTTTAAAGCCGTATTTCAGTGCCGTAAACTTCATCTCGATCTGGAATGCGTAACCTACAAATTTCACTTTATCAAGAGGAATAGTTTCCAGAACAATCCTGCGGTAACATTTGAATCCTGCAGTAGCATCCTGGATGTCAATCCTCGTGATCAGTCGCACGTACATTGACGCGAAATAGGACATCAATACCCTGCTCATGGGCCAGTTTACTACGTTAACCCCTTGCACATAGCGGGAGCCAATAGCAACATCAGCGCCGGTCACGCAAGCCTGATAAAGCTTATACAGGTCTTCCGGGTTGTGCGAAAAATCCGCATCCATTTCAAAAATATATTCGTATGAATTTCGGAGGGCCCATTTAAAACCGTGAATGTAGGCTGTTCCCAATCCGAGTTTCCCAGTCCTTTGTTCCAGGTGCAGGCCCGAATATTCAAGTTGCAGTTTTTTTACAATATCAGCAGTTCCATCTGGTGATCCATCATCAATAATTAAAACTTCAAAGGGATAGTTCAGATTAAATACCTTGCGGATAATCTTTTCTATATTTTCCTTCTCATTATAGGTGGGGATGATGACGATGCTGTCTGACACTTTTTTAATAAATTCTGGTAAAACTTTTGCGAAAGTATAGATTATAAATGAAAGGTGATAAGTAATAAAGGAATTTAACAGCATTTTAATCCTTTTCCTGTATCATTTTTACATAAAGAACCCGCTTCACATTTAAGTTTGCGGGTTCTGTTATTACAAATAAGTTATTGAATGCAAAGGTTATACCGTGGCGTTCATCGTTCTCTGCAACCACTTAGTGAGGGCAAATAGAATAATGGAAGCCGTTCCGGCCATAAATACGAACAACATGAAAAACTCATGCAGATTATGCATTTGATAGCCCATGAACGCTGTAGTTTTGGTGCCATCCGGATACAAAGCACTTAGCTTTCCGCTCAATACATTTGCACCTGCATTTGCAAGAAACCAAACTGCCATTAGCAGTGAAGCAAGTTTTAACGGTGCAAGTTTGTTTACAAGCGATAAACCGATTGGCGATAAACATAGCTCTCCCCAGGTATGAAAAGCATACATACCGATCAGCCACATCATACTTACTTTAATACCTGATCCTACGTTGTCGACACCTATACCGATCACATAATAACCAACAGCCAGCAGCATTAAGCCGATAGCCATCTTGGTAGGTGCAGAAGGCTCCCTTTTACCAAGTTTGATCCAGATCCATGCAAAAATTGGTGCGAAGGTTACCACAAAAACCGAATTGAGTGAAGAAAACCAACTTGCCGGAACTGTAAAGAAACCGAGGTCACGCTGGGTAGATTCTGAGGCAAAGAACGTAAGGGATGCACCCGCCTGTTCAAAGGCACTCCAGAAGAAGACTACAAAAAATGAAACAATAAAAATTACCAATACCTTTTTCTTTTCAATCCCGGTTAGTTTTTTATCACCGAAAATCATGAATGCAATGCCCAGAACCGCAACCAGCATGAGGTAACTCAGGTAACTGTACACGCGGGCATCGATATAAAGCAGGGCTACACAAAGGCCTGCAAACAATAATAAAGCAATGTAAACCAATACCGGTGAAAATGCACTGCCGGTTTGTTCAGGTTTCATGCCCAGGGGAATTCCTTCAGGGTCCCTGATATATTTGTCCTTCAGGTTAATAAACACAATTACGCTCAACGCCATAGCAATAGCAGCAGCAAGAAATGCCCATTTGAAATCGGCCGGGTTACCCGTATCTCCAAAATATCCGCAGATGAATGGGCCTAAGGCGCCGCCCACATTGATACCCATGTAAAAAATAGTGTAGGCTGCATCCAGTCTTTTATCCTTTGGAGGGTATAACTGCCCAACCATTGATGAAATGTTTGGTTTGAAGAAGCCATTACCAGCGATCATAAATCCAAGTCCGGAAAAGAAGAGGAAAGCAGATACATCAGCATTTGTCTGGTAGAGCGAAGCACAGGCAAACATTAAAAGCTCTCCCAGCGACATTAGGATACCCCCTGTAATGATCGAACGCCGGTTTCCCCAGTATCGGTCAGCAACAAAACCGCCAATTAGCGGTGTAAGGAAAACTAGTCCGGTATAACTTCCATAAAGGTTTGAGGCGAACGCTTTATCGAACAATAATGCTTTAGTCATGAAAAGCACCAGTATTGCACGCATACCGTAATAGTTGAAACGTTCCCACATCTCGGTAGCGAACAGTACGTATAATCCTTTTGGATGGCCTTTAGGAGAGTCGTGAATAAGCTCCGGCTTAAGGATTTCAGATTGATCCATAATGTTGAATTTGTGTTATAGTTTTTAAATTAAAAGTCTTGCAAAGTAATTCTAATTATTTATTAATCCCTGAAAAGGAATGAAATTAGAATTTTTTTGTGACGGGGATATTTTTGCTTTTAGGGTCAATATAGCGCTCATCCTGCTCGTTGGGGTCGTTTTTTAGTTCTATATTCTCAACAAGTTTCAATATAGTGCCTACCAGACGGTAGCCATCAAAACTGGAATCGGAGGCATAATATTCGTATTTTCCTTTCATTGCAGAATCAATGGGGGCAAGGTGGTCAAAAGCAATGAGTTGCTCTTTTTTATCCAGCCTAAGCGTCATTGAGTTTAGTTTGTTATATTCAAAAACGATCCTGTTTTTAAGAGGTGCATTTTTTTTATTTTCGAAAACCGGTTTGCCGAAATGTACTTCGTTTTCGTTGAAAGACAGTATTTCGATCACTTTTTTTGAAGTTTTAGTGTTATTTCCTTTCCAACCCAATAGTGCATAAGCGGTTTTTTGGCCGGCAACGGTGAGGGGAATAACTTCGTAATACCGCGCGCCATACCATTGTTTATTGGTGGTGATCTGGTTATCATCCTTAAAATGTTCCGTATCATCTATCAGCGGGTATAATTTTAATGCACCGCTTTTTGTTGCCATTTGAATGGATCCAAAAAAGCGGTAGGTACCGTCTTCAACAGGAATGTACCAGGAAAAAATGCGGAAAGAATTATCAGGAGATTTTACCAGGGAGATGGTTTTGAGTGAATCGAATGAATAATTGTAAGAAAAAGGGGTTTTTAGTGCACTTACCAGGAGTTTAATAAATCTGGCATTCTGTTCAAACCGAAGAATATTTGTTGGAGCGGCGTACATCTGGTTTGCGCCAAGTACCAGGGAGTCCTGGTACTTATTTAGCAAGGCCATATCGCTCTTACCCGCGTTAACTTGCGCCGAAACTGTGTTTAGGGCAGAGTTATAACACATTAAACATATCAAAAAGGATAGGTAAACCTTATTCATTAATCTAATTTTTCCACTACAATAGCACTTGCGCCGCCACCACCGTTGCAAATTCCGGCAACGCCGATTTTTCCGTTGTTCTGGTTCAAAACAGCGAGAAGGGTAACCACAATCCGGGCTCCAGAAGCGCCAAGAGGATGGCCCATGGCGACAGCGCCACCGTTCACATTGACCTGCGACTCGCTGAGGCTTAACTCTTTGTTATTAGCTAATGAAACTACGGAAAAAGCTTCGTTAATTTCAAAAAAATCTACATCCCTTAATTCTTTTCCGGCCCTTTGCAATGCTAGTGGTATTGCCTTTGACGGTGCCGTGGTGAACCATTCCGGTGCTTGCTGCGCATCGGCATAACCTAAAATTCTGGCAAGCGGTTTAATACCCAGTTCGGCAGCTTTATCGGCGCTCATCAACACCAGTGCGGCTGCGCCATCATTTAAGGTAGATGCATTCGCGGCAGTTACGGTACCCTCTTTTTTAAATACGGGTTTCAGGCCAGGTATCTTGTCGAAATTTACAGCGTATGCTTCCTCATCCTTGTCTATGGTAGTTAAATTACCTTTGCGGTCCACTACCTCCACAGGGATAATTTCTCCTGTAAATTTACCGCTTTCCTGAGCGGCCTGCGTTCTTTTGTATGAACTGACAGCAAATCTGTCTTGCTCTTCGCGGCTGATGTCACAGGTAGACGCACAAAGTTCCGCTGCAGATCCCATGTGGTAGTCATTGTACACATCCCAAAGACCATCTTTTACAAGACCATCGGTCATCTGCCCATGGCCTAATCTGTATCCGGTTCTGGCTTTTTCCAGGTAATAAGGGACGTTGCTCATGCTTTCCATCCCGCCTGCTACCACAATATCGTTTTGGCCCAGTGCGATGCTCTGCGCGGCAAGCATGATTGCTTTAGTACCCGATGCACATACTTTATTGACAGTTGTAGCGGGAACATCTGGTAAACCAGCGAATTTCGCTGCCTGCGTTGCCGGTGCCTGTCCCAGGCTGGCAGAAAGTACATTTCCCATGAAAACTTCCTGAACCTGTTCTGGCTTGATACCCGATTGCTCAACAGCAGCTTTAATGGCAAAGCCCCCTAATTGGGTAGCTGAAAATCCCGCCAGCGAACCACCAAAGCTTCCTATTGGTGTTCTGAGGGCAGAAACAATTACTACTTCTCTCATTTGTGTTTATAAATTTGGTTGAGACAAAGCTAGTAATTTTTAACGATGGTTATTCTGTTTTGCCTGTGAGTTCTTTCAGGTCGGCTACTTGTGCATCCCTTACGCCGCCTGCGTTACCGGTACCACCTATTACCATGAGATGGTTATGTAAAACTACCGCACCGGAATGGCTTCTGTCCGCAAAGTTTGATTTGATCATGGTAAAATTTCTTTTTTTTGTATCAAAATAGCCACTGAAATCTTTTTCGCTATAATCTCCGGTGATAAAGATAAAATGTCCGGATGTAGAGATACCGTTTGTTGCAATCCTGGCAGGTAGCTTACCAGCAGATTCCCATGTTTTCTTGTTAATATCATAAGCATAGATATGACTGCTGGTGTATTTCTGCGCTGCATTGTAACCACCAAAAACATATAAAATGCCGTCTACTACCGCGCCTGTTGCCTGTACCATCTCGGGCATATCCGGCAGCCTGGTAAACTTCTCGGTCAGCGGGTCAAACTCATAAACTGCGTTTGTTGCCCTTGCAGTGTTAAAATTTGTCATGTTGGGACTGCCACCAAAAATATAAATCTTATTCTTCCAAACTGCTGAACCTGAATAAGCCACTGGCAATGGATTTTTAACAGCAAGGGTTTTTACCTCGCCAGTTTTTACGTCTACCGACTGGATGTTTTCATTATATACATAATTACGGATAGAGCTGAGTCCGCCAATTACATATATTTTGCCGGTTTCCTGAATATATGAAGCGGTTGCCTGTACCAGCGGCGTCAGTTTATTGGTTAAGACCGACCAGTTATTAACTTTAGGATCATACCTGAGCACCTGTCTGGAAATGCCTGTTCCAGAGAAACCACCAACCGTATAGGCAAACTCATTGTCGGTTACACATGCATGATAAAACAGGGGAAAAGGAAGTTCCCTTGCATTCTTGAAAATTAATTTATCCAAGGAATCTGCGCTGGAAGAGGTTGCAGTGATAATCTTGTCCGAATGAGGAATTTTGCTGTGTTCAGCAGTAAATGAAGAGGTGATGACGCTGGCCGACAGGCAAAGCAACAGGGCGAGTTTATGTTTCATACTGTTAGATATTATGGTGATTAAAGCTAAAATTAGTCCTTATCCCTCATTGCCCCAGGACTATAACGCGCGAAAATATATCGACAGAAAGTTAGTCATTCTTTTAGTCATTCAAAAATTAAAATCAGCATAGTTCAAAATAAACAAAAAAAGAAATATTTGTATGCAACGCAGTAAGGCTTCCTGTGTCTCTTTTGCAAAATACTATTGCTGCGGATTAATGACGGAGCTGTAAATTATTGTACCAGACATTTATCTACCTCACATGATCAAAGGCTTCCACATCTCAATTTTTATAACAGGATTACTCAACTTTTTCTCCTTTTTTGCCTCTGCGCAGATGTCTGTTGGGACTGTCAGCGGTAAAGTGATTGATTCCGTTTCAAAAACCCCTGTAGAGTTTATTACTATTTCCCTTAAAAAAGACAAAGTCACTTTAAAGACTACCATAACGGATGCAGCAGGAAATTTCAGTATCACCAATACGCCAATGGGTAAACTGACCATACAGGCTATGGCTATTGGTTATGCCCCAAAAACAATTGAAGTTGAGGTAATTGGCAAAACGCTGGATGTGGGTAATATACCTGTAGTTCCCCAATCTAATAATCTAAAAGAGATTGCTATTACAGCCGACCGGCCGCTGATTAAACAGGAGGTGGACCGTATCAGTTATGATATTCAGGCAGATCCTGAAAGTAAAGTACTAACGGCCCTTGATATGATGCGTAAGGTGCCGCTGTTATCATTGGATGCTGACGATAATATCAAGTTGAAAGGCAGTGGGAAGTATAAGATATTAATCAATGGTAAGCCATCAGGAATGATCAATCAAAGTCCGAAGGATGTGTTGCGGAGTATGCCCGCGTCATCCATCCAGAAAATAGAAGTGATCACCACTCCACCAGCAAAATATGACAGTGAAGGTTTATCGGGTATCATCAATATTATCACTTCCAAAAAGATTGATAATGGATACAATGGAAACATCAATATCAGGGAAAATGGGCCTGTTGGTGGCCCCGGTATAGGGGGACGGTTCACCTTGAAACAGAATAAACTTGGCGTAGCAGCTTATGGTGGCACGGGATGGTACATTTCACCCGAAGCAAATAATGTGAGCAGCAGGACCACTACTGGTGAGCAGGCCACCTCATTGTTGCTTAGCGGCACCCGGAAAATGGAAAACAACTGGCGCTACGGCGGGGCCGAGCTCAGTTATGAACTGGATAGTTTGAATTTGATTACGGCAGAACTAAATCCTTATAGTGGATATAATGATCAGACCCTGAACCAGTTTTCTACTCTTCGTCAGACCGGTACCGAGGACATAGCTTATCACCAGCTAACCCATAATAATTATTCCTGGAGCGGTCTTGAAGCTTCTTTTAATTATCAGCTGGGCTTTAAAAGCAATAAAGAAAGGCTGCTTACTTTCTCCTACAAATACAGCAACTTCAGCAATCCTGTAGAGAACATATTAAGTTTTACAGAAAGGCTGAATTTTGCCAGCCCGGATTATACCCAGAATAATGATAGCCGGTCTAAAGAACAAACCTTCCAGCTCGATTATGTGCATCCTCTGCAAAAAATCAATATTGAAGCAGGGATCAAGGGTATACTACGTGACAACAATAGTGATTTCCGTTACGAAACGCTGAATGCAGTCGGTGAACCGGTGATCGATCCGGAAAGGACAAACAAGTTCAATAACAATCAGGATATATTTGGCGCTTATAATTCTTATGGGATTAATCTGAGCAACTGGAGCTTTAAGGCCGGGGTCCGTTTAGAGGGCACGCATGTAAAAGCCGATTTTATTAGCAGTGGCGCTAACGTTAACAGCGATTACTTCAATGTTATACCTACGCTATCCATTAATAGAAAATTTAAGGACCAGAGTAACCTCAATTTTGGATATACGCAACGGATAGAACGGCCTGGGATCAGTTACCTCAATCCATTTGTAGACCGGTCAGTGCCGAATCTGGAGTCGACGGGAAATCCAGATCTGGAAGCGGTATTGAGCAATAACCTGGAACTGACCTATAGTAAAGCCAAAAAAGGATCTATAAATGGGGGTATCAGTTATAACTTTGCCAATAATACTATACAGAGCATCTCAGTTTATAGTGAATTGGACCAGATCACGCGTACCACATATCAGAATGTGGGAAAGGACAAAATGCTGACCGGTAGTCTGAATATCAATTATCCTATCACGTCCAAATGGGATATGAGTATCAGCGGTAATCTTGGTTATAAATGGCTGGAGGGATCAATTAATGGCATTGCTACGAAAAACAGCGGAACTACAGGGAACGGAAACGTAAACACTTCATATAAATTTGAGCATGAATGGAAGGCGAGTGCCTCTTTTAGTTATAGCGCTCCGGAATTATTATTACAAGGGAATTCCAGTTCATATTATTTTAGTTCTTTTGGTGGAAGTAAAGAAATTGTGAAGGGCAAACTGACACTTTCCGCATCAGTGAATAATCCCTTTTCTAAATTCAGGTATTATACTTTCCTCACCGAAGGAACGAATTTTGTTCAGACTTACAATTCGCAAAACTATTATAGGTCTTTTAGGGTAAGTCTGAACTGGAACTTTGGAAAACTATCTGATGAGATTAAAAAGAGCAAACGCAAAATCAAAAATGATGATGTCAAGAGCAGTGCAAATTAGGCTAGCCTTCAACGTTATTTTCTTAATTTTAATTTTTTAAGAACTATCATTTTCATGCAGTACAGCTGATTGGCAACTTTGATGATACGTTGGTTATTCGCTCCTTCTTTTTCACGTATCGCGATCAGCACATCTAAATATTGCAGATCACTGTCTATATTTTTTAAGTGGCTTTCCAGATTTTTCCCTAACATCACATCAGCCCATAAATCTGCATAGGCACTAATGATATCTTTTAGAACTGGCGACTGTATTGGTGTGTGTTTCGTATTCATAACTTTAGATTTAAAACTACACAGCAATTGCAGTACCCGGTAAGTACATCTGCGCTAAAAGTTGTTTCATTAGCGTTTATCCGAATTTTTAACGAAATTCTCGCATTCAGGATCACCAAAACGATAAGGTTTATTTTCAATACGACAGGCTTCTTAAATTAGCCTCCATTGATAACAGTGTTAGTTTGCCCTGTTGTTCTCAGGTTGCACAACTTGCCTGTTCTGATTTCCGGGTTTTCCATTTCTCCCGAACCTGTAGCTGGCCGTAAGCTTGTAATAGTTGTTTCCGTAGCTGCGGTGATAGTAGATCTGCGTGCGGCCAACATTGTAGTCGCCCTCAGAAATATTGTTGTTGAAAATATCGTTAGCCGTTACGCCAATTTTCATCCTGTCAGCGAAGAAAGTCTTTTCAATCCCCAGCGTGATCATGGATCGTTTTACGTCATGCCGCAGGTTGTAATAGCGGTCGCCCAGGTACCAGGCAAGCAATTGAATTTTAATACCATGGTTAAGGCTAAAGGTATTGCTCGTATATAGATAAATCTGCGGCCTGCTTTTTCCGGTAGCAAAGCCATAATTGACATCAACAGAACGCGAATAGACGAGATTAGAAGTGTTGACTGATTGCCACCAGTTCCCAATGGTAAACGGTCCGGTTAGTGATAACAACCAAGAACGGTCGGCAGTGATGTTAATAGATTTCAGTACGTAATTTTCCTCTCCGCTCCCCCGCAGCGCAGCTGCTGTCAACTGGTCGCTTGTATAGGTAAACCCAAGTTTCAGTTCCGTTTTATCCAGCTTAGCTGCCAGCTCAAACGCATGTGAACGTTCTGGTACCAGGTCTGGGTTTCCTTCAATGGTGGTGAACGGGTCCTGATAAATCACAAAGGGATTGAGTGCCTGGTACCTCGGGCGAATAATTCTTGAGGTATAGGAAGCACGAAGGCCAGAGCTTTTTCCCATTGGATATTCTATCTGAAGGTTAGGGAAAAGATTGGTATACCGCCTGGTGGTGTCGTTTCCTTTATTTGTATTCAGCTCATAACTGGTACGTTCTGCCCTAACACCAAGTGCAAGGTTTAGCTGCTGAATTTTGGTGGAGAAACTTGTATAAGCCGCTGCAATCTGTTCTTTGTACATGAAGTTACTGGAGAGCTGCCCGTCAATTTGAAATGGCCCGTCCTTTTGACCGGCAGTAAAAAAGGTAGTCTCTGAGGTATTAGATACGGCGCTGAATCTTAAACCCGCTTCCAATTTCGACTTGCGGCTCAACATCTTCGTCAGATCTGCCTGCAGGCTCTGGATTTGTAATTGATGATCAGCATTATTTTGCAAATATCGTGGTTCAGGTCCCGAGGTGATACCAATGTTTTCTTCAATGAAGTCGCCGGAGGTATTTCCATAATGGCTGTGCTGCCCAATCGCAGAGATACTGGAACCGAGGGTATCAATTGTGTGGTTAACATTGAGCGTAATTATAGTATTGTTCCTCAGTTCGTCACGTAAAATCGTGCTGGTGTACTGGTTTGCATTTAAATTTGTTGTAATGGCGTTTCTGCTATTTACTGCACCTCCCAGTTTGTCGCGGTTTCCGCTAAACGCAAAGGATACGGCTGTTTTCGGTGAAAGCGTATACCGGGCACTAAGCCCGTAATTTGTATAAGTATTAAAATCGCGGTTCCAATCAGTTGTGAGCACAGAATTTAAATATTCTTCCTGGGCTGGGCGGGTTCGTGTGGTAAAAAGCAGTTCCCTGCCACTTCCTTTTAAAACACCCAGGTTGCCAGAGATAGCCAAACTTTTGTGTGTGTAACTTAGGTCCAGAAAGGTATTGGCATTTGTACCTGCAAATTCTGAGTAGGTAACATGCTGGGCAATATTTCCATTAATTCCCTGGGTGCCTGCTATTTTTGTTGTAATATGGATTACCGCACGCCCGGCAGCATCATATTTGGCGGAGGGATTGGCAATCACTTCAATTTTGGTGATCTGAGAAGTAGGAATGCTTGACAGGCGCTCAGCAGGCACAATGCTTCCGTTGAGGTAAATGATCGCTTCACCTTTCCCTTGCAGGTAGATTGTTCCTTCAGATATGTTTACACCCGGGGTTCTGGAAAGAATTTCAGTTACTGAGCTGCTGGTAGCAAGGATGGTTCCCGCAACATTAACCACAAGATCTCCATTGTTTCCATAACGCAGGGGAGGCAATCCCGACTTGATTTCTACCTGCCTCAAAGTCCTGCTGTTTGGCCGGGGAACAATGATGCTGACACCCATACTGGCAACTCCGTTATAACGCAATGATATTGTGGTGTCTGCAAACAAAATAGAACTCAATCTCAACTGAAAATTATAAAGTGAGATTCCATCAACCTGAATAAGACCTGCGTTAAAACCTTCCTTGCGGATAATATTACCAGCAGAGTCCGCCAGTACAAAATTACCCAACATGGGTTGCCCGCCGCTGTCAGTAATTTTCGCATTGATACTGGTAATCTGTGCAGAGAGCATTTGTGAAAAAAGAAGCTGGAATAAAATAAATAAGGCCGCCTTTAAAATATCTGTCATGTCGCGTTTTTTGGTTCGCTTCAAAACTGATGAGAAAATTCATCACAGGGGTGCAGGAAACGGGAATCAGGAGTACGGAATTATAATACCGTACTATTTGCCATTGCAGCCTGTTGTTGATGGGACAGGGGTGTCAT
>Ga0247734_1002449_pt1 | contig 12185 bp, 7 predicted proteins | sample UWRJL103311B2_FD_180933 | JGI IMG/M metagenome (GOLD analysis project Ga0247734, IMG submission 180933) | Plant litter microbial communities from Arlington Agricultural Research Station in Wisconsin, United States - UWRJ-L103-311B-2 | ecosystem: Environmental > Terrestrial > Plant litter >... | reverse complement strand
GGCCGGCGCCGCCGAACGGGAACGGCGGCGGATCGAGGAAGATCGAGGTTTCGCCGGGGTCCAGCGGTACCAAGGCACCGCCGACGGCGGCGTAATTGGTGGTCAGCCGGTGGGCATCCGCGGCGGGCACGCGAAAGCCGGTGCTGCTCATGCCGGCGGGGCCGAAGATCGTGTCCTGCAGGTAGGCGTCGAACGGGCGGCCCGTGACCACCTCGATCACCCGGCCCATCAGGTCGAGGCCCATGGAATAGCTGAACCGCGTGCCGGGATCGGCCACCAGCGGCACCTGTGCCAACCGGTCGGCGAAGGCGGCGAGGCCCTTGACCGGCTCGCCGTCGAACAGGCCGGGCAGGCGCATACGGCTGATCTGGCCGGCGACGAGGCCCTTGCCTTCCATCAGCGCCTTGATCGGCCCGGTCTGGATGATGGTATAGCCCAGGCCCGAGGTGTGCGTCATCAAATGGCGCATCGTGATCGGCCGGGGCGCGGGATGGAGCGCGGTGATCGAGCCGTCGTAGGTGTCCTGCACCTGCATCGCGCGGTAGGCGGGCAGGATGTCGGACACCGGCTGGTCGAGCGCCAGCTTGCCCCTGGCGATCAGGTCCATCGCCGCCATGCCGGTGATCGGCTTGGTCATCGAATAGATGCGGAACAGGCTGTCTGGCCCGATCGGGTCGGCATCGGTGAAGCCCTCGCTGCCGCGCGCGATGTACTCCGGCTCGCGGCCGGGCAGGCCCAGCGAGGCGACCATGCCGGGGAACTTGCCCGGCCCCACCCAGCGCTCGATCACGGCGCGGACCTTGGGGAGCAGCTCAGGCTGGGTCGCGGCGAAAGCGAGGCGCGGCAGCAGCGCAGAAAGCCCGGCCGCAGCGCCGAGGCGCAGGATCAGGCGGCGGTCGATCGCTGCCTCGAACTCGCGGATCATGCGTCCTCCTTTTCCGCCAGCGCGAGGCGCGCGGCCTTGGCAAACAGCGTGGGCAGGCCCGCTTCGTCCAGCCGGTCGAGCGGCCACCACTCGCCCTCGCCCAGCTCCTCGAATCCGTTGCCGCGATAGACCGCCAGGTTCAGTTCGAGCGCGAAGTGAGTGAAGACGTGGTCGACCTTGCCGGCGCTTTGCCACGGGCCCGCCAGCGGACCTGCCCCGTCGCCATCGGCGCGCGCGGCCCAGCCGTCGTCGGGCAGCGCCCGCATGCCGCCGAGCATTCCGGTGCCGGGACGGCGCACCAGCCAGACTTCGGACTCGCCCCGCTCTATCCAGAAGGCGCGGCCCTGGCGCAAGGCCTTGGCCTTCTTCGCCGCCTTGACCGGGAAGCGCGCGGGTTCGCCCGACCGGCGCGCGGTGCAGGGCCCGGCGATCGGGCACAACAGGCAGCGCGGCGCACGCGAGGTGCAGATCGTGGCGCCCAGGTCCATCATCGCCTGCGCGAAGTCTCCCGCGCGGGTATCGGGCGTGATCGCATCGGCCTGCGCGCGAATCGCCGGGCGCGAGCCGGGCAGCGGCGCCTCGATCGCGAACAGACGCGAGACGACGCGCTCGACGTTGGCGTCGACCACCACCGCGCGCCGCCCGAAGGCGATCGCGGCGACCGCCGCCGCGGTATAGGCACCCAGCCCCGGCAGCGCGCGCAAGGCGTCCTCGGTATCGGGAAAGCCCCCAAGCGCCGCCACTTCGCGCGCGCAGGCGAGCAAGTTGCGGGCCCGTGCGTAGTAACCGAGCCCCGCCCAGGCGGCCATGACGTCCTCGTCCGCCGCGCCCGCCAGCGCCTCCACGGTGGGCCAGCGGGCGGTGAAGCGGGCGAAATAGTCCTTCACCGCCGCCACGGTGGTCTGCTGCAGCATCACTTCGGACAGCCACACGCGGTAAGGTTCGGTGGCCGGGGTGCCCGGCGGCGCGCGCCAGGGCAGGTCGCGGGCATGGCCGTCGTACCAGTCGAGCAGAAGGGCGGCGATGTCCGAACTGGCGTCCATCCCCGCGCTATGGCATTGGAGCGCGGGCAATGGAACGGGACATCGACAAACCGAGCGGCAGCACGCCTGCCGACAAGCCTCGCGCCGCCAAGGCCGCAAAGCCCAAAACCGGCCTCAAGCAGTTCGAACGCGCGCGCGGCGGACCTGCCCGCCAGATTTCCGACCTCATGCCCGAAGTGGGCCGCACCGCATTTCGCCGTTTCGGCTTCGTTCAGTCGAGCGTGGTGTCGCGCTGGCCCGAGATCGTCGGCGCCCGCCACGCGCGGGTCTGCTCGCCCGAATCGATCCGCTTTCCGCCGGGCGAGAAGAGCGACGGCATTCTCCAGCTCGTCGTCATCCCCGCCCACGCGCCGATGATCCAGCACGTGATCCCCGAGATCGTCGAGCGGGTGAACCGCTTCTTCGGCTACAAGGCGGTAGCAAAGGTGAAACTTCGGCAAGGCGAGGTTAAGGCACCGCCTGTCACCCAGCCCCGCGCCGCGCCGCCATCGCTCAAGCCGGTGCCGTTCGAGCTTGGCGAATCGCTGCGCGACATCGGCGATCCCGAGCTGCGCGCGGTGCTGGAATCGCTGGCCCGCAGCATGAATGCGAAGGCCGGCCCGGACGATCAGTGAGGAACTCTACGCGCATGACATCTCCCCGGATCACCACCGTACTGCGCGTTGCCGCGCTCGCCGCCTGCGCCGCGCTCAGCGTGGCCGCCGCGCCCAAGGCCGCGCCGGCCAAGAAGACCCTGCCGCCCGCCAGCACCAACTGGGGCGCCAACACGCTCGTCACCCCGAACGGCAGCCACCGCGTGGGCAACCCCGATGCGCCGATCAAGCTGGTGGAATACGTCAGCTACACCTGCCCGCACTGCGCGCACTACACCAAGGATTCCGAGCCGGTCCTGCGGCTGACGCTGATCCCCAAGGGCCAGATTTCGATCACCGTCACCAATTTCCTGCGCAACCCGATCGACCTCACCGTCGCCATGCTGACCAACTGCGGCGATCCGCGCCGCTTCTTCGTGCGCCACAACGCCTTCTTCGCCTCGCAGGACCAGTGGCTGGGCAAGATCGAGGGCTTCAACGCCGAGCAGCAGAAGCGCTGGTATCAGGGCGACATGCCCCAGCGCATGCGCGCGATCGCCAGCGACTTCGGGTTCTACGACAAGATGGCCGGCTGGGGCGTGACCCGCGCCCAGGCCGACGCCTGCATGTCGAACACCGCGATGCTCGACAAGCTCAAGGTGCAGCAGGCCGAAGTGCAGTCGCTCGGCCTGGCGGCGACCCCCAGCTTCACGCTCAACGGCGAAGTGCTCGACGGGCACGACTGGGCTTCGGTGCAGAAGTCGATCACCGACAAGCTGGCCGAGCAGCGCGCCGGCAACATCTGAGCAACGGGCGGGGGCGCTGACCTCCGCTCCCCCTTTCCCGTCATTCCCGCGAAGGCGGGAACCCATCTGATGAGGCTTCGTATCGCACGGGCATCAGTTGGGTCCCCGCCTTCGCGGGGATGACGAGGAGGGTGTAGGGACAAGAAAGAAGGTTCGCGGCGACGGTCCAAGGCCCCGCCCCGCAAGGTCTTGTGGAAGACCCCCACGCGCCGCTTTGCCTCGCCGCGCCCATCGGCTAGCCATTCTCCCAAATATCGTCACCCCCAGTTTCGCCACCCAAGGATTCGCACGCATGATCCGCCTTCCCCTTCGCCAGATCGTGCTCGGCCTGATCGCCGTGCCGCTCGCCCTCGGTCTCGCCGCCTGCGGCAAGAAGGACGACACCACCGCCACCGCGACCACCTCGGGCGCGCCGATCGCCAAGATTTCGGCGCCCGCCGGCAAGGCCTGGGCCGACATCGTCGCCAAGACCCCCGAGGGCGGCTATCGCATCGGCAACCCCGACGCGCCGATCAAGCTGGTCGAATACGGCGCGCTGAGCTGCTCGCACTGCGCCGAGTTCGCGAAGGAGAGCTTCGCCAAGATGCGCGACGATTACGTCGCCAGCGGCCGCGTCAGCTACGAACTGCGCTTCTACATGCTCAACGCGCTCGACGTGCCGGCATCGCTGCTCGCCACCTGCGGGTCGACCGAGGCGGTGATCCCGCTGGCCGAGCAGTTCTGGGCCTGGCAGCCCAAGATGTTCGAGAACATGCAGGCCGCCAGCAAGCAGACGCTCGCCGCGCTCGACGCGATGCCCAAGGACAAGCAGCTTTCCGCCGTCGCGCAAGTCGCCGGCATGAACGAGTTCTTCGCCTCGCGCGGGATCGCTCGCGACCAAGCCAACGCCTGCATCGGCGACGTCGCCAAGGCCAAGGCCTTCGCCGACCAGACGCAGAAGGCGACCGACGAGTTCAACGTCACCGGCACGCCCACCTTCATCATCAACGGCAACACGCAAGGCTCGATGGGCTGGAACGAGCTGGAAGCCAAGCTGCAGCAGGCCGGCGCGCGTTGATAGGGCGCTGACGGCAAGCCGATGCGCATCAACCGGCTCAAGCTCAGCGGGTTCAAGAGCTTCGTCGAGCCTGCCGAACTACGCATCGAACCGGGGCTGACCGGCGTCGTCGGCCCCAACGGCTGCGGCAAGTCCAACCTGCTCGAAGCGATCCGCTGGGTCATGGGCGAAAGCTCGGCCAAGTCGATGCGCGGCGGCGGCATGGAAGATGTGATCTTCGCCGGCACCGACAAGCGCCCGCCGCGCGCCTTTGCCGAAGTGGTGCTGCGCGCCGAAACCGCCGCGCGGGCCGACGGCAGCCGCGAGGAACTCGAAGTCGTCCGCCGGATCGAGCGCGGCGCGGGCAGCGCCTATCGCGTCAACGGCCGCGACGTGCGCGCCAAGGACGTGTCGCTGATCTTCGCCGATGCCGCCACCGGCGCGCACAGCCCCGCGCTCGTCAGCCAGGGCCGCATCGCCGCGGTCATCGCCGCCAAGCCGGCCGAGCGCCGCGCGATGCTCGAAGAAGCAGCGGGCATCGCCGGCCTCCACGTCCGCCGCCGCGACGCCGAACAGCGCCTGCGCGCGACCGAGGCGAACCTCGCCCGGCTCGACGACATCATGGCCGGGCTCGACAAGCAGGTCATGGCGCTGCGCCGCCAGGCCAAGGCGGCCGAACGCTACAAGGCGCTGACCGACCAGATCCGCCTCTGCGAAGCACGCGTGGTCTTCGCCCGTTGGCGCGATGCCGCCGCCGCCGCCGATGCCGCGCGCAAGGAGGCACAAGCCGCCGAGGCGCGCGTGGGCCTTGCCCAGGCGCTCGCCACCGAGGCCCAGGCGCAGCAGGCGGGGGCTGCGGAAACGCTCGCCGAGGCGCGCGACGAACTTGCCGACCGGCGCGACGACGCCACCGCGCAAGGCCACCGCATGGCGACGCTGACCAGCCAGCTCGAAGCCGCCGAGCAGCGCTTGTCCGACCTCGACCGCCAGCGCACCCGGCTGGAGGAAGACCGCCGCGACGCCGACCGCCTGACCCGCGACGCCGCCGAAGCGCTCGCCCGGCTGGAGCGCGAACTGGCCGAGGGCGAAAAGCAGCTCGCCACCGACGAGGCGCTGCGGCCGCGCTTCGCCAATGCGCTCGACGGGGCGGAACAGGCCAGCCGCGCCGCCGAACTCGATCTCGCGCAGGCGACCGCCAAGCAGGCCGGGGTCGAAGCCGAATGGCGCATCGCCGAGGCCGAACTCGCCCAGGCGCGCGGACGGCAGGCGCGGGTGGCGCAGGACGTCGCGCGGATCGAGGCGCAGATCGCCGCGTTGGCGGACGCCGCCGACCTCGACGCCGCGATCGCCGCCGCGCAGACCCGTGCGCAGGACGCCGCCGCCGCGCTTTCCGCCGCGCGCGACGGGCTTGACGACATGCAGGCGCGCAAGGCCGCGCTCCAGGGCGAGCGCGATGCCGCCGCCTCGGCGCTGGCGGGCGCGCGCGCCGACCTCACCGGGATCGAGCGGGAACACGCCGCGCTGGTGCGTGACCGCGAGGCACGGGCCAAGGGCGCGAAAGCCGCGCACGGCCTGCCCGTAGCGATCGACGCCCTGCGCGCCGCGCCGGGCTACGAACGCGCGCTCGCCGCCGTGCTCGGCCGCGATGCCAAGGCGCCACTGGGCGCGGTGCCGAACGCCGACGGCCGCTTCTGGACCGGGGCCGAAGCACCCCCGCCGGTCGCCGACAGCCTTGCCGCCCACGTCGCGCAATGCCCGCCCGAACTCGCCGCGCGCCTCGCGCTGGTGCGCTTCGCGGAAAGCGACGAGGGGCAGGCGCTCAAACCCGGCGAATGGCTCGTCACCCGCGCGGGCGTGCTGCGGCGCTGGGACGGGTTCGTCGCGCGCGGCGAAGGCGCGGCCGAAGCGGCGCGGCTGGAGGCGGAGAACCGCTTCGCCGATCTCGACGCGCAACTCCCGCCCTTGCGCGCCGCCGTGGCCGAGGCCGAGGCGAGCCAAGCGCAAGTGCAGCGCGATCTGGCCGAGCTGTCGTCGAAACTGATCGCCGCCGAACGGACCATCGCCGCCGCCGCAGACGCCGAACGCGCCGCCTTGCGCGCGGTCGACCAGGCCGAGGACGCCCGCGCCCGCCTGCGCGCGCGCCGCGCCGAACTCGACGCGACGCTGGCGGAAACCGCCGACCAGCGAGGCGCGGTCGACGCCGACGTCGCCGCCGCCGAGGCGAAGCGCGCCGCCCTGCCCGACCCCGCCGTGGGCCGCGAGGAGCTGCAGGCCGCGCAAACGCGCAACGTCACCGCACGCTCGGCGCTGCAGCACGCGATGGCCGCGCTCGCCGGGCACGACCAGGCGCTCGCCGTCGCGCGCGAACGCACGACCTCGCAACGCGGCGATATCCGCGGCTGGCAGGCGCGCTCGGGCGACGCCGCCAACCGCCTCGCGCAGATGGCCGGGCGGCTCGACGAGATCGAGACCGAACGCGCGATCGTCGCCGCCAAGCCCGGCGCGCTGATGGCGCAGATCGAACAGGGCGAGGCGATCCGCACCCGCCTTGCCGCCGAACTGGCCGCCGCCGAAACCGCCGTCGCTACCGCCGCCGAGGCCGCCAAGCGCGCCGACGCCGCACTTTCCGCCGCGCAGGAAACGCTCGCTTCCGCCCGCGAAGCCCGCGCCGGCGCCGCCGCCCGCGCCGAGCACGAGGATTCGCGCCGCGTCGAAATGACCCGCCTCTCGGGCGAGCGCTTCCAGTGCCCGCCCCCGCTGCTCGCCGAACGCTTCGCCTTCGTCCCCGCCGACGTGGGCGATGCACAAGCGGAGGCGGCGGCGATGGACCGCCTCGTCGCCGACCGCGAGCGGATCGGCCCGGTCAACCTAGTCGCCGCCGACGAGCTTGCCGAAGCGGAGGGCCAGCTGGGCGCAAGCGTGACCGAGAAGGCCGAGCTGACCGAGGCGGTCAACCGCCTGCGCGGCTCGATCGGCAACCTCAACCGCGAAGGCCGCGAACGCCTGCGCGCCGCGTTCGAGGCGGTCGACGGCCATTTCCGCCGCTTGTTCCAGCAACTGTTCCAGGGCGGCCAGGCGCACCTCGCGCTCGTCGATTCGGACGATCCGCTGGAAGCCGGCCTCGAAATCTACGCGCAGCCGCCGGGCAAGCGGCTGCAGTCGCTCACCCTGCTGTCGGGCGGGGAACAGGCGCTGACCGCGGTGGCGCTGATCTTCGGCCTGTTCCTCACCAACCCCGCGCCGATCTGCGTGCTCGACGAAGTCGACGCCCCGCTCGACGACGCCAACATCGAGCGCTTCTGCGACTTGCTGGTAGCGATGACCAAGGAGACCGACACGCGGTATCTGGTGGTCACGCACAACGCCGTGACGATGAGCCGGATGCACCGCCTGTTCGGCGTGACGATGGTGGAGAAGGGCATTTCGCGGCTGGTCAGCGTGGACCTCGGCGGCGCGGAGGAGTTGTTGGCGGCGGTGTGAAACGAGCACTCTCGCACCGGGCGTCACCCTGAACTTGTTTCAGGGTCCATCCTTCAGCGTGGCCGGCGTCTTGCTTCACCAACGGCGCGGTCGGTTTGCTACTTCAAGCACCGGAGTCTGCGGCACGATGGGCCCTGAAACAAGTTCAGGGTGACGGGGGACTATCGGCACGCTCGGCGACTGTCCTGCCGAAGCGCGCTCTACTCCCCCCTCACCCGCTCCGGAACGCGTGGGTGATCGGATACCGCCGGTCGCGGCCGAAGTTGCGGGCGGTGAGTTTCACGCCCGGCGGGGCCTGGCGGCGCTTGTATTCGGCGCGGTGGAGCAGGCGTTCGACGCGCTGGACGGTCTCGCGCTCGAAGCCCTCGTTCACCAGCTGCTCGACGCTCTTGTCGTGCTCGACGAGGCCGATCAGGATCGGGTCGAGCACCGCGTAAGGCGGCAGGCTGTCGGTGTCGCGCTGGCCGGCGCGCAGCTCGGCAGTGGGCTCGCGGGTCAGCGTCCGCTCGGGGATCACGACGCCGGAAGGCCCGCGCCCGATACGCGGGGGCTGGCCGTTGCGCCAATGGGCGAGCGCGTAGACGGTGGTCTTGTACGCGTCCTTGAGCGGGTTGTAGCCGCCCGCCATGTCGCCGTAGAGCGTGGCATAGCCTACGCTCATCTCGCTCTTGTTCGCGGTGGTGAGCAGCATCGGCCCGAACTTGTTCGACAGCGCCATCAGCGCCGTGCCGCGCACGCGCGACTGCAGGTTCTCCTCGGCGACGTCGCGCGCGGTGCCGACGAACGCCTCGCCCAGCATCGCATCGAAGCCGTCCACCGCGTCACCGATCGGCATTTCGGAATAGCGGATGCCCAGCGCCGCCGCGCAGGCCGCCGCGTCCTCGCGGCTTTGCGTGCTGGTGAAACGCGAGGGCATCATCACCCCCCACACCCGCTCAGGGCCCAGCGCGTCGACCGCGATCGCGGCGCAAGTCGCCGAATCGATCCCGCCCGACAGGCCCAGCACCACGCCGGGGAAGCCGTTGCGATCGACATAGTCGCGCAACGCCAGGACCATCGCGCAGTAGATGTCCTCGGGGTGCTCGGAGAGCGTTTCCATCTGCCCGCGATCGCAGCGCCAGCCCTTGGCGGTGCGCGTCCAGTTGGTCTGTGCGACCTGCTCGTCCCAGTCGCGCATCTGCACCGCCAGCGCGCCGTCACCGTTGACCACGAAGCTGGCGCCGTCGAAGACCAGTTCGTCCTGCCCGCCGACGCGGTTGAGGTAGGCGAGCGGCAGATCGGTATCGACCGCGCGGCGCTTGGCCACGCCTTCGATGCGCAGCGCGTCCTTGTTGATCTCGTAAGGGCTACCGTTGATGCAGATCAGCATTTCCGCGCCGAAATCGGCGAGGTGGCGGCACACTTCGGGGCGCCAGATGTCCTCGCAGATCGGCACGCCGATCATCGCGCCGCGCAGGATTACCGGCTCGGGCAGCGGGCCGGGCTGGAACAGGCGCATCTCGTCGAAGGTGCCGTAGTTGGGCAGCTCGTGCTTGAGGCGGACGGCGGCGACCTTGCCCTGGTCGAGCAGAGCCACCCCGTTGTGCAACGCACCATCGAGCACGAAGGCCGAGCCCACCAGCATCGCCGGCCCGTCGCTGGCGCTGGCCTCGGCGAGTTTCTGCAACTGCGCGGCGGCGCGCTCGATCAGCGAGGGCTTGAGGATCAGATCCTCGGGCGGATAGCCGACGAGATGGAGTTCGGGGAAGACGATCAGGTCGCTGGACCGGGCCTCGGCCCGTGCGGCCAGAACGCCCGCCGCGTTGCCGGCGATGTCCCCGACCGACTGGTTAAGCTGGGCGAGGGTGATCTTCAGCGTATCGGCCATGGCGCGGTTGATGCCGCGCGGGCGGCTCCGGCGCAATTAAAAAGCCGGGCTTGCGAAAAGCCCGGCGCTAGAAACGCGGGCACACTTTCAATCTCCTCATTCCCGCCTTCGCGGGAATGACGAAGAAAGGTTCAGCTTAGAATTGAGCCATGCACCAGAGCGCGATGCCTTGCATCAAAGCACAGCTCATCATTGCCGGCCCCACGCAAACAAAAACCCGCCCCTTTCGCAAAGGGCGGGTTCGTGTTTGCGCCGGATACAAAAAACCCTCCCGGCGGGGAGGGCTTCTGTCCGTCGCGAAACGGACTTCCCATACGACAGCCCAGGGGCGAAAACCCCTGGAAAACCGTTCGGGAAGCGTCGGGGGCTGGCTTGCCGTGAAGCAGCTGCCCGAAGGCAGCCACCAATCCCCTCGCCGATTACTGAGCCTCGGACGCAGCCTCGGTCGGTACGTCGGTGGCGTCGCCGGTCATCAGCTCTTCCGGAGTGGTCTCAACCGACTCGGTTTCAGTGGGAGCGGGCTCCGAACCGCAAGCTGCCAGCGACAGAGCGGCGACCGACGCGAACGCGGCGAAAGCAATCTTCTTCATGCGAATCCCCTTGCATTGTTTGGCCCACAGGCCAACGCTTGCAGGCAAGCCTGCAGCGCCGATCTTTAGACGAGACAATGGTGCAACGCAAATAAGAATGCGACAGGCGGAAATCCGCAGAAATCCTAGGGCTTGCGCACATATAAAGATATCTTTATATGATTGGGCATGCGGATCGACCCCCTCCTGCGTGCTCTTTCGGAGCCGACGCGCCTGCGCATGATGCGTCTGCTGGCGCACATGGAACTGGCCGTGGGCGAGCTTGCGCAAGTGCTCGGCCAGAGCCAGCCGCGCGTCTCGCGCCACATCCGCATCCTGTGCGACGCGGGCCTTGCAGAGCGGCGCAAGGAAGGGAGCTGGGTATTCCTGCGCAGCGCGGTGAGCGAACACGACGCGCTCTCGCTCGGCAGCACCGCCGCGCAACTGCTCGCCGTGGCCGAGCGCGACGACAGCCAGTTCGCCGCGCGCTGCGCCGAGGACCGCCGCCACCTCGCCGCGATCCGCGCCGGACGCGAGGCGAGCGCGCAAGCCTATTTCGCGCGCCACGCGGTCGAATGGGACACGCTGCGCCGGCTCCACGGCGCCGACGAGCCGGTGGAAGCCGCGCTGCTGGCCGCGCTCGACGCCGATCCGCTGGGCGCGCTGCTCGACGTCGGCACCGGCACCGGGCGCATGGCGGAGGTTCTTTCGGCGCGCGCAAACCGCGTCACCGCGCTCGACAAGAGCCCCGAAATGCTGCGCATCGCGCGCGCCCGGCTGCAGTCGTTGCCGGCGGACAAGGTCGACCTCGTGCAGGGCGATTTCACCACGCTGCCGTTCGCGGCGGACAGTTTCGACACCGTGCTGTTCCACCAGGTGCTGCACTTCGCGCAGGACCCGGCGCTGGTGCTGGCCGAGGCCGCGCGCGTGCTGCGCGGCGGCGGGCGCATCGCCGTGGTCGACCTTGCCGCGCACGAGCGCGAGGAGCTGCGCGAGCGCCACGCCCACGCGCGCCTGGGCTTTTCCGACGAGCAGATGCTCGCTCACCTCGCCGCCGCCGGGCTCGAGCCCGCGGCCCCGGTCGCGCTTCCCGGCGACCCGCTGACGGTAAAGATCTGGACGGCGCGCCGTCCCGCCTCCACAGGCGCCGCCACTTCGCGCGCGCCCGACACCTTCGAACGAGAGACCAGCCCGACATGACCGCCGCAGTCCGCGCCGCAGAGAGCCCGCTTTTCGCAGGGCTACCGGGCGATATTTCCGTGTCCTTCGAATTCTTCCCGCCCAAGTCGGAGAAGATGGAAGCGCAGTTGTGGGATGCGATCACGCAGCTCGCCCCGCTCGACCCCAGCTTCGTCTCGGTGACGTACGGCGCCGGCGGCTCGACGCGCGAGCGCACGCATGCCACGGTGTCGCGCATCGTCAAGGAGACCGCGCTGGTCCCCGCCGCGCACCTCACCTGCGTCGCCGCGAGCAAGGCCGAGATCGCCGAAGTCGCCGACCAGTACTGGGAGGCGGGCGTGCGCCACATCGTCGCGCTGCGCGGCGATCCGCCGCCGGCCGACGGCGGGCGCTTCGTGCCGCACCCCGAAGGCTACGTCGGCGCCGCCGCGCTGGTCGAGGGGCTGAAGGCGCGTCACGACTTCGAGATTTCGGTCGCCGCCTACCCCGAAGTCCACCCCGAGGCGGCGAGCGCGGATGCCGATCTCGACAACCTCAAGCGCAAGATCGACGCCGGTGCGACGCGGGCGATCACGCAGTTCTTCTTCTCGACCGACGCGTACTTCCGCTTCATGGACAAGGCGCTGGCGGCGGGCATCACCGCGCCGATCCTGCCGGGCATCATGCCCGTCACCAGCTTTTCGGCGATCCGCCGGATGAGCGGCAACA
>Ga0247734_1002447_pt1 | contig 12188 bp, 12 predicted proteins | sample UWRJL103311B2_FD_180933 | JGI IMG/M metagenome (GOLD analysis project Ga0247734, IMG submission 180933) | Plant litter microbial communities from Arlington Agricultural Research Station in Wisconsin, United States - UWRJ-L103-311B-2 | ecosystem: Environmental > Terrestrial > Plant litter >... | reverse complement strand
CTTAGCACCTTGCAATTAATTGTATACAAGTCGGGTGATTTTAGAAATATCCATACATGTAGCAATATATCTGTCAACAATGGGTAAGAATGATCTAAAGTACTGCAAAACTATCACCGATACCACGGAAATCCTTGAACTCCTTACAAATATTTCAGCCACCAAAATTTCGGTCTTTCAAAAACAGCAACAATTCTTCCAATCACAACCAACAAATTGGTCACCCAGACGTTCAGGCCTTCCCAAAATCGTAATGACCCCATTAAATCGAACCACTTTGCCCATACAGCATTACATTATATAATCACACCATGCTGATTGTTGCAGCTTACATCCAACCAAATACAACTATATCCAGCTACATGTAGTACAACAAACGCTAAGGTACACCTTCTCCTCGGCGTTTAACCGTGCGGGGAGTCATGGCGGTCCTCGGTTATTAGCAATTTTCAGGGGCCGTTTGGTCTGTACGCTGATTACCTACTCAGTTGTACGCCTATGATTTCACTTTATTTTTAAGCCTTCTATAAATTTGAAAGGGAATAGTAATGCAAAGAAAATAGATTCCTCCGCGGGCAAGGTCTTATAGGTATATAAAGATAAGTCTCGCCAATGTCTCACTCTGATCATCTTCGAGTTACCTCTTCGTTCTTTTTCACACAAGTCCTCAAACCCTCACTAAAGCTCCTAATAATCTGAAGTGTGTTCCTTATTATTTCTCACAATATGTCACCACCTGAATTTCCCTTCGCCAGACCCTCTGGCACAGAACCACCTACAGAATACGCGCAACTCCGAGCGACAAATCCCGTCTCTCAAGTAAAATTGTTTGACGGTAGTCTTGCATGGCTTGTAGTTAAGCATAAAGATATTCAAGCTGTGTTGACTGATGATCGGCTGTCTAAGGTTTGTTCTTCATAGTCTGTTCTATAAGTGTTTGGAAGATTGGAGATAGATTTGGAGCTCACGGTATATAGGAAAGAAATCGACCGGGCTTCCCGGAGTTGAGCGCTGGTGGAAAGGAAGCGGCAAAGAATAAACCTACGTTTGTAAGTCCAAAATGGTGAGATGGAGAATCTCTTTAGGATGGGGGCTAATAGGATGTAGGTTGATATGGACCCGCCTGCTCATGGAAAACAAAGGTAATATGTGCTTGTATTTGAAGCTAGCAAGATTGTGTTTTATTCAAAACTCAAATCATCACTCCAAACTTTTTTTGAGGGAAAGAAGATGAGGGTCAATAGTCACATCCTTCTTGCTTCCTAATCCCACCAGCAAGTACATCCAGCTAACCCGAGAAATAGAGGCATGGTTGAAAAGCTCTTTACCTACGAACACATCCAAAGCATGCGTCCCCATATACAAGATACGGTCGACAAACTTCTCGACACTGTCATCGCAGAGGGTGGTTCCAAGCCCTTCGACCTCGTCGAGAAATTCGCGCTTCCAGTTCCTTCATATGTACCTCTCCCTTCCCATTCATAACTTCATCGCTAAACCCAGTAGATTATTTATGGCATTCTCGGCGTCCCCTTCAAAGATCTCCCTTACTTAACCCAGCAAGCAGCAATTCGCTCCAACGGTTCCGGGACAGCAACTGAGGCCTCTAACGCCAACGCCTCACTCCTCTCCTACATTGCCGATCTGGTGACCCAACGTCTTTCCGAACCCAAGGACGACCTTATCAGCCTCTTGGTTCGCGAACAGTTAATTCCAGGTCATATTGAACAATCTGATGTTGTTCAGATTGCGTTCCTGCTCCTCGTAGCAGGAAACGCAACTATGGTCTCCATGATCGCCCTTGGTGTTGTTGAACTCCTCAAGCACCCTTCCCAACTCAGTCTCTTCAAGTCGGATCCAGAGAAATGGACGAAACCATTCGTCGAAGAGCTGTGCAGGTATCATACGGCAAGCGCATTGGCAACGAAACGGGTTGCCAAAGTAGATATTCAACTCGGTGGGAAGACGATTAAGGCTGGCGAGGGTATCATTGCGGCGACGCAGAGTGGGAATCGGGATGAGGATGTTTTCCCGGATCCGGATGTTTTTGATATGGAGAGGAAAAGGGGAAAGGAAGAGGCGTTGGGGTACGGATGGGGTCAGCACAGGTGTGTTGCAGAGTGGCTTGCCAGGGCGGAATTGGAGATTGCTTTTGGTAAGTTTATGAGTTTTGAAGACTGTTTGCGCCAGAGAAATATGAAGTTCGGCTGACTCTGCTTTAGCGACGCTATGGAAGAGAATACCGACTTTGAAGCTTGCTATTCCATTCGAGGAGGTCAAGTACTCTCCTCCTAAAAGGGACGTCGGGATTGGTGAACTACCAGTGGTATTCTAGCGAGATGCCTAGACAGTCGACACGATTAGGGAAATCCGAAAGAAATTGTTCCCCCTACTTGTTAATTGATATTTTTGCACAATTCTAGTATGGCAAGCGGTTGTCTTTCTCAAATTGTTACATTATATATTGATCCCAACTAAGTTATACGACATTATTAGCAAACAAAAGAAGCTTTCCAAAAATCTCATTCCCCTTATCTTTTCTAATTCACTTTATGCATGAATATATATCGGAGACATAGCATTCAACCAAGCATTTTGACTTCCAAAAAGTTGCTCAAACTTTACTAATGTTGGAAGTTTCATCTTTGAAGGACCCAAGGCCTGACTTCTCGTCCCAAAAATAAGAGACGGGACTAAACTAACTAAAGTACGTCCAGGTCTCAAAGGAGACTACATCAATGTACATCTTTGGCCAGCAGTCGTAAAACATACCCCAGATTCCTCGTGCCGCTTCGCCACGCCTAACCCCAACTTGGGCACACTACGCTCGCCAGTTTCTTCACAAGAAACGTTATAGAAAGAAGGTATACTAAATTGCAAATCTGCCTAACCAAATACATTTCTATTGTTGACACGCTCTGCAAACAAAACGAATGTTCTCATAGCCTCCGTATGGTATTACAGAGCTTGAAGTGATATTATACTTCAGAACCAAGTAGCTAGCCAGCACCAAACTCCACCCAAATGCAATCATCTAAATTTGCTGACAATAACAGCTATGATGAGAAGAACCAACACCGTAATAATGCACACCGTTATAATCCGATTTGTAGCCATCCTGTTTACTTATTAGCATAACATTCATCGAAAATACTCCACAGGGCCTAGGGACGATTTACCTACGAGCCATCCCCCGCAGTGTCTTCACGCTCCTATCTACATAGCCTTCGCTTTCCTCTAGGTTTTGACCGGTTCGCTGAATCGTCTCTCTCTGTACGTGTAAGTTGGCAAGCGTACTTGCCCCAATGGCCTCAGTATCATTTGCTAATGCCTGACTAGCCTTCAACCTCTGCGAACTGCGATCTAGTCTATCTGTGCCGGATAAAAGTTGTTGTCGTTGCTCAAGCTGTACATCATTTGGGTTGTCTGAGTATCTGGCGCCGAATAGAGCAGAGCGATCATCTGAGAGGGTCTTGAGTTTCCGCTTTGATACATCGACATCAGACTACGGGGAGAGTCAGCTGTTGGCCCAGGCATAAAATGTGCCGCCATGTGTAAAAATCCCCGCTCACTCACCTCATGGTTGCGAAAGCGTTGGTTGACTTTCGTCCGAGTCGCAGACGGAATGTTTGACTTCTCCAAGCGCATTTGATCCAGCAGTTCAGCAGCTTCTTCCAGCGCTCGCTCTGCCTGGCTGATGGCAGCTTTCCGTGGTTCCCCCGAGAGATCTGGAATCTGGTCTAACTTCTGGTTGAGATCTGCTTGTACGAGCTTGAGTTCGGCTTCATAGCTGCTAAAGAGCTCGGAGCCAGCGTCTGTATCGAAGGGGTGTGTCATGGTGTGGGTGATACAGTTCTATGTGGATGTTGATGTTGATGATGAGGGAAGATGGAAGATGGTTAGGGGGTGTTTATTGCGTTGCCTTGAATTCATGAAGTTCACGGCGTCGTCGTCTTCCATGGGGGAGGGAGCCGCCACAGCAACCAGCCACCCCCGAACCTAAAAGTGGATCATAAGGCTACCGAATTCCACTTGAGCGAGGCTGAAGAACAGACTGAGGCTACGGCTGAGCTATTGCATGATATGATACGATACTCCCCGATTCCGAGAAGTTTAATTAAAATGCACATGATGACAAAAAGTATAGTTATTCCATATGCAAAAGCTTAACACTTGTCTACGCAGCATCTTTGGACTATCAAAGAAGTCTGCGTATGAGCGTGTTGGCCTTGAAACGATATCAAGAGCTTCCTTCGATGTAGTTTCTTCGTGTACTCAGACAGCAGCTGTCTATGTTCTCAAACCCTTCAACTCAACACGTTGGGTGGGAGGTTAATCGATATATCGGACCCCATATTAAAGTTATTTAGACTCGCTAGCCTCCAGATTTCCATACTCAGAATGTGTCAAAGAGTTTGAGGAGATAGGAAATGTACAAGGTTCACAGCGCCTTGGCAATATCAAGCTACTACAGAAAGAAAGACTTCCACACTCGTGTGGATGGAGAAAGCATTGGCTCTTTCCTGAGACTAAACACCAGGCTAAGCATATACTATCCTTCCCGTCTTTCTTCTAGTTTGATTCAATCTCCATCATCTCAATCCCATCCCATCCCACGACGTCCTGTCTTTCTGTCTCACCTCCACCATCATCTGCATTGGTCCACTGAAAGCAGCCACCAAACGCGGCTGATAGCCAACCATTGACATGTCGTCACAAACATCTCCAACCACCATCAGAACCACCACCAGAACTGTCTCCTTCGACCATTCTACCATTCATTCCGCAAAAACCTCGTATATATTCCTATTTCCATTTTTCTTTTCCTTTTTCTTCTTACCTATTAATAATCCAAACTATCACAATGCCGCGCCTAACAGTTCCTAGAAAGAAAGTTGCGATAGTCGGCAGTGGTTCAGCTGGTATTGGAGCTCTCTGGGCACTTAATCGTACCCACCATGATGTGTACCTCTATGAGGCGGCAGACAGGTTGGGAGGCCATACGAATACCGTAGAATACAGACATGGAAAATATAAGACATTGGTGGATACAGGCTTTATTGTCTTGAACACCGCAACATATCGTACGTATCTTGCCTCGAGTTGAATTCATGAAGCTGATTAAGGACACAGCCAACTTCATTGCGTTCTTAAAATCTATCAAAGTACCAACAGCCCCTACAGAAATGACATTCGGGGTATCGCGAGATAATGGCTTATTCGAATGGGCTGGCACATCACTTTCCGCAGTATTCGCACAGAGATGGAACATACTTTCCCCGCGCATGTGGCGAATGATTTTCGACATCATACGATTCAATCAATTTGCGCTGGATCTCTTGAAGGTTGAACACAAGAAAGAAAGTTTCCCAGACCCAGATGGCCGTCACCTTCCCGAGGTGGCTGAAGATGAGACCATTGGCCAATACCTCGAAAGGGAGGGATACTCGGACGCTTTTCGGGACGACTATCTCATCCCCATGACCGCTGCGGTATGGAGTACCAGTCCGGATAAATGCACATTGGAATTCCCTGCCATAACGCTTGTACGATTCATGTGAGTGCACCCGCGTCGCTGTCTATTCCGTGATTATCTCGTCGAACGTCTTTTCTGTTGCCAAATTCTACAATGTATGGCTAATTAAAAGATCATGTAACTTGTTGAAATTTCAGTTCACCATAATCAGTAGTTACCGTATACTGCAGCTTGCTGACTTTATTAGGTGGAACCATCACCTTCTCACAACAATAGGAGAACGACCACAATGGTTGACTCTCCCTCAAGGAGCCCAAAGCTATATTGACAAGGTCATGAAAGGCTTCCCGCCCAATCATGTCTTTCTTAATACTCGAGTTTCTACAGTTACGAATGAGGACGATGGCCGTGTTCGTCTACATCTCCCCAATGGTGATTCAGAAGTTTATGACCACGTCATACTAGCTACACACGGGGATCAAGCATTGGAAATAATAAAGCCCGAAGCGGACAAAGAAGAGCTTGACGTCCTTTCGGGCTTTCAGACAAGCAAGAATACCGTGATCTTACACTCGGATCTTTCGCTCATGCCTAAGTCTCGAGAGGCTTGGTGCTCTTGGAATTACATCACGGAATCATCTGTCATGGGGTCGAATATCGATCAAGTATGCTTGACATATAATATGAATATCCTACAGCACATTCCGACTTCCCTATTCGGCGACGTTCTCGTTACTTTAAACCCATTGCATCTGCCTCCCCAACATCATGTTCAAGGTCGCTATACCTATTCGCACCCCCTCTACAATGCTGCTGCCATACGGTCTCAATCACTGCTTCCTAACATTCAAAACACACGGAACATTAGTTATTGTGGAGCCTGGACGGGCTACGGGTTCCATGAAGATGGCTTCAGTAGCGGGATAAAGGTCGCACAGGACCATCTAGGGGCATACCTTCCGTTTGAGTACAAGGATAGCACGTTTAGCAGAGGTAAAATGCCGAGATTCGGACTCAGAGATCTACTTCTGCGCATCTTTCTGATACTCATTCAAACGGCTATTGTGTTTCTCGAACGGTTCATCGGTATAAGTCGTCCCATATCTGGACGGCATTTGGAGGTCAAAGTCAATGGGATCAAGCGAAGACTACAATAGGGAAGCATCAATTTTAATGTGTCACATCTGACGTAATTGGAAGCAAAGACATCATAATGATATTATGAAGTAATTTTAGAACTGGGGTGTTCCTCCTCACAGGAGCGGTGTACGAATTCAAAAAGCGTTAATTATTGATTCTGGAATGAGTCTGTGTGATTGATTTATGATTATGTGATTGGGGTGAGTTAATACGTAAGTGATTACTATTACTGAGATTGTATGGTTCTGCTATATTGCAATTTGTTGTCTCCTCTGAAATGAGCCTGCTCTGTGATCCTCTGGGTCGATGATATTCACAACAACCTTTTAGACCGACAGGATTGTAAGTCGAGTTTCGTTGCCCCTGGAGGGAGGAGTCGACTCAACCATTACACATGATATTAGTTAATTGGAAGTATGCTTATTGTATAGCGTGATAAACTATATAACATAGGGATATACTTGATCGATAGTCTTGAATATGAAGGTCAAGTCTACTTAGGTGTAATATGGTACTCGGTATTTGAAGGCTTACTGGGATAACTTTAACTATGAAATGTTTAATATGCGAAGAGGTAGCTTTAAGTGTGATTTAGTAACGAAAATATCGAGGCTGTAAACCCGATATCCCAGTCTAGTCCATCAAAAGTTTGGTATTATCTTTTGGGAAACTGAAGATTTGTTTAACAGATGCAAAGTCCACTTTTTCGACGTGCCACCAAAAATAAATCTAGAGTCACACAAAATTGAAGACATCAGCGGCTTTTAGAAAATTTAAACTGACTAGAACATCCGATTCTCTCTTATTTTTTTTGTCTCTCTCTTTCTCATGGGAAAACAAGAATCAGCTGAGAAGGGGGAAGTGCTCTTTTTTTTGTTGCATGTCGTACGGGATATTATATACCCGATAGCGGCGGAGATTACCCGACGTTTTGAAAGGCGAAGGGGGAGAGGGTCGAATGTGATTTTTGTGGGTTAATGAGGGGTTGTGCTGGACGGATTAGTGAAGAAGGGCATGTTCTCAGAGAAGATTTGAGAGGAATTAAACTATGAAGCCGAAGGTGAAGGGGATAGGAATTGGGTTACAGGTTGGTTGGGAAAAATATTTTTGTGTGAAGCAGTTTGAGATGTGCAATAGTAAAGCAGAAAAGGGGAGTTTGCTTCCGGAGTAACTTATTCTGCGGTGAGAGTTTTGGGGTTTGCATACCGAGCTAATGTGAGCTGATATTTTTTTTGATTTGTGGTAAGTCTACACCTTGGCCCCGGGTGTATGTAGGCTGCTATCCGGGGGTAGCAACCACATGTCACCACCAATCGTCTAAGTATCTTTTATATATTTCTTCAAGTCTCTAAGTCTTTCCTTTGCTCTCTCCAGGACTTCATCCTCTTTACAAACCGCAAATCGTAACCAGTCCTCCCCAATATGCGCATTGGCGTCGGTATAAAACTCCGTTGGCGGAATGGCTGCAACACCCACCTCCTGGATCAAAAACCAACTCAACTTGAAGTCTCTAGGACGGTTTTTCACATGATCCGGGAACGGGTAGTCAGCAGGAATCTGTACTTTCTTCATATTAACAAGTACGAAATAACCACCCTCGGGATCGGAAAATGGCAGGTCGAGCTCAGCCCAGATTTCGTTGAAGGAATCAATTTTGCCTTTCATTTCTTTGATAGCAGTCTCCCAGAAGTTGTTGGCGTCTGCTTGTTCAAAACCTACAGCGGCCGCCTCTTGGAGCGGTGAGACGGAAGAATAACAGATTCGTGTATGAGCAGCTGAGACATATTTCAATAGATGAGGAGGTCCCATTAACCATCCAACTCGCCACCCGGTAGCATAGAAGTTCTTGCCAGCTGAGCCAACAGTGAGGGTGAGTCGTTCGAGATCCGGGGAGAGAGTTGCGATTCTGGTAAATGGAACGTAGAACAGCCGATCGTAAACTTCGTCAGAGAGAATTATGACATTGTTCTTGACACAGAGATCTCCAATTTTCAGGAGCTCTTCTTTGGTAAACACTTTGCCGACAGGATTGTGCGGTGTGTTGATTACAATCATCTTAGTTTTAGGGGTGAAAGCTTGCTCTAACTCGGAGAAATCGATGGTCCATTCTCCAGCTGATGTATTCTGGGTAGCTCCTTTGGGAGGCGGGTGTAGTGGAACATAGACGATCTTTCCACCAGGCATTTCAATGTTACTAATGTATCTGCGGGATGTTAGCACTTGCTTTTCGGTTTACTAATTGACTGAAACCTACTGGTCGAAGAAGGGCTCGAAAACGATAACCTCATCACCCTCTTCGATGAAAGCCATGAATGCGCTCAACATCCCTGAAACGATTTAGATGATATTCTGGAAATGTGTAATTGATCATACCTTCGTTTGCACCTGTGGTAATGGTCACCTCGGTCTCCGGATTTAGTTTTCGTCCCCATGATGGAGAATAAGCATCGGCAATTGCTTTCCGTAAACGTGGACGTCCTTTAGTAGGAGAATATTGATTACCATCAACAGTATCCAGAGCAGCTTTGGCAGCATCCAAGATGAACTTGGGTGGATTATATCCGAAGAAGCCTTGGCCCATGTTTACAATGGGCTGCTTAGGGGAAGCAGCCGCAGCTTCATTGACGATAGTCCTGCTAGCTGTTAGACCAATTTCTTGAGACGGTGCAGAAGTTTTTCGAGTTTGCGTGTCTATTATCTCAGAGAGTCCAATTCTAGCAGAGAGTTCTGACAGATAGGCAAATACAGCAATACATAACAAGTCTTCTTTCACATACCAAACATCCAGTTTCTGGCCAGTCACTCGGGCAGCGGGCTTCAACAATGCTCTTTGATCAGCCATGGTGGAATAATAGGATCTCCCGATGCCGGCTGACACTCGAAAATGGGTGAGATACTGTGATCTGTAATGGGTCCCTGGAGACTTTGCGACTTGGTAGATGATGCTTTGGCTGCGCATAGAGGGGATCGGTATATCTTTATATATCAAGAGAGTCTGCCTCGCTCTCTTCGAATGATAATAATTTATATAAGTTTAAATGAGAGAGCATCCGCCTTACAGTTTTTCTATTGCTGTTGACAAAGCTATCCATCACTTTGGAGGGGCCAACGCTATCGCTACCGCTCGCTAAAATGACGAAATCACAGGGGAGAAGTGCGCGTCGGCAACACGGGCGAGACGGGATACGCGGCCGACTCGTCCGCTTGGACTGGCTTTATGAACCCCGTACATAGGTATATCACGTCTCGTGGTCGGCCAAGTCTCGAGATCTGTATACACATCTCCACGCAAGAATCCATTGTCGGCTTTTGGTCTATCCCATCGGCCTCGAAGATGCGACTCGTTAGGGTCTACAATTACCTATCTAGTGCAAGGTGATCAACCGATTACCGTGCTGCACGAGGAACGAGGACCTCACGGACCTTCCAGAGACTGGCTAGATGGCTTCTTTCAACAATAAACCCAATTCACAGGTCGCTCTCCCTATAACGGTTCGCTTCACTACCTCTATTCCAGATCTCCTGCTCGATATAGACGAACCGCAGGAGACATCCGTCATTACACTTAAGCACCTCATACGTTCGAAGCTTGAACTACCGACCTCAAACCACCGCTTCCGGTTCATACATGGCGGAAAGCTACTCAAAGATGACGATATCCTGTCCGCAGTCTTAAAGGTCCCCATAGCACCACCCCCAGCACCAGATCCCAGAGGCAAAGGCAAAGCTGTTGAACTTCCGCCCCCCCGAGTTTACATCAACTGTTCCATTGGGGATGTGTTAACACCAGCAGAGCTCTCTGCAGAAGCTCTAGCAGCAAAAGAATCAACAAATAAGTCCAAGAAAGACAGGGAAACGAAATCTACTATCAATAATGTACCCACGTTATCAACAACCACGCCGGCGCCTCAGGGATTTGATCGGCTTCTGTCAGGAGGTTTTACCCCCGCAGAAGTGAACCAGTTGAGATTGCAGTTTATTTCAATACAAGCCAATATGCATACAGAATCTACAATGCCCTCACCATCTACCTTGCGACGTATGGAAGATGCTTGGATAGACAATAATGCCGGAAACACAGGGATAGGTACTGAAGAGGGCGGCTTTGATTTTGGAGATGATAGCCTGGGTGGAAGTGCTCTCGATGATCTACTGTGGGGAAACATATTAGGTTTCCTGTGGCCCTTGGGATGTGTCGGGTGGGTAATGAGAGAAGGAGGAGTGTGGTCGAGACGGCGTCAAATTGCCGTCTTTACAGGATTTGTACTGAGTTTGACTTTTGGAATGCTGAGAGTCGTATCCTAGGATAAGAGGAGATAGTACTGCAATATCCATTATGTCGGTTAGAATGAGACACTTAGGGCCCAATTCCCAGCACAGAGCTGCTGACTGGTAAGAATATATATATATGACATACAACTCTTAAATAAATAAGTTTTAATGAGCTGCAAAACTTCAGGAGTTCATGTATGGTTGATGTATACTTGATAATACAATGAGGCCCTTAGCCGCAAGTCCACATGTGGTTTCCCGATCAGTTTACCATTTGGTAGACATATGCATCTTGGCGAGGGCGATCGATTCTTATGGTCACTGGCCAAGCGCAGAAGGTACCATCGGTAATCCCAGAAATATATAGCGTATATATTTCATTGAGAATATGCCAGCATCCGAAATCACCCAAGTGATAAAATTTTATCAATGACTTGAAGTAAGAGTACACTCCATTGACTTGTCTATCTATCTGGTCTCGATTTATTTGGCCCCTTTATTCCCCATATAATACCTATCGGAGACAGCTCCGATCCGATAAGCTTATCCCCTCCCGTTTTCCAAGCGAGGTCGGACATGCTTCACTTATTAGCGGCCATATGTACAGTTCATGGTAGTTACAAACAGCAATACGGAGTAGTTTCACCAAATAATGATTAGACTAAAGCTGTTAGCCAGGCACAATCTGCCGAACCCCACTATTGAAGATAAACAATGCTATATTTGAGAGTTAGCATATATATTTTAAAGGATTTATGCCCATATCTTCTACAAAGTAAATCAAGTAAATCAAGTGGTTAAAATGTCTGTCAGTGTGTTAGGAGAAGCGCAGTAAGCCATAAATTTCTATATATTCTATATCCAAATAACATTCTCTAGAAAAGACTCTATAGTCCCCCTCTCGGACATCACTTCCCTCCTTTCGTCTGCTGGTCTCGCTCTGCCCCAGTCAGAACTAGAAGACTGGTCCGTTCTTCTCTCCGGGCTCAATGCATGTGCAAAAGATGTTCTACTCCTCCCGGACTACTTCCCAGCTCCTGACCTGTCCCTCTATCCACGTACCGATATTCATCGTCCAGAAGGAGATGCTACAGAAAAAGGAGGATGGGCATGGAAGGCTCATGTCGTGTCAAAAAACCCAACTTCAGATTTGTTGAAGGGCAAAACAGTGGCCTTGAAGGATAATATTGCACTTGCCGGAGTGAAGTGCACTAATGGGACAGAGGCGGTGGACTGGGTCCCCGAGGTAGATGCTACTTTGGTGACCAGAGTTTTGGATGCGGGTGGTGTAATATTGGGC
>Ga0247734_1002446_pt1 | contig 12192 bp, 17 predicted proteins | sample UWRJL103311B2_FD_180933 | JGI IMG/M metagenome (GOLD analysis project Ga0247734, IMG submission 180933) | Plant litter microbial communities from Arlington Agricultural Research Station in Wisconsin, United States - UWRJ-L103-311B-2 | ecosystem: Environmental > Terrestrial > Plant litter >... | reverse complement strand
CGAGAAGCCACATATGTCGGCATCGCTCATCAGTTTGACGTCTTGTAGAGCTTCGGGATGGTGAAAGTTGGCAAGAACGTATGGTTTCAGCTGCCTGCGTGTGCCTTCTGCTGTCAAGGCTAAGGACGACTTTAGTTAGTATATGTCTAGTGCTTTAGGGGAACAATGAAGCTATACCAAACAATGAGAGTCTCTTAAATTCATCAAGACTGCGTCCAAAGAATCCTTTGGCTAACAATGATTGACTAGCCCTCATCGCTGGCGCAATTGATGATTCTAGATGTGATTTGAACAATTGCCTTTCTCTAAAAGCAATGCGAATTAACAAGAGTGTCTGGAAAGAAAGAAGAGGCAAACTGTGATAGGTAGTCAAGTGAGCTGAGGTGGGGAAGTCCTTCAGGGATGTGAGGTTTTCGGACATAATATGAATTGGGTAAAGCCGAAACGACACCAGTAAACCACCACCTATTTCCTACCAGAATCTCGGCCACGTCGCGTTAAACATCACAATCACATCATTTTTCTCAGCAGCAGTTCTTTTCTCATTATCTTGTTTTAAAGTGAGTGGGGAGTGTATGGATCTGACGTGGATGCCATGTTTCATATTACAGAACCCAAGGGCTGTATGTTTTGGTTCTCTATATCAACAGAACCTGGGGATACCCTCACGTTCAACCAGAAGTAGTGCACCAGCAGTTAGTTGTCTGGAAAAAGGTCTCTTTCAGTCTTCTTTATAACAAGCTATGTTCGGTAATCTCTTTTTTTCAATTATGACTGGTACTTGACTCTGTTGGTTGTGGTTATGTAAACTTCAACATCTTTTTTCCTTTTTCCTAGTACTCTCTTCCATGTGGAACGACGAGATGGTGCCGAAAGACTTGGTTCCTACCTAAAATGTAGGCCTCCGAATCAGAGCAGTATTGGATTCCCAAATGATTACAAACGATTTGAAGGTTACCAGCGTTGTTGCAGGGTATTTAGTGGCAAATCATGGCCCAACTCTTTCTTTGATTTTCGTCACTCCGATGCTCTGTATTTTCACGATCCGCTGATTACTTTTCTTGCAGATCCCTTCTTTTTGGGGGGGTTTCCCAGCTCTTTATTTGTCCTGGGCTGTCAGAAATCCTGCTCAGCTGTTCAGAAGTATCAGAAGATCCTTCAGGGGAATTTGATGGACCGGCGGAGCAGACTGAGCTTCAGCCGCTTTGGAAAGACACCTTCTAGAGAAACTTTATAGCTTGCTGGACTTTTCCCATCAGAGCAGTGGTTCGTCTTGATTGTACAGGCCAGGCCATCTTAGGGATGCTCAGCTTAGCGGTTCGAGGGCAATTTCTCATACCCAGCTGATCTAGCACAATCCCCCGTAGGCCTCAGAAAGAAGTATGGATGGATGCGTGTTCTAGTATGCTTATGTATGTCGTGAGGCGGCACATAAACGTGCCATCTCTCAGAGAGAATACAGGGCACTGCCGTCCCACCGCCTGTCTCTGGAGGTTGGGCTTGGTGAAGTCCTCCGGGTTTTAGCGACATTCTATCTTCAATGAGCTTATTGCTCCCGCCTGTGGTTCATGCTATTCCATACCAACTTCACATCTCCTGCACCTAGCGTCTTACTATAGAGTTTCTACAAAATGATAAAGGGGAAGCAGTGCCTCTACGGGGTATGTCTAGAAGAAAGCTTCAATCAAATCAACGTACCAAACCCATAAAAGATGTTGGCTCGTTAATATACGGAGACAATCTTCATCCTTAGCGGGAACGTCTTAAGCTTGCCTACCTTGATAGGCGTGTATTGCCGTGGTAGGTCTTCTCGAGTGCGAGAGCTCCGCCATAATCCGCCAGCGCGTCCACCACACTCCTGTTGTCGCACTGGGCCTGATGTCTGCGAGGATGCAAGCCGACATATCCCATATCCCATATCCCATATGCCATATGCGCCTTCGATCTCTATGATATACATGCTTTATTATAGGAGAAGGTCACTGGATTCTTGTTCGTGTTCTGGTGGTATGGTTCAGAGTTGGTTTCTGAGATGCCTAGTGTACCACCCCGACCGCAGAGCATGTAGCTTGACCACTGCCGCAGCTTTGTGACCTCACCCATCGTTCCCTGATCTGGAAACACATGAGCAATCGGTCTCAAGGTAGGTGTGAGTGTGATCGGCGGGAGTAGAACAGAAGTTGTGTTGTGGGCAGTGGTTGATATATTACCCAAGTTGCCTGAGTGTTTTGCGGTTCGTCTCTTCCATTTACTTATCCATCCATCTATGCTGCACTGTTGTTGTGCTCTACAATAATGTGGTGCACGCATGGCGGCGAGGATATGATACATCTTAAACTGTCTTCTAATATCTCTATCTAAGCCCATGTATACCTGAGGTCATGTCCAGCATACGTCCATGCCGACATGTATCTTTGTCTATGTCTATCTCTCTATTTCTATGTTTATCTATCTCTATGTCTATCTCGCCATGTCCATGTCCATGTCTATGTCCATAATCTATCTCCCCTACCTGCTATTCCACAGTGTCTACTTATATATACATATATATATATACATATACATATATACACACATACACACATACATATATCCATACATACATACATGTCCATAACAAACTACCACCACACGCCTGCTGCCAACCTCCAACCTCCTGCCTCGTTGCCGTGCCATAACACCGCGGCTAAACAAGCACAGAATTCGAGGGCATCGGCTGGATGCGCTTCCGGACGTGACGTGCAATGGGCACAGAACGGGCTAGGCCGGTGATCTGGAGGCTAGCGTGGACTCCCTCCTGTCTATTTAATACCCTTCTCTCCCACTCCTTCTGCTCTTCTTCTTCTCTTTTTCTCTCTCATCGTCAAACAATCACACTCTCTTCCATCCGGCTGGCGGTACACACTCTTTTACAGTATCACGCATATCAACACACTTCCACCGGTCTTTTCTTTCCCTTACAGCTTGACGCAAATCACCCTCATTTTACCCTGCTTCCCACCCTTCCTACACCATCATCTTTCGCCATGTCTCGCGCTCCTAGCAAGGATACCACCGCTGGTGGAAAGGCCGTTGACACGGTCACTCAGGACTCGAGTATCGCTGGTAAGTCAAATCCACTAACCAACACATGCAGCACGCGTCTTCTTTACGGTTGGCGTTCTGAGCACCTTATGTCACCTCACCCCATTCAGCACCCCTATTCCCCTCCTGTCTTCGGGACTGCTGCTGCTAATTGCATGGGCTGTCTCCCAAGTTGAGGCACAATCCAGAATGTCCCGGTCAGACTACCCATTTTGAATGGTCGGGCTGGCTGCGGTGCTTTGAGAATCCGAGCGAGCATCACCATGGAACTCGAGTTGCTCCCTCTAGATAATGGAGTTGGAGGATCTCTTGTTCCATCGCTACTAAACCAGACCTACACCAGGCAGCTGCGATTTTCTCCACGATCATCCGCGGTCTGTTGTGTGTCTCACAGCTTGAGATGATGGCGATTTTCATTCGTCGCCATGATCTTCATGTACGCCACTATCGCGGGACTTCCTCAAAACTTGAGATGGCTCCCAGCGATAGCTGTGCATCCTCTCTCGCCTCACATTACACAGCATCAGAAGCCAACTGATTTCACATTGACTGCCCTGATTCCTGCTCCTGCTCCTGCTTCACCTACACCATTTTCTTCACTATCAGCAAGAGTTTGAAAATCTCGGCTTTCACACTCAACAGTCAGATTACTTCGTCACCAATACAACTCCCTACATGGCCGTTGAATATTCTGTACTAACTTCCTTTTCCTGTTTGCGCTGCTACACTTACAAGTCAGGGTCTTTCTCATTCATCCCATCCTTTCCTCTCATCTACTACGCACCGCCGCCTCTCCAAGCACTCCACACCACTTGGTCGTCGGCGCTCTTTCCATCATCATTTTCCCACTTCCCTACTACGCGCGTTGCTAACCTTCGAGTCTCAAGATGGCTCCCTCTTGAAGGCCGCAGCCAAGCTTACCATCGACACTGGCGACGACAAGGCTGTCAAAGTCAATTCTGAGGCATCTGGTGCTTACTCTGGCCGATCCAAAGATGGCAACGGTTACCATGCGAAGATGGGAAAGTAAGTACTCCCAAACCCGTGAATAAGCACAAGCTCACAGGTCAGCTGGTCTCCACCAACTCCATTTGTCCGCACTGGCCGAAGCCAAAGCGAGGACCCTTTCCAGTCTTCATCTGATGGCCGTCGCGCCCACAACATCGCCAGCAGCCCCAAGTCTGCTCGTATCAAGAATGAGAACTGGCGATCATCCCCAGGAAGCAACGATAGTTCCTCTGGTGGTGCGTCTCCTATTGACTTCACTTCTAGGTATGGCTCTGGCAGCCCTGGAACTCGTATTTCCTCTGGTCGCCCTGCTCCCACCTCCATTGTCAATCCTGAGGATGCTCAGGCTCACTACCCTCCAGGTTACTGCGTCTTTGTTGCCAAGTAAGTTCCACTCACTTCTCTCAAAACCTGCTAATCAATTAACAGTCTTCTTCAATCCGAGAACGAGGACACTCTCCAGATGGCCGTTACTCAAGTTTTCCGTGAATACGGTCCAGTTTATGTCAAGATCCGTCGCGATGCCAAGCATATGCCATTCGCATTCTGTCAATACACCAATGGCGAGGATGCTGATCGTGCGATTCGTGAGGGTCGAGGACGCTTAGTTCGAGGTAGGCCATGCCGCTGTGAAAAGGCCAAGGCTCATCGTAAGTATTTTCCCATTTTATCATCTCTTCCTCATAGACCAGAATTTGATTCTGTGAATGCAATCGCAGAGAATTCTCAAAACCAAGTCCCTCTCACTGTTGGGCTTGCTTCATTAGGCACAGCTAACAAAGTAGGTCTCTTCATCATTGAGCGCAAGGGTGGAGATGCTATCACCCCCACCGAGGCTCGATTGGTGCTTCATGAGTTTGGTAAGATTGATCGTTGCTATCTTGCCAGTGATCTCGAACGTGCCACCTTCAAGCTTGGTGAGGCCGTGATTGTTCAATTTGAGATGTATGACAATGGACAGAATGCGCAATCGGTTAGTCCTTGCTTTCTATTAACACTTCCCCAAACTGATGGGACTAGGCACTTCGTAACCACGAGCAATACAAGTTCATGGCTCTCCCTCAATTTGGATCTCCTGATCGCACAAGCCATGCACAATCAGTTGATCCTATTGCTAAGGACTACAATGAGCGTTATGAAGTTGATCGCGTCTCTCTTTTCTGTGGAAATCTTGCCGTTGGTACCACCAGGGATCAGGTCACTGAGCTTTTCCAATCCTTTGGCACCATCATCAACGTTCTTATTCGCGAGTCTATGTCCAAGTTTGATCGTAAGTATCCCCAGCCTTGACTCACACACTACTGACACGTCTTAGCTACAGAGAAGGTTTGCTTTGCCTTTGTCCACTACTCCGACGTCCTAGGATGTGTGAAGGCTATTGAAACTTTGGTTCGTACAAGCATCCCTTCGTGGAGCCTCCCTTGTAGAATACTGCTAACATGAGAAGAACGGTTCTATCTTCAATGGACGAACTCTCCGTGTCAACCCAAAGCAGACTGAAACCTCAATGATCTCTAGACCACGCGTTGCTGTTCCAGCCCGATCTTACCAATCGCCTGCTCCTCGTCGATTTGAGTCTCCTGCATCTCCAGTCTCTCAGATGGCAACTCCTCCAGTAATTAAAACCCCCACTTTCTCCTCTCCATCGCTTCTAGTTAGATGATTCTTTGCTGATAGATTAGGCCTATGGCTCTCCATACGTATACCCATACAGCCCCGTTTACTATGGCTATGGCCCTGCTATGGCTGATGGTCAGAACTACTACCCCACTGGTCCTTACTCCCCAAACTACTACTCATATCCTGCTGGAGCTCCAGGTCCATGCTATGATCCCCGCTCCACGGCACCATCCGAAGTTGGTAGCAGCCCAGGCTATCACTCTGGATACTACGGCTACTCACCCTACCAGTACCCCCCATCGCCATATTGGAGCCCCCCAACCCAAGTTTCGGAGCAACAGCCATCACCAGTCACCTACTATCCACCTGGACAAGTCAATGTCAACACCGAGGATGATTCAACCACCTCGACTGCTGAAGGCCAGGCTGCTTCCGGTGAGACCTCCGAGGAGGCACCAGTTGATGCTCAATGACCGTATTGCCTTCACACGATGGTTTGATTTCCCCTCTTACATGTTACACTCATTTGCTGTCTAGTTTTTCGAATGTTGAGCTTCCTCTATCACAAGAAGATGCTAATGTTCACCTAATTTGTACACCTGTACATCCTCTCCAGTCATGTTATGGATTTGTTTGCTACGCGTTCAGACATGCGCCTCGCCTTGTTTTGCTGTGATCTTTCTTGCCCATGGGTTTGGGAAAGGAAGGCATAGGATAGGGTCTTCATATGTGCTGCACTTAGATATCCCAATAGTTGCGCCATAGCTTAGTCAATTCATGAGGTTTACGAGAACGAGGTTTCCTGGAATTGTGACTGTGATTATTGAATATGCCACCTTGTGTTTCTTAGATCACCGCCGTCCTACCGTTCCTCTTTACCCAAATATGATGATTTCCAAGAATCTTACATTCTCTCCTCCAAGCAACTCTTTCTTCAACCCGAAATAAAATAGCATATCTGAATTCAAATACAGAAATCGCACCAGCACCTCCAACAGCCGAGAGGCAAAAAAGACCTCGACAGAAGAGCTCTACAAATACAGTGAAAAGAAGTGAGATCAATAACAAGAGACGAAAAATACCATTTTTCATATACCAAACTCAGATTCTCCGTTTCCATTTCCATTTCCATTTCCATTTCCATTTCCATTTCCATTTCCATCTCCATTTCCAGCATCCCACATCTCAACCTACAGTTAAAAACCACCTCCTTCTCGATACTTCAAGAAGACGGCATGCAGTATAACTATCCACAAACTCATAACCTCTCCAACTCATCGCAGTTTCGGTTATGTGTCTCCAATTGCCCAAGATTTCTTACTCCCTCTTCTCCCCGGACGAAATCGGGAGAACATTCGACTTTCTTGGCTCTGGGTTCTGGGTTCTTGTTTGCCAGATCAGAGTGCAGTCATTGCTGAGCGTCGCGACTGATGAGCACTAACTACAAACCCCTTCTTGCCTAGAAAGCGACTGCAATATGAGATTGAAATGGCGGATGGGGCTGCGAAGAAAGAGTGAAAAAGCGACTGTGATTGAAACCTGAGATGGATATGTGCTGCTGCTGCTGCTGCTGCTGCTGTATCGTAGAGTTAGCATGGTTGGTATCTTGCGTGTTGCTAGAATGTATTCATATTCCTCCTAGAGTATTTGTTCTTCCCAACAATAACGCATCTTCCTCGTGCCTCGTGCCTTGTCTTTTTCCTTCCACCGTAAAGTTTTAAAAATACAGCTGTGGTAGCAGACCTGTTGTCAACTATCAAACATCGCAGCCCCCCCCTTCCCTAAATATTATTTATGGAGAGGGCAAATTTTGATTGGAGGTGGATTTGAAAATGGCCCAGTTTTTATACTAGACCATCTGTTTTACACCAGAGAGCTTACCTTGTTTATGATTTAGAAAAAGGATTATCTCGAATCAAAGAATTGCTCACCTTGATTGGGGGGATTTTGTGCTTGGGATTACTATATCTGCCTTTTCTGGGTGTGTAAGCTGGTTGGGTGAACATACATACTTACATACATACATACATACATACATACATACATATAGCATGTCAGGAAATTTGGTTTGGGAGGAGCGATTTGTGGTATCGAATGGGTTGTTTTCTATTGTTGCACGGCTTGTTAGGGAATACAATCGGGGGGAGGGAGATCGTGCTGTACGTGATTAGAAGCGCTTTCTAGAGTTCAAGCAATGTGAGATTGAGCAGTGCTGATTTTAGGGAAGACAGGGGGAAAGGCTGATTGTAGCTAGTGCGTGTTTATCATATGTTAAAGCTGTGAGCGAAGCATGATGTGAGAATAAAGGCATTGTGTGATAATGATGCGTTGTTATTTTGTTTTTGGATATGAATATGAAGATATATTGATATTTATAAGCTGCTGCTGCCTCCTCTCTCAATTTTCTCGCCTCATTTCTCCCTAAACATTGAGCTACTGATTGGTCTCGAATTCATTTAAGTGTAACAATATTCTGAAAGATCTCTCTGTTTATATCTTTTGGGCAGGAACCATATTCTTACTCTGCAAATCTGTGAGGAATCTGGTCTCTGTTTTAATTAACTAACAACTTCTCCCGCCCCAGGTTCAGAAAGAGTGGTTTGCAAAGAGTAGATACCCTGCAAACAAAAACCAAACGAGGCACTTTGCGACAGGAAAGGCATTAAGATCCAGCTTCGTCCCCGGCAATTGCTACGGGAAACCAAGCCTCCGAGCCAGGAAGTTGCGATGATCTGATCTGAAGTCTGATCCCCAAAACGTCAGATCATGATACTCCACATACGAGTTAAAAGAAAGAAAGGAAAAACCACATGCGAACGAGGATGCTAAAACGCAACTTTTCAGCAGAATGCGGTTGCGGGACTTGAAACGGTATGCGTGTGCTTTTCTGTCCAAAAGCAAGTTCTCTTCTTTCAAAACCTGCCTTGCTTAGGGATGAAACGATTTCGTTCCGGTATGCTCGGCGCTTACAACAACTGTTCAACAATTTGAATGCCGAAATGCAGAGAATGCTTGAATTAATACGAACTTTTGAGGCAAAGTGTATTATTGGAAAATAATTGATTAACCTTTGTTCGCGGGGTTTGATGTCCAGGCTCCCAGGCTGCGTGCCGAGTCAGGGGCTCGCTTAACAGCTAATCGTTCGGCCTTAGGCAGGAATCACCCAATTACTTCGTAATTAGGTGTGTGTGCCTAAGGCCGAACGATTATTCCATACTCCTCGGGAGCAAACTGCTTCTCGGCGCTTGGCATCAATTTTTTTTTTACTTACTTACTTTTGGGAGTCGAGGGACAGTGAAGTGTTTTTTTTGGTTTAGGAATCGAATAGAGGATTGAGATGCGTTTCAGGTCCAGTTATGAGGCTTCCCCGATGAATTCGGCAGTCTTGTTGAATAAGTGGTGGGGAGCAGTCGAGAATAAGGTTTTAAAACCATCAGTTGGGTTCGGTTTGAAGTTTTTGGGGAAATTAACATAGACTATGGACGTGTTAGAGTATGGATCGAGTTAATTTAAAAGTTGTCCGTTTAGGAGATGAACATCATCAATGAGATCTTCTAGAGCACAAGTGAACAAAATCATGGTTGGGTTACACTAACTACTAGGATCGAGCCGGGGAAATGAGGAGAGAGAGATAGAGTATCGTAACACGAAAAACACCCAGAAAAGGGTTGAGATTGGCAATGACGATTCAGTGCGACTAATGCAGGCCCGCCCAACCGTCGTGTTGCAGCCAGCTGGTGGGTTCTGACACCACATGGGCGAGAATGAGGATCTTCCCAAGAATACGATCAATCACCTGGCCTGATAACCTTCTTTTCGATTTGCGTGGGGAAAAGCGTTCCGTGACAGAGTCGGCCATCCCCAAACACATATCGTCCAGAAAGCCAGCTGGGGATTTCTGCACATTAGGTTTTTGCTTTTGTCGATCACAATCAGGTAAGGGAGTGTTTGATATCTCCTGTATGTGCATGAGAGCGCAGTGTGTACAACACATAGTACAGCAAGTAGTAGTAGTAGGAGTAGGAGGAGGAAGAAGTATCTGCTGCGTAATTTCGGATGATCAATCTGATGGGACCACGCCCTGCCTGTTTGTCCCCTTTTTCTTGATACGTTTGATACTCTTGATACTCTTGATACTCTTGATACTCTTGATACTCTTGATACTCTTGATACTCTTGATACTCTTGATACTCTTGATACTCTTGTCGTTCGCGTGTTCCCGTTTGCATTGCGTATGATTGACGACTCGAATCCCATTCCCAACGGAAGCGATTGCAATGCGCATTATCCCCGCGTACTACCTACAGTACGGATACGGAGTCGCATGCTTGAAGGTCTAGTACAGTACTGTACAGTGTACAGTACAGTAGGTAGTGAGATGGTGGTCTAGAGCTGATTGTTGGAGAGTACGTACTGTCCCGCCGTAGTGTTAGAACCAACCAGTCGAGTCAGTCCATCGCGGCCCCCAATGTATGTACCTGTATGTATGTATCCGAGTGTATGTATGTATGTGGTGTGTATGTATGTGGGTTGGCCTGCCGTTAGCCCCGGACCATGTTCCTGTTGGTTCTGGTGGTTCTGGATGGTGGATGGTGGATGGTGGATGATGGATGGCGGATGGATGATGGTGGTTCGTTCGTTCTCGCTTGTCCTGCGCTTAATGAATACTGAGTAGTAGTACAGTAGTATAGTATAGAGTAGCACAGTCACCCGTACTATATACTTTTTCCGTCCCCACTTACTTACTTATTGCAGGTAGCGCTTTTCCCTTACTCCTTGCTCCTTGCAGCGACTTACTTTCGTATTAGCTTTTCCGTCCTGTCAGATCGATTTAAAGTGCGTGCGATACGGATAGTACAGGACGTGCAACCTGACCTTGACCAGTCCCGATAACCTTACTTCCATTTAACCAACGATCCATCCCCCATCAAAAGCATCCTCTCCGCAACTCACCACCCCACCGGCTTCCCACGACCTCGGAAGCGTGCTTTGCTTTGCTGCTACTTACTTACTTCCTGACTCACTTACGAATAAACATTATACGGCGGAAGGAAGGAAACGAAGGATTGGCGCATGTGAGCGAGAGCGTCATCATCATCATCCGGCTTCGCGAACCCCCGGACCACTGGCCACTGGCCAGGCCTGCTGAGCCGCTTATATTAGCAAGACCAAAAAATCTCCCATCCAACCAACAACACCCATTGAACCACCCGTCCGAGCAGATTGATCCCACCTCTGAGTGCTTCTTCATCCTTCGCCAGCTACAACAGCTGTGTTCATTCTCATTCTCATCATCATCATCACCACCACCAACACCACTACCCACCACCCCTACCTTGAGAGACGTATTCGGGAACCCCATTTTCGGACGGATGCAATGTATTAAATCCGATTGACAACCACCACGACATATTTACTTCCGAGCCTCCCTTGGAAAGGAGTCTGAGTGGCAGAACTTGACACAACAAGTCGCGTAAAATGGCCGAGTAAGACCTTTCCAGAATCTGGTATTTTGAATGTGGTAGCTGACGTAGGCGACTTCCTAGCTTTATTCATGTTGCCGGATGGAATGCCCATACTTATCCCACTACTACACGTTCTCTCCAGCACCTCCGTACCGAATCCTACTCCCACGCAAAAACCTCCCCGACCAGCTCATCTAGACCCGTATCCAAATCAATATCCCATTCTGAATTACGAAGTCACGCTGGAAAGCCTGTCTCCCCCAGTCAATCTTCGCCGAGCATTTCAATATCCTACGACGAGGAGGACGGGAACATGAGCACTCTCCCTGATCCTCGAAGCCGAACAATGTCCCCTGCGAATGACAGCAGTCCATCGACGCCTCTGCAACACCCCGATCTCAGCAATGAGGTTGCTACACTCAGCAACAAACTCATAAATGCGATAAATCACCAAACTAACCTTGACGATACCCTCTCAGCAACACGCCACGAACTTGAAGCTTCGAGGGAGCGGTGCAGGCAACTGGAGGAGCAGACCCAAGAGCATGCTGATCTAGTCACCAAGGGAGTTCTGGTGGAGAAAGCAAAGACCGAAGCGGAAATGAATAAGCTTTTACAGAATCTCGCAGAAGAAAAAAAACAACGGCGAGAAGTAGAAAAGGCGAAGAAGGATATCGAGTTGGAGCTAGAGACCTTAACCACAGCGCTCTTTGAGGAGGCAAATAAGGTATATATCAACGTATGCCACTATTTATCATTTCTAATCCTATCTAGATGGTTATCACAGCTCGAGAGGATGCTCAGAAAGAGCATGACATTGTCACCAAAAGAAACGACCAGCTCAAGACGCAACTTGCCGACATGGAGAGTTTGTTAAAGTCACAGCAGGAGCAGCTCATGGAGCTAAAGCAGGTTATGGAGCAGATGACTGTGGAACGTGATGACCAGACGAATGCAACCGCCCCTTCGACACCCGGGCTCAGCAAATTTGACAGCAAGGACGAATTACAGGAGT
>Ga0247734_1002445_pt1 | contig 12193 bp, 14 predicted proteins | sample UWRJL103311B2_FD_180933 | JGI IMG/M metagenome (GOLD analysis project Ga0247734, IMG submission 180933) | Plant litter microbial communities from Arlington Agricultural Research Station in Wisconsin, United States - UWRJ-L103-311B-2 | ecosystem: Environmental > Terrestrial > Plant litter >... | reverse complement strand
CTTTGCAAGTGAATATTCGTACCAAGCTGTCGGGTTCGGCTCGTATGGCAAGATGTGAAGATACAGCCTCAGACAGGGAGATCTACAGGCGGTGCAAGGCACTCCTGAAACATAGGAGGCGTCACCAAAACCATTCTTCAAGCGAAGAATGTAACCTCACGTGGAGGTCAGCCCCAAATTGGCGGAGCCAACAATTGGAGTTTTCAGCCGTACCATCTGTGAGTATTACTTACATATAACATAATCTTCATTGGGATAGCCCCGTCACACGGTACAAAGTTTACAGCGGTGGAGGCAGGAAGTGGAAACACTTTATGTAACCTCCAGCCTCCTTCCGACCTAAAGTACTTCTAACTTTACCGAGTAATTGTTTCAGCAAATACTGCCAGTACTTTAGTAGTGTGTTGTCTACGTATGAGTTTGCTTGAAACGCACAGATCGCGAATACCAAGCAGTTGTTCAGTGAAACATTACTATGGAAGAAAGTTACGTTTGTTGGCCCAATCCATAATGGTCAGTTAATCCTGGGGGCTTGCACTTTGCGGTTTGAACCTATGCCTCTGAAAGAACTAAAGGCATGTCGAAGGGTCCATACCCTTCAACTCATTCACATACAACAGTGCAGTCTCCACCTGCCTCGCCCATAGCTCCCATGGTCTTTCCTGGGTTGCCTCGCCAAGCGACAAGCCCCCAGCGGCTTGTTCAGTATTCAGGTATCTCAATTTTCCGCCTCGAATTGATGGTCCTCCACTGGTCGCCTGGTGTGCACTACGAATAATGAGCGCATCAGATTGGACCCTTGCATTTTGATGAGTGTAGACGGCCCGGAAGACCGTTTGCTTGATGTTGGTTCCTACGGCGGTGAAACCGTGGTTGGCCATCAAGACGACACTGTGGTCCGGGGTAGTAGCGCTTTTGGATGTCGAAAAAGAGGAAGCAAGTGAGGATCCAAATGGAACTGTATTGACTAGGAGATTCTGGGTTTCGTTCGTGCGGTACAATGGAGACAAGTCGTGAATAGGAACGTGAGTTCCTACCATTGTACGTGAGCTTTGATCTATAATTGTGCCCTAACGCGCTAGTGATATTTCCTGGCATGTCATTTTTACAAAATGGCCAGTTCTATATGAAAATGAGAGAAGACATGATGACGCTACACACCTAGAAATCCAGCAAGGTGAAAAGCCGGTTGCATTGGTACTCCACTCATAGTATAAGGCAAGACAGCTTCCGAGTGACTATGAACAACGCTGTTGATCTCTGGAAATCGCTTGTAGAGTTCAGAATGAATGAAGCGCTCTTGATAGCCCGATTTAGCATTTGGATCAACAGGGGAGCCATCAGAGATGTTGTAGCAGACGAAGTCTATTACCGAAGAAACTAAAGCCGGGGCATTAACAGCAGACATTATGAACACATCTGGCTTGTTGGGATGGCGCATAGAAATATGACCGTATGCATCAACTACATTGTGGAAATGAAGGATGTGATTGGCTATAATAAGCTCCTGAAACTATCAACATTTTATTAGCAAAGCAGGATAGTAAGACAGATAGACCAGTCCGAAGCTTTTGGAGCAACCCGTAGGAGACGGAAACAAGAAATGGCAAGATAGTGCTGAAGTACTTACATGCTTGACTGTAAGCATCTTGAAAGGCATGCTGTATATAAATTATAGAGGCGTATTCAAAATCTCATAACAACAACGTAGAACATATTATTGTGCAGTATCTGAGTAGCTGGATATCTGAGAATCTACAATATCATTTCAAACAGGTTGCATTTTTCTCAAAGCTGGCAACCCCCCCAAATCATCGTCATCGCTTGGCGACCAGGCTCAACGTCCCGCCCGATATCCGCGTACTCACACTTCACCTTATATAAAACGGTTTGCTGACCGCTGCTTTGGCAGCTTTACTTACCAGTTGCTGATAACCCCTCTTATCATCTATCATATCCTATATGGCACACTCACCCAACCTAGGCATGTGCACGCCGCTTTTTAGTCATCACGTCCAACTCACTGGCGCCCCCCCCCCCACCCAGTTCTTGATGGTACGACGAAACCTAGAAAGAAAGCTCCGTCTTGGCTTGTTTTAGTCCCCACGATGTGTCGGTTTCTTCTGTCCTCAAAAGGTACAATAGAATTATTCTCGTCCCTACCGATGTCCCCCTAACCTTGGGACATTCTCCACCGAGGGTTCACCCTATAATCGTCTGCCTGTTTATATATGCTCCTCCTACTGCCATCTTTACGCGCCTTTCTAGAGCCACTTCTTCAAGATCAGGATGCTATCTTGTTAATTAACAATGAGACATGCAGCACAATCAATTTTAATACGGGTAGCCTGTTTGAAGACAGTGGAAACAACGAGATGGACACTACAAGCCATGCTTAGAGAGAGCACGGTCAGAAATATTGACCAAGGAAGAGATATAGCTATCTTGAATTCTCAGACACTAGTTGGGAGGGTAGCAAAGGGAGAGAATCCACGGCGTCAGATTTTAGCCAGGCTCGCCAGGAGTCAATTGGCTTCTCGAGCATGTAAACCTTACCCAACTTGCTAGAATGTGATTCCGACTAGGAAATCAGGTACACTCAAAGGTCACCGGTTCTTTGCGTGCAAAGGAAATACTTGTTGTACTTTGACACCAAATACCAAATCTAGTTCGGGTTTGGAGAGAGAAAATTCAGACACAGATATGCGCTTCCGGCATCCACTTCCCTTTTAATATCAAATGCCAACCATATAAAAGCGACTCTAATAGAATTTGACAATTTACTTCGTATATCTTGTGTACCTACCGCTTCTATGCCTCCTTCTATGCCTTACTCACTATCTCTCGTTTTCTGACCTCACCTACTCAATAATCTCGTTCCTATCTTATCAAATAGATGGAGAGGAGATATGAAATGTCAGATCTTCCAATCCGTTAGTACCAGGTTCCACTTCACAGCACCATGCAATTCTTCGAACGGTGATAACGACGCCGAATTCCTGGAAACAGACAAACATCTGTCCGGCTTATATCAGAAGGATATATTTGCAAGCGCGAACTCAAATTAAGACTACATTGATAGCCTTCTGGAAATAAGTGTGCTTATACCGGAAATACGGCAGAAGGGTAACTTGGTAAGCGTGGATCCCAGTCAAATCACTAGAAATGTTGACACTAGAACTCAAGATGCTAGCTCTGTTGATTTTGGCTCTTTAGATGTAGGAATTATCCGGGGTAATCATACACTGCTTCTCAATTAGCCCATGCGTTATACTAATGCGATTCTGATCAACTTATACTAAGTGACGAAGAATACGTGAGCATATAGTCCACACTGACCTTAGTAGTCTTGAAATCGACCGCATATTTCGGAAGCACTGATCAACCGAAACTGTTATAACCCACCGTGAATTCTGATATAATGAGTTTCGACTGTTAAAAAGTCTTCGGATTACGTACATTCGATCCTTTAGCAAAGGATGTATAACACTGCACATCTCATCTATATAGTAATCCAAGTAAACTGTCCCAAGAGCTATCTGGATGTTCAACTTTAGCGTAGTCACCAGTTTGCAGCAATTCGCTCTTAGTTTTCTCAGCAGCCTCCAAAAACTCCTCAGCATCTTCCACTTGCCCTTTAGCCCTGTATATCTGTGACATACGCCAAAAAATTCGAGCTGATTCACCTGCGTTTCCTCGCTGAGGTGCATTCAGTTTGCAGATTGCGAGCGCTTTGTCAAATTGAAGAAGCGCATCATCGTATTTGTTTTGCTGAAGAAAAACCTAGCCTTGCTGATACAGTGTTGCACTCACGCTAGAATGGTTTGGCTTTCCTTCCGAGACCAAAGACATTGCTTCCAAGTTTAGCACAGATGCATCTTCTAGCCTTCCTTGCCAAGCCAAAATCTTCGCCCGTTCATGCTTAGTCCTGGAAACCATATCGATTAGCCTGTCATTTGGTCAAAGTATATAGAGTAGTACTTACTCTCCATCGTAGTGACTATTTTCTCCATGAAGCTTGGCTTGGAAGTAATTAGCTTCCTCAAAGTCAGCTAGTGCTTTGTCAAATCGCCTCAACTGCTGGTTGGCGCGGCCGTGATTTCGCAAAAAGCGATCAATGTTGAATTTAGTGTAGCACTCAGGCTCTGGGTGTGCCTTGGCCATTTCAATCGCCTTGTCTAAATAGGGCAGAGCTCCAGATGCTCTGAATGCGGCACATAGAGAGTAGCCCATATCACTATACGCATTTGCTAAGTCGTTCTCTGGCGGAACATCTAGTCCTGTCAATATATCAAATCCAACTTTTGCGCACTCGACTGCTCGATTACTGCGTCCCGTACGCTCAAATATGCCCATCAGGTCCTGGTTTATCTGAGCATAGCCAGCAGATTTGATGTCAACTTCTGGTAACAGACTCGACAGACTTTTCTCTGCGCTAATGAAGTGCTGTATCTCAAGCATATACCTAGAAAGCAACTCAGTATGACTCTCAGCGCAACTAGACGATAACGTAGTATACATACCATGCATTATCAAGAATGAGATTCTGGTATTGGACTTTTTGCTTGAACATATCTTTGGCCTCTATGGAAGAGTATAAATTATGAAGCGCTTGCACGTGTTGACGGAGTTGTTCGCAAGTTGCCCATCGTTTATACAGATGAGCGTGGCCGTCTCTTCGGGGAAATTCTTTCCGAAGCAAGGAGAATGCCATTGTGAAAGCGGATAAGCGCGATTCAGGTGACATTTGATCAAGATAGGCTTCTTGAATCAGGCGATGGATGGAAATGAGGCCAGTTCCTGGGTTAATTTTGATCAATGACAAGTATAGAAGCTCCAGCTTCGCATCCTCGAAACTAAAAATTGGCACCAATATGTCACTAGTGAGTAAAAACAAAAATCATAGACATACCTGGCGTCGTTTTTTAAAAACCCCCATTCAGTTGGGTATTCATCGACCTCCGTTTGCAGCAGCCATTGCGGGATTGCCTCGGGGGCTACAAAACACATTAATCGTATTAATTGAGCAGAATCTGGGTTAACCTCGTCATTTTTGGTAGGATTGAGACTCGAAAAGGCTGCTTGCCATACTGTTTCGAGATCCTTCGAGTATGTGGTATCTCGAATTCCCCTTCTAGGTCGCCTATGGAGCGTACGCCGATTCTGTTCGTAATATGGTAGGAACTCAGACACAGGCTTGAATCGCCGTGAGGTTTTTATGTTTTTGGCGATGACACAATAGCCAGTGCAAGACCACCTAACTTTTCTGAAAGTTGCTTTGTAGCTGCAGATTCCTCGGCGCTGATGTTGTGATTGGATTTGTTCAAGATTTGCAAAATGAGCGCAGAGCTCTCATTTGTAGTGAAAGGTGGGATTTCAATAGGCGATATCGTCAAGGATTCTGCCAGTACTTCACTCCTGCATGTAATGAGAATACTTCCTTTCCCTACATTGGGTCGATTCGATTGTAAGACGTTGCTATCCTCCACATTATCAAAGATCATCAACCACTCGGTTTCTTGAGTCGTCAGAATTTTATAGTTTAATAGATTCAAATAGGAGCGAAGAATGGCTTACCAGTAGTTTGTAACCATTGAAGTACAAGATGGCGATTCTTATCGGGGGTATTTGATTCCGTGTAGCTTTCAAGTCCTAACTTCTGAGCCGCTTCACTGAATGATTTTGCAACTTCCGCACCAGTCTCACTTGCAATCCAGAGTATAACAGGTGTACCGCCATCCCACCTGATATGAGCATACTCTAAAGCAATTTGAGATTTTCCAATGCCTCCCGTTCCCCATATAGCTACAGTACATATCCTAGAGATCGAGGTCTAATATTTAAAAGCTCTGGTCATCTCTTCCAATTTGTCACTCCGTCCATAAAAGCCGTGATTGCGTTGGTGGGGAATTGTGCTACATGTTGCAGCGGTCGGAACTTCAGGCTTGTTCAGTTTTAATTGGTCTAATTGATGGATTATGTCGGCTTGTGATTGAGGACAGAGCTTCGACACACTTCGGGCAGCGACCTACTTGTGTAACTGATCAAGTCTCCCCGAGAGAGTCTGCAGATTCTCTCGAAACTGATTATCTAGCTTTCCCCAGGTAGTTAAATCAAGGAATCTATCCACACTGTTTCTTCTGAAGTGACGAATGGCTTTCGTGGTGCACAATGTAAGTTCAACGAGAATATCAAAGAAAGACTGCAATGTGTCGGGATCCAAGGTTAACGATACACGATATTCTTCAAACAGTTGGAACTTGGCACTGAGATTGCTCAAACGCCTAGAGACTTCTAATAGAGCTTGCTCTGACTGGCTAGCCACCTAATTAAGAGTCATTAGCAAATGACAACACAATCTAGAGTATATGTCTATCTAAACTTGTCAAAGATCAACTATTGAACCAGCACAATAGGTGTAGCTCGTTTGTAGATTATGATCAGCAAACAATGAGATCGAATTGCCAAAACATACGTGCTTGAAGCAATGGAACATGAGAGGGAGGCTCTGTTTGTACCGGTTTGGATCGGGATTTACGTCAACTAATAAGACACAGGCACCTAAAAAGAATGCTGCACTGAGGTTTTGGCCCCCAAGCTCGAAAAGAATAAATGCTGCGAACATGTGAAATCTCTGGAAGTGAGAAGAGGCAGGATGTAACAAACGCGCTGTTGCACCTTTTGTGTATCTCTCCTGCAATGCTTTGAGGTAATCAACCATGTGCGGATAATTCTCAAATCCTACAATTAGTTCATAGTCTGCATCATCATCCAGTATCTTTCGACATTCTTCTACAACCTCTTTCCACATTGTTTCGTAATTGTCTCTAGGTTGAGCCGCATCCATATTTTGTGAATGTTGATAGTGATTTGGTATCTCAACAGAGACTGTAGTTTGATACAATTATGTTCAGGGTCTGGAGGGTTTCTTTTGAAGGAGGACTAGAACAAACTATAACTGAATGAAAGAGCGAAAGCTTGATCCTTCAAGTTGGTTGCCAGGTTTGTTTGACACTTGGTGCCTTGGACAAGGAGGAATATAGGAGATGGAGACAGGGTGGGGCAGTGAAGTCCTGTTTCACCCAAAGAGGAAAATCGAGTAGGTTTAGCCATCAGGTAGTACCAAGCTAGCCTCGACCATTCACCCAATCGCCAGATTGAAAAACTAATGGTTTAACTAGTTGGTGAATGGCGAGCTACGAGTTGATGGCCAAATTGATTAGAAATGTTTTCCATATAACAGGGCGAAACCTCGCTCCATAACATATATATTCGCGCAGTCATTCAGACATTTCTTGTACAACTTCAATACTCCTTCTTACTAGAACAATCACGATATCTAATCATGACTACCAATGAACCAAGTGGTACAATTCTTGCTTCTTTGAATCACCTCGCCAAAATTCCACTCTGGAAGGAGAAAAAGCCTTGGGAGTTATGGATTGAATACATCCCTGAGGGTTTGGGAAAGACTACCAATGTCTGCTTTGAAACCTTTGACAATATCCCGATGAAGGATGTTCGAGAATTGCCAAAAGAATCTTGGCCTACGCTAGAGCATGAGGGATTTCAGTATCTCAACCACCCATTTCCTAATATCGAATTGTCCGACATCAAGAACATCGACCAGGATGAAACTAAGTGGGAAGCTATGGCAAAATATCTTGCCACCATGACAACAGTTCTACGGGACACATTCAAGGGCACCAAAGCAATCTGCTACGCTGGCGAGTAAGCTCAGTAGTCCGCCTCTTCAAGTCCAGAACACATGAGAGTATTCAAGCCTTGCCGAGAACTTCGAATTCTTCCCTTATTGAATCTTCGGACGTGTCTCGTGCATTCAGCTTCTGCACATAAACCTTACGCTGCATCTTTACAGAAGTTCGATTTTCAGTCAAACAGATCAATGGAGTTTGTATCTTTGCCTCTCAAGGATGGGCATTCAATTCCTTTGGTAAGTATTGCAGAATTGCCTGGTTGACCCAATGCTCTCCTAACGCTTCCCTGGACAGCTTGGATTCGGAACTGGTACCGCATGGTATAAGGATGACCCAGAGGATCCCGTGAACCTTCAATTAATTGAGGTTCTGAAGATGGCCATTGGCAGAGGCTTTATCCATCTTGACTGTGCAGACTCATACGGAACCGAGAGAGAAGTAGGGACCGCCATCAGGGAGAGCGGCCTTCCTCAAGAGAAGTTCTTCATTACCACAAAAGCCCAAGACGGATTTGCCGATGTCACTCAGGCAATTGAAAAAAGTCTTTCTAATCTTCAAGTAGATTATGTCGACTTGTAAGTACAACGCCAAGATGAGGCTGTCGAAACTTACTTGTTCAGGTATTTATTACACAATCCCTACATTATTCCAACATCCGAAGGTCTCCAGAAGGCGTGGAAAGGTTTGGAGACATTGAAAGCCGCGGGAAAAGCCAAGTCCATCGGAGTGTCTAACATGCAACGAAACCACATCGAGGCCATTTTTCAGGTTGCCAGCGAGGTGCCTGCCATTAATCAATTGGAAATCCACCCCTACCTACAGCGTGCTCATAATTATATACCATGGATGAGGGAACAAGGCATCAAAGTGTGATCCTTCAAAGGGCTCGCTCCGATTACCGTTGGAAAGGGTGGACCCTTAGATGGACCTTTGGAAGATATTGCTAAGCCTCATGATGTGACAGCGGACACGGTGCTCCTGAGATGGGCCTTGAATCAGAATGTGGTACCCATCACTACCACTTCAAAGGTCGAGAGAATGGATGAGTATCTTGCGGCGATGGACTCGAGACTGACCGCCGAAGAGCAAGAAGAGATTTCGCAAATCGGCCAAACACATCACTTCAGATGGTGGGGGAAGACTTTCTTTAGCCCTGATGACAGGTCTTGAGTTAGGATTTTGAGGTTATTTCCAGCAATCGAGTCCCTACCCCAATTACTTGGTGCCCTATTTTCTATCTCCAGAACGATGTGTTTTTAAGTAGCCTCTGTAGGGATTCCTATTTGTAGGAGACTACCAAAATGGCACATCACAATAATAGTAACATAAAATTCCAATTTTCCGAATCTTCACTTTTCCCTTACTGGTACAGTATCCCAGAACCCGCACCTGTGAGCTTCTTCTTTGTATCGTCTTTGCCTCTGTATTCATTTTATCTGTATGCTCAACCTACAGACGGATTCATACCTTTTTATATTATACAGGTGTTTTACTCTATAGGCTAATAGTCTGCTGCACCGGACAATCAAGTCTCGAAGCTCGACCTGAAGATATATATGAGGAGAGGCAAAAACTTCAAAGAGTGTCACCGACTGTCATAGCCAGGCTCCGAAGAGTAATACCAACCTTCCCAACTGAATTTTGTTCGAGAACTATATTTAAATCCTCCAAGAACACGCTGAGCAGGAAGTTTCAGTTTAATAATAAGTCGTGTCCTAGTCCCGTCTCCAGTAGAGCGAATGCCAAAAAGCTTTCCATTGATCCAATATTCATTGATCCATCGCTTGACATCCGAGTCTTTGGCAAAACACGCTACTTCCAAGTATTTGAATGTGAGCAACATCTTGCCAAGCATTGTTTATATTTGATTTCAACGTTTTCTGCAGAGCCCTCATATAAGCCAGGTTCATACGAAATACAACGGGGTCTTTGGGGCTACTCATGGAGGAAGGATATGGCCAGTATATTACTCATAGAAATAATGTGAAACCCCGTAAATGTTAGGACCAATATGTATCCTCTCCTCCAGACAGTTGGCCCATGGAGGTAGACTTCCGCATTTCCAGCAGGTATCTGAGCCTTTACAAACCTCGTCTGCTGAACTTTGCTGATTTCGTCAAAGATTGGAAAATTATTATAGTAAGTTATGCTTGCCAGAATTGTGAGAATCCTTTGCAATCCCCATGCACTTGCTTTTCCACTTGGAGCAATTTCCCGCGTAAGGAGTTCAAAGTATTGGTACGAGCACGAGATAGCTGCAATGGGGGTGGGTCTCCATATAGTACTGCGATTTAGGAAGGAAAATCAAGAATTACATGAAGGCTATGTTTCCTCTAACCTAAGGTAAGAAACCCCAAGAACCAGATGCGGGTAGTATGGACGAGGAAAAGGTAATGACAAAGTCAGTCCATGGATTTGATACATCTTTGTCCTCCTAATACCAGACCGTTAAGTAGGGTTTGAAGTATATAAATAGAGGCTCGAGAGAAGAAAGGAGGGCATCCAAAACTCCACGTCCGGGGGAGTTTTGCAAAACCGTAAAACAGAAATGGATTATAGACTCTTGAACTCAGCAAAAACAAAAAGAAGAATCGCTAGCTACCTGGAACAGAGCTCTAGGATGTTGAACATACTCGTGCGAAGTATTGGTTGCAAGTATAGAGGAGAGGAGCTCGAGAGGAGCTAGGCTGCGGACTTATGGAATTCGGATATAATCCCTAAACTGATAAGTTTAAGGTTACCCCGACGAGCCGGATAAGCTTATAGTGGGGAAATATGAATATGCTGTATAAATGATGTCAGCCCAATGGGAACATGCTGAATAAATGCTATTCCACCGTGCTACTTCCTCATCCTTTAGAACAACTCTAATGAACCTCGCTCAGGTTACTAAAAGAGCTATTTTCTCACATCAATTCCGACCCGTTCTAGGTCCTAAACAGTTGTACTCGATCCGCAGAATGCATATCCAGTCGATTCCTATGTGTAAGTACTCTCTCATAGTTCCAGCGGGTAAGTCAATTACCAAATCCGAGACTAATTCTCTTCCAGGGGAGGGTAGTAGTGACAACTATGCCTACATCGTGGTCGATGATAAATCGAAGAAAGCAATCATCATAGACCCCGCAAACCCGGACGAGTGAGTGTTCCAGTCGGCATACTGAGGGAATGAAGCTAATGAAAGCAGAGTGATACCTACATTGAAGAAAAGAATTGATAACGGAGAGATCATACTAGACGGCATTTACAACACACACCAGTAAGATCAACCCTTCCATATAAAGATTATAGGCTGATATCTACCTAGTCACTGGGATCATGCAGGAGGCAATAAGAAATTGGTAAGGACGAATGGCCGGTCCTGCAGAAATTCTAAAATTGATGTGAAGAAAAGCAAGAGAAACTAGGAACAGCCTACAAGATCACTGGCGGCAAGGACTGCGAAGGTGTAGCGAACACGCCAGCAGATCGGGCTACATACAAGTTTGGAGATATATCGATTACGCCATTGTACACACCATGCCATACACAGGACAGTATCTGCTGGTATTTGGAGGATAGCACTGGAAAAGCTGTGTTTACTGGAGACACCTTATTCCATGGAGGTATTCTTCAATACTAGTAGTTCCTCAGCTAGAACAGTAACTGATGTACGTGTCAGGTTGTGGTCGATTTTTCGAAGGCAAGCCAGAAGAAATGCATATCGCATTAAACAAGACTCTTGCATCGCTTCCTGACGAAACCGTTGTTTATGTAGGTCTTTCCTTCTTTCCGGCTTTTGGACTGAAGTTAATGGGCAAAGCCTGGCCATGAATACACCAAAGCAAATGTCAAATTCGGCATTTCTGTTCTACAGAGCGAGGCCGTCAAAAGTTTAGAAGCATTTGCACGGACGAATAAAGAAACACAAGGGAAATTCACTATCGCAGATGAAAAGGTCTGAAAATTGTTCTCCTTGTGATTTGCACCTGCTAATAGAAGCTACAGTTGCATAATGTGTTCATGAGGGTAGACGTGAGTACATCTATGTCCCAGAATTCATCAAATAACCATCAGCAAATACTGATCTTTAATAGGACCCGGTAATTCAGAAGGCAACAGGGAAAACGGATCCGATAGAGGTCATGGGTGCTTTACGAGAGATGAAAAATAGCTTCAAGTGAGTAAGTAGACAAATTCACGAACGCACTTATGACGGGAAGCTGATTCTCAATAGACCCCCACCAGATTCAAAAATCTGAACTTGTTGAGCACCCAATATTTTATAAATTCATAACAATAAATGAAACCTCTTACCTGAAATCCAATTGACTTTGTTGACTTCTCTAATATTCAAGCTATAGTGACTATCTGCCTATGTGTAGAACTCAGCCAGATGCGGTTCATTTCATCGCCATGAACCATCATCTGCCCAACTCTAATCAGGTCCCCATCCTCAGATGGCAGAAGAACTAATCCCACTCCCCAAGTGTTCG
>Ga0247734_1002444_pt1 | contig 12195 bp, 21 predicted proteins | sample UWRJL103311B2_FD_180933 | JGI IMG/M metagenome (GOLD analysis project Ga0247734, IMG submission 180933) | Plant litter microbial communities from Arlington Agricultural Research Station in Wisconsin, United States - UWRJ-L103-311B-2 | ecosystem: Environmental > Terrestrial > Plant litter >... | reverse complement strand
TACCCCCTCGCCCCTTATTCAGCACGCACAACTGAGCAACTCCTACATGTCACAGCAACAGCACCTCTCACGCGGTCAATACCAACAACAATACGAACCTGGTGTAAACGCCGTCAGCGAAACGCAACTACGCGATTTTATTCAGTCCAGTCGAGACAGAGCGAATGTCATGCATCCAGGCAACGCGCATCACGCTGGTACGTTTGACTGATTTTCTTCGTGAGATACTATGCCCTAATGATACAAGCAGGTCCCAAACCAATGACGCCAGCACCTCCTGGTTTCTCAGATCCTGCCATCATGTCGGCTTCCAGGTTCACTCCAGAGCCTTCGTCGGTGATGTCAACGGAGCAGCAGCAATACTTGATGGGTTACGGACCTCCGCCAGGATTACATCCGCAAGGGCACTTCAGTGGACAGAATATGCACATACATCATGCCGATGGTGAGTCTTTTCGTTTTCATTAGAGAGGAGGGAGGCCAGCGTACCGAGATCCGTGCTTTCTCAGTGCGGACCAATGTTTACTCTCGTCATTGAGATATGAAGCCACCCTATTTCCCCATCTATCGTCGGCCATTATTACCATCTCTGCGTCTCTACTGTCCTTACTCCCTCCCTCGCCCCCTCTCCGTCGTCAACCGACGCTAACAATTTGCCTTTTGTTTGTTCTCTCCTGTTATTTCCGGGTTTCTCTTCCTCTCGAACTCAGACCTCGATGCCTCAGACACGGTGCCTCATGAGCCTGCACTTTCGCCCGCCGATTTCCCGTCTCTGTCTGCAACAATTGCGACTCCTTCTCCCACTCTTGCAGAACCTCCAACAAATGCGTTCAGGGATTCTGCTGACTCTACCCCTGATTCCAAAGCTCAGGAAAAGGCTGAGCGGCGTGCTGCAAAGCAGGCTGCTGCGGCTGAGAGGGCTGCTGAGAGGCAGCGCATTGCTCAAGAAAAAGCCGCGATTAAAGCTGCTGAGAAAGCCAATAGAGCTAAGTTAGCGCAGGAAAGGGCTGTGGAGCAAGAGCGTCTCGAAGAAATCAAAGCAGAACAGCAAAGGGTAGAGACTATTGCAAAGGAGAAGGAACGGGTTGCAAGGGAAGAACGCGAGCGGCGTGCGCGGGAAGCTAAGGAAAAGGAAGAGCGCGAGCGCCTTGTTCATCTGGAGAAGGAGAAAACCGTTCAGGCCGCTAGTAAAAAAGCTATCACCAATCAGACACCCAAGCCTAAGGCCCCACCATCAGCTACTACCCCTCCACCTGTACCCACGGCCGCTCCTGGTCAAGTTCCTCTACTGTCAAAAAAGCCCAAGAAGAATAAACCTGTCACCAGGCCAATCCGGGTTCCCAAGGAAGATGATGCTAGCAGCACCAGAGATGCAGACGATTCACCCTTTCTTCCCACGCCTGCTGATAACTTCCGCGTGTCATATTCCACCCCTTCTAGCTCTAATCGCACCTCTCGAGCTCAATCTATGGAGCGCAGCACTACAACTTCGTTGTCCGACATGTTGGGAGCCTTGCATGTTCTCAATCCCTATCTGAATTTGCCCAACCATCCTATCTTTGACACCCAGAAAATCAACTCGTCTGGAAAGATGCCACTCGAGTACGCTCCATTAGTACACGCGCTATCAGCTTTGTCTGTTGGTGGCGGATCGTTCGCCAATAACGTCCCGTCTGGCTCGATTGACAATGCGGTCTCGTCCTTCCAACAGCTACTCGAGACTTTGACGCAAACGATATCTGATTTGTTAAGACTCCTGCCGAGGACAACCTGGGATGACAGTTCCTCTTTCGATGGCGTTTTGCGCGACATGCTGAAAGGGGATGATTTCCTGGATGACAGTGGCGATGCCGAAACCGACGAAGAAGGGCTTGATGCGAGCAATGCAGGGGGATCTGCAGTAACTGGAAAGGAAGATGAGGTTGCGGCTCTCACGTTAGCTCTTGAGCGTCGTGCTCGTTGGATGGAAGTCCAACTCTCCAAATTAGAGGAGTTACATCGAGATATCAACACTGCGGCAGTTAAGGCTATCCTCACCTTCAATGATAACGGATGGGATAGGCATGGATTTATGCCGCATATAGGCAAGACTCTGCGACGGTTTGAAACCCTTGGATTGACGGAGGATGAGAATGCGGAATTAAGGCCGATGACAGCGGACGAGTTGGAGGAAAAATTGGCTGTAGCGAAAGAGGCTACCGTGTTCGCAGAAACGGAGGTTCGGGAGATGATGGAGAGGATGAACACTTACAGGCCCTCGGATGAGGACTTTTGAAACCCATGAGACTTATACCATCACTAATTATTCGATCGTGTACGGACAGCATGCAAACATGGACTCAATGCACAATGCAATCTCCTTTAAAGTCAAGATAAATTTCATCTCCATTCATAGCACCATAAATACAAGATACTCTAAAGTACAACCTTTCTGAGTGGATACAAGAAATAAGGTATCACAGGCCAACCACTCCTCAGATAAACAGCTGACCATCGTCCACGGCTCCGAACTGTACGTCTACCATACTAGTGTCGCCCGACAGGTAAGCACTCAGCTCGCTCTCGAAATGGTCTGCGTTGAACACAGACTCCATCAAGAATCCATTGTACGTCGGTGTGAAATGGTTCATGTCAGGGAACATCTCCTTCCCGGATCCATTCATATTCTGCTGAGGATGAACCCGCCCACTTAGTTGTGCTAATGTCGACGCTGCGTCTAACTGTCTTCCCGGTTCTGCGTCATACACTGTGAATTCAGCCCTGACATCTGATGTCGTGAGGTTTTGGTCTGTCTGGTCGCTGTCTGTTTCTTCTTCATCGTGCTCCCGAAACATCCCTGCACTCTTGTCGCGGTCGATTTCACCTTCAGCTTCCTCAGCAGGCTTGCCAAGCGCAAGGGTGTTGACTTTCTTTCTCAGGGCTCTGTACCATCTTGTGGCTACAGGCCAGGACACGGTACACTCGCGCAAGTAGTCGATGGCAGAACTTACGCCGTTATCAGCGTATTGTTGTTTCTCAAAGCACACTAGGCGGATTACATCAGTAATGATAAAAACACCGCACTACGAGCTTTAGAGACTTACACCAAGGGCAATACCTCAAATAGTTAAGGATGGTGCCAGCCAAATAGATGGCAAACGCCATGAAGGGTGTTCCCCCTGGCGATGTACGTTGACTACTGACAGCCATTTGAAGCTCGATAAGGTCATAGGCGTGGGTTACGATCATATGCCCCATGTGCTTCCAGAAGTCGATGCCACTGGGAGGTCTTTCACCCTTGAAGAACATGTCCTCCTCCCTAGCGTGGGGATGCAGAGCTCGCATCATGATTGGCAAATACTGGCGGCGGATAGCAATATGCATAACATGGAAGTTAGCGAAGAGGTTGTAGAACGCCTAAACAAGAGTTAGCATGAGCGTTTGGAAATGCATTTTCACATACCAAATCAAGATTAGCGGCTTTGTATGCTAGCAGATTTGGTACAGACCACTTCTGTTTGTCGCTCAAGCGTGCCAGCCAGTCCACCAAATCCTTCTGGCTCGAGTCATACAGGCTGGAAGGGTTCCATGGCGGAGCATCCTTCTTGATTGGCGGTGGTGGCTCGATGATACCGCAGAGATAGCGTGCAATCTTGCCCCAAAGTACAATGATACTAACTTTGGCGCCACATAGAGACATAGTCCCGAGCTGATGGGGTGGTATAGATTTTTCGGTTCTCGATTTAGGGAAGTAGGAGGGCGGATGTGATAGATGACCAAAGGCCCAATCTTCTTCATGTGAAGGCAGAGGTACTGTGCTCTCTAAGGGTTGGAGTTGAAGAGGGATGGTGGATTCGATGCCCGAATGAACGTTGTGCACTGGAGACCCTGTCAACAACAGCTTGATAACTGAGTGGGAAAAGACGTACTGAGAAGGAACCACCACGTCCGACGTCTAGTCTCGATTTCTAGCGGACTGAGTGTTGTATCGTCGACATCTAACTTGATGAGAAGGGCCACTAAGAAATAGTGAGAATGATAGGAGACTTTGGAAATGATGAATCTTACTTTGGTTGGCTAAAGCAGCTGTTAGCTGTCCATTTGCATTAGATCTCGAATCTGTCCACTCGGAACAATGCTTACTCGTGCTCGGAAGCCTAGCCCACCTCCCCAATCACTTTGCTACACTAAATTAGTAAGGTGGCACGACCTGCGTGAGATTCATTCCAACGTACTCCAAGTATGAAGAGTGCTTGAACTTTCTCTAGATTCGGGGAGATGAGTTCGTCCATGACTACAGGGGCTTGTAAGTCGGGAACAATAACAACGGAAGCGGGACTATTACCCATTGCATTTGCTCTGTCACAAAAGAATTCACTAGCTTTCTTTGGCGTCCCAAAACGGGCTTCCAGGCTGGGTGAAAATCGTGCTGACATGGACAATAAGGACATGACAAGGAACTTGCTCAGACTGTCTGGTCGTGTCTCCAGGAGATGCATGAATGTGGGACGATGAACAGGAGACAGCTGGAAGTATCCAGAGAATGAAGCTGAATGCAAGTTTTTAGTGTGGATTCGTATCACAAGACAGGGGGTGTGCTCTATACCTTCGACTGCCTCAAGAATCTCGCTATGGGGTGGCATCGTTGGATCGTCCAGCAAACCAATGCTTCTCACACGAGAGGGTATGACAGATCTATGGCGCTCAGAGCCTTCGCTACGGCCGACTGTATACTGCGACGTAGAAGGTGAGGGTGCATTGGGAGTAACCGGTACTTCCAGTCCGCTAGAAACATCTGCTGACGGTTCAAGCTCAGAGGTCTCTGTGCTGGGTGGAGGGACCAAGTCTGTTTTCTTCCTTCGCTTTCGGAGTCCACGAGGCTTCGAAAATCGTTCAGACCGGCGCTCTAGACATCGAAGACGCGTTTGGGACTTACAGCTCTGTCTTGCAGCGAGGTCCCTCTAGGTGGAAAAAGGCAAGTATCATCCTTGTTGGTGGCTCTGCATGCTGAACACGGTGGACTGCCTTGGTGAATGCATTTCACACGGAGTTGTCGACATCGAGTGCATGCCACCGAACTCCGTTTCGGTTTCGATGCTTTCGAGGATAATGCCGCATCGCTCTCTGCCGCAATCAAGGACATGGGTGTCGAGGACCAAAGCGGAACGGCTGCCGTAATTACATTCGCGGCACCATATCCGGCAAGCCACATCATTAACTCAGATTAACCTCTAACAGTCCCTCAACGAAGTTGCAGTACATTGATACGAGTCTAAAGTGCCTATGACGAGTCTTCTCGATGCATTCTTTCGAAATCCTGCTGCCATTCTGCAAAACCTCTCATGGGAACCTCTCCGCAAAGTTCTCTCGTCACAGCATGGAGTTCATCCAAGTGCTACAGCAGCACAATGAGTACCATGATGTCGAACATAACGCTGATAGACACTGACCTTGAGTAACTCATAAATGGCAATGATCGCTGTGGCATAGTATAAGAACTCGAGGGAGGATAGTCTTGCAATGTCCTTCGACACAGCGTCTGCTTCTTTCGAAGCTTTGTCTCCAGCATCTCTGCTGTCGTGATGATGCCTATGCTTATGGTGGTGATAGAAGAGTCGCTCGATTAATGAAGAGTGTACAACCTGATGAACGGGTTCTCCGGTATTCAATGACTGAGATACGCTCATGAAGACGGACATGACATCGCTAATCTGTGGGTCCGCGTTGTCAAAGAAGGGCGATCGACGAAATTCCAGTAAGAATACGTACAAAATGAGGATTCAGTACGCGAGTATTGTGTACCAAACTCTGTAGCCATTCATCGTCTAGACTGTTAAGTGCGCCTCCCATCTATAAATAACCCATGAGTCAACTCGACTGGTGGAGATATGGTTCATAAACTCACCTGTGCTAAGCTATTCACCATTGCCATCTGCAAATCCACAAGTTTCATATACTGGTCAACAGGCCATGCTCCTCTGAGGTTACCTTCCCACGTCGCTAGCGAGGTCATGCCGCGCAGAGTGTTCACCTCTGAAGCCAACATGACAAGTCGCGAGCGGAAATCTTTCGTCCACTTCTTCTCCTTCTGCGCTGACGTGACTTTGACCCCAGCAGCGCTATCAATCCAGGTCGATACCAGGAAGGAATACAGTCTACCAAAGACACCGATCAAAGCTGCATTTCTTCTACGCACCGCCTTTCTGCTTGACTGAGGTGGTAACAACATCATGAAGAACGAAGCGCCAGAACCTATAACGACCAGCACAAAGCGCTTCCATGCGACAGTCCATCCGATACCTAATAGTAAGAGCATGTAAGTACAAGCTAATTGTTCCCGTTCAGGGATCATACCTGGATTACCGTACTGGGGTAAATGACCATCCACCCAAGAGTAGCCCACAATCAAAACCCATGTTGCACCGGCAAGGATGATCGCTGGCGAATATTGAGGCGGGGCATGAAGTCGCAAAAAGAGAACGGGAACACAGAAGACAGCTACAGCAGCAGCAGATCCGTAAGGACTACCGTTACTTTTCGCATTTCCAATGTACCACGTCAATAACCCAAGAATCAGACCCACAAACGTGCCTGCCAATCGGAATATCAAGCTATCGTATGGTCAGCTCTGCACCCCTGAACTAGACAATTGCATCTCGTTCTCACTTAAACATCTGATCAGAACTGTATACGTTCATCGTTGTTTGTGCCATGATCAAAGCCCTGCGAAGAATTCAGCGTCGAGCACCAGCATTGTCGTGATGAAAATCTCACCATAATCCCTTCTCCGTGTAAAAGAACGCTAGCATGATAGATGATTAGTCAATCGCACTACAGGCTACTGATATATGCTCACATGCTGTGTTGGGAACGACTGCAGGGAACCAAAGAGCAACAGTAACAATTGCAGTTTTAAAACAGAACTGTGATTGCTTAAGCGAACTCTCAGAAGTGGAAAAGCAGAATTTGGCTTACAAGAGCTTCTGGAGACTTGGACCACCGGTAAACATGGTGTATAGCATTCATAAATTTCTGGAAGACATTTGTGGGAGGACGACTGTCAGGATCTCTTCCTATTGCACACAGATTCAGCATTACAAACATAGCAGAAACCAAAAGTCTTACTATGCTGTGCATCGATAGGGTTGTCGTCTTGGGGTATCGGTTGTGATTCTTCTCCAAACACGTTATCGCTCTGGTCGCCCTGATGAGTGAATAGTTTCCCAATCGCCCGAAGACCTGTTGGTGCCCAGAGTCTATTTCTCGTTCTCCTTGCTGCAGTTGATTGTATATACACCAGCAAGCTGGATGTGGACTGACTCGTGGAGATCAAATTCGCTGCGAAGACATAGCAGGAGTATAGGCTACGAAGCGGAAGTGTCTCAGCTTCCGCACGTGTCTTCACAGCGCTGAGAAGGTCCTTGTAAGGTCCCAGCAAAGCAAGTCTGTCGTCGCTCTTGAATTTCTCCAGGGTATCTTGAAGATGAACTTGTGCCTCGTCTAAGGCCTCGCTCAGCTGCCTCTCTGTATTCTTTCCTCTCCACCGTTTTGTGTTGATATGACTCAAGTAGGCCTGCGCCGCTTTAGTTGCAGCTATAGTAGCCTCGCGAAGGTTTTGACTGCAATCACGAAGAATTGGCATCAGGTCCCCCGTCGACACAGCATTCTCAATCTCGGATTGTCGATTACGTTCGTGGTAGTGGCGTAAGACATAAGAGTCTTCACCGTGAGATGCCAGAGTAGAAGTCTCGGATGATTCACCAGTTTTGTGCTTCTTCGTCTCCTCAACAGGTGCGAGAATGCGTTCTCTGACCGCATGCGACTCCCCGACAATCCGAGCGAAGGTTTGCAAACCAGCTTCATGAATTACTCAATCAGCCTGGAGATGTCAATCGAAATGGACGTGACGTACCTATCCTAGCAATCAAAGCCGTTAGATGCTCAATCAGCTCCTTGACATCGTCGCCGTTCCATCTCCCCCAAGTGAATTCGAGAGATAGAAAACTTGCAGTGGCTGACACTACAATCCAATATCAATAACAGAGACGGTGAAAGTACATTAAATGCCGCACATACTTTGCTGAATTCCAGCTATGGCTGCTGACCTGTCTCCCACGATGCGGCTCGAGAGTGCGCTCCCGGAAGCAAGGTCCTTCGGCGAGGTCGCAAATACTTCCTCTTGAACCTCAATGAGGGCTGTTATTTTAGTGAACAACCTATCGATAGCATGTAAGGTATCATGGCTCATCGTCGAGGGAAAGATAAAGATAGTAGCAATAACACCAATTCCGGCGTAGCATCCGACAGAAATGAGGAAAGAATTAAGCAGGGTATATCGAGATGTCGGGAAAAGGGGTCCTATAGTCTGCAAGCACCCTTCAGTTCTTTTGAGATCAAGAGAGCGTAAAAGCCTGACGAACACAGAATACATCGACTACAAACACATGTCAGAGCCCAAGAAAATAACAACAAGGATAGTACAGTTCCGACGCACCCGCAATCATCCCAAATATACTGAGAAAGACCAGCTTTGGTGCATAAGCTCTCATGGCAGAGAACACAAACACACCAAAGCCCAAAAAGCAGCCGTACACTGCAGAAGTGCTTGTGTACATTCGTGAGTGAAATTCACCAATACTTCGATGAATGGCCTCACCGGACGTCTAGAAAATCACCACCGAAGATTGCTACAGTAGTCGCTGTAACTGGATCGGACTGATAATACTCGCTTCCTTGCAGTGCAGAATACGCGGCACTGAGTCGGCCTTGGTCTCTTACAGCAACTCCTGCACGCATTGCTGCTGCTCCAATGCCCCATCCAAGACAGAGACCAATAACAAGAGTCGAAATAAGCTACAGGAGATGATCAATGCGAGACAATTCATGGGAAGGGATTGTGGACGCACGAAGAGGAATAGCTGCACGGGAAACATTGGTGGGAGAAAGACGCTGGCCAGAATAGTGAAGAAAGCGCTATAAGAAGAAATCATACATAAATCGGTCCATTTGCAAGGAAGCAACGCACGCAGTGCCCAATACGTTGAGAGATGCCTGTGGTAGAAGGAGCACATAGGCTACCCAAGTCGCGAATATGCATCGTGCTAGAGTTTTCCAGGCTTTTCCAGATTTCAGGTTTGTGGTGACCCATGGAGGCAGTGAGAATGAGGTCTTTGGTGTCTTCGCACTGTCTTTTGCCGTCTGCTCCTCCTTGCCTAGCCCAGAGCTCCTTGAACTTGCAAGAGCACTTGTCTCAGCGTCTCCATTCGCAGGTATGGCTACTTTTTCATCTCCAGCCATGTTGGCTTTCCGGACGCCGTAGAAAGAGCGACTATAGACTGGAGATAGTGATGATGATGAGGGGAGAAAGCAGAACGTTGAATGTGATCTGCGTGCACCGAGGGAGCTTATGTCCCATCACCGGACGTGCAAAGCGATCAAAACCGCACGCGGGGCACCTTTCTCCGAGATTTCTTTACCGCCGCCTCGTACACAGAAGTCACGAAAAGATCCGACAGTACAGCTCAGTTGGAGAAAACATATTCATGGGATTTTTTGGTCAAGACTCTAGGTGGTCTTTGAAACATTGGTTATCCAAGCACAAGGTAAATAATAACTAACTCTGCTTAGGGTGGTCGGGATACAGCTGAAGAGAATGCTGGTCAGCACAGTAAAACCCATCCACAAGATAGGTGCTCACCTTTCCAGGATTCATCAGATTCAGAGGGTCGACAGCTCGTTTGATAGTGCGCATCAATTCGACTGTGCCCTCACCCAGTTCCTCTGTCAAGTACTCTTTCTTCCCCACTCCAACACCATGTTCACCAGTGCCTTGAGTGCAACGTGAGGTCACGCTATGTGGCTTACTATAGGAGAGACCACTTACAAGTTCCCTCCATGGCAACAGCGCGATGAACCAACCGATGAACTGCAGCACTCACGCTCTCTAGCTCCTTGTCATCATCGAACAAAATCAACGCATGGAAGTTCCCATCCCCTACATGTCCTACGATTGTGCTCCTCAGTCCAGCCTCTTTCAAGTCCCTCTTTGTCTCTAATGCCAACTGTGGTAATCTGGACACAGGAACACAAACATCAGTCGTCCAACATTTCGCCCCAGGATACGCAGCCATGGTAGACATCAATGCGTATTTCCGGTTTTGCCACAAGTTGTCAGCTTCTTCCTCCGTCTTTGCAAACTCAAAGCGACTGCTGCCATATTTGCGGGTGATGTTTTGAATTTCTTTTGAGGCTAGTTCGATGGCTTTATCATCGCCTTGGATCTTGAAAAACAGGGTGTCTTGTACGGGATACGGCTTGTCGACAAGTCCAGCGTTGTTGATAGCCTCCATCACTGCGAAAATTAGTCAATTGCTAAAGGAAGAGAGTAGGGATGTCTTACTTTTGTCGTCGAGTAATTCAATGCATTCTGCACGGTAAGAAATGGGAATCAACTGAGGATTTCCATAAAGGTGGTCTGCTTACGCATGTGCGCTCCGTACGGGGCGTTCAAAATCTCCTGTACAGCGCCTACTGCATGTTCAACATCAGCGAACTGAGCCATTGCCACTTTCGTCGGTAGACGAGGTGCCAATCGGAGAGTAGCTTTATTATCAACAATTAGCTTTGATAACCAAAATCAAAAGCAGAATGGTTTTACCTTCGGTGACGATTCCTAAAGTCCCTTCAGCTCCTATGAATAACTTGGTAGTATCAAATCCTGCTGCGGACTTCCGAGCGCGCTGTCGTGTCTTGATAACTTCGCCGCTCGGCAGTACGACAGTCAAATTCAAGAACCACTCCGCTTTGGCTGTGCCATAACGCACAGCATTGGCTGATGCAGTATCGAGTTAGCACGCAAATCACTCTGAAGATAAAAGATTCCTCACTTCCGCTGCATCCAGTACCAACCATTCCTCCGATAGTCTGTCAACATAGACGTCAACACTGTGGTCGCAGACTGGAGGCAGATGAAACATACAGCACCAGGTCCAGGATCAAGCTTTGAGTAGTAGTGAGAAACTCAGACATAATATCAAAGAAGCAGGAAACATACTGGGAAGAACAGAGGTATCCCTTGATCTTTCAGAGTCTGGTTGATATCCTCCCATCGTGCCCCAGACTGACATGTGAGATCAGAGTCACCCTCTGAAATAAATGAACCTTGAGCGAACTTCAGCGTTATACCGGGACAACAACATGTACCTCTAATCGCCAGTATCTTGTTCATGCCAGACATGTCAATGCAAATGCTGCCACTGTCAACCTAGTGGCCAAATCAGGACTGGAATACCCCATCTAGGTATACAACTTACGCACACCAGAGAAGTGACCTTCAAGACTTGTTGCCCCTGAATACACAACCATTGGGACCATCATCTCTCTAGCAATGTTCACGATTTTCACAACGTCCTCAGTGCTCAACGCCTTGACCTACGTCCTTTCTATCAGCGAGTGACCATCTGAGAGTGATCATGGCACATACAATAACAGCATGAGGAGACGCAGGATGATAAGAGTTGTCTGATGATCCATAAGTCTTCAGCAGTTCCTCGTCCGTCAAAACACGCTTCTCATCCGGAAATGCTTGTCGAAGCTTTTCAATAGCAACTTTGATTTCCCACCTATTGGCATAATGCGTCCTTGGAGGCTATGAAAAGTTTAAGAGATTAGTAAACACTTCACACTCCTGGGAAAAGGCGGACATGAACGCACGAAGAAATGAGAGTCAACGTAGTTGGTAGCAAGGACTATACCAACAGCATAGGCCAGCGCCTGTACACCGACTTTGACAGACCATGGATAGTCGAAATTCGAAGACCAAGGGTTATATTTCGCAAGACCAGGATCTTTTGAGACGGGTGGAAGGTCCTTGCTTCCTGGTGTACGCTTCCCCACAGGTCCTGTTCCAGGTGCGGTTGCGTAGCGCCGTAGCCTCTGCTTCCCGGGAGCGTTGGCCACACGTCGAATTGCTCGAGAAAACATTGCTATGGAGTCGGAGGAACGAAGATGAAGGTCAGGAGAGAAGGCGTAATGGAATCCATTTGTCGCGTTATACGGCTAGCCGGACCGGCACATTGACTAACAGCGGATCAGCCTGGCCACAAGCTTGAACATTGACCGCCAACTAGAAATCTACGACGCGCCTCGTAGTACACGCTTTCACGCCCGCCAGGCTAAAGAACACTACTCTTACGCGTCTACTTTAACTAGCCTCTC
>Ga0247734_1002442_pt1 | contig 12203 bp, 10 predicted proteins | sample UWRJL103311B2_FD_180933 | JGI IMG/M metagenome (GOLD analysis project Ga0247734, IMG submission 180933) | Plant litter microbial communities from Arlington Agricultural Research Station in Wisconsin, United States - UWRJ-L103-311B-2 | ecosystem: Environmental > Terrestrial > Plant litter >... | reverse complement strand
CACCGCTATTGAAAAATCACTGGTAACCGCAACAGAAAAAGATTGCCTGGTAACGCTTGGTATTAAGCCATCCCGCCCGGATACCGGTTACGGATACATACAATACTCAGAACAAGTTATTAACGAGGAGTTTCACAAAGTGAAAACTTTTACCGAGAAACCAACGCTTGATATAGCCAAAACGTTTATTCAAAGCGGCGATTTCCTGTGGAACGCTGGTATCTTTGTATGGTCGGCTAAGGCAATTGTTGCTGCTTTTGATAACCACCTGCCCGAGATGCACGAGATATTTGCCGAAGCACGTTCGGTTTACAATACCGATGAAGAGAAAACATTTGTACACAAGATTTACCAGCGCTGTATCAATATCTCTATCGATTACGGTATTATGGAGAAGGCTTCTAACGTGTACGTACTGCCATCAGAATTTGGCTGGAGTGATCTGGGGACTTGGGCATCTATCTATCAGCTGGCCGATAAAGATTACGTAGGCAACGCCGTTATCCCTTCTGATAAGGTAATTATGTACGATAGCAGCAACTGTATGGTTAATGTACCTGGAGAGAAGCTGGTGATACTGCAGGGCCTGCATGATTTTATTGTGGTAGAATCTAATAACTCCCTACTGATCTGCCCGCGCGACCAGGAGCAGAACATCAAACAGGTTGTAAATGATGTGAAAAGTAAATTTGGTACTAAGTATATTTAAGTTGGTAGCTGTGCAGATGATAGATTTCAGATGTGCAGATAACTAAATATAATATAAAAAAATCCCGGTTATCTCGACCGGGATTTTTTTCATCTGCACATTTGCAATTATTTTGTTAACATCCGTTGCCTTATTGCTTCATACAATATAACTCCTGTAGATACCGATACATTTAAGGATTCTATTTCACCGAACATGGGGATCTTGGCCAGGTGGTCGGAGATGCGGATGATCTCGTTACGGATGCCATCTTCTTCGGAACCCATAATAATGGCTGTGGGCGCGGTATAATCAGGCGTGTAAATATCATCTGAAGTTTTTTCGGTGCAGCTAACCAGTTGCAAGCCCGATTCCTGTAAAAACTTAACGGTCTGCATAAAATTATCGTGGCGGCATACCGGAATCTTATAAAGAGCCCCTGCCGATGTTTTGATAGCGTCGGGATTTATCTGCGCCGAGCCTTTAGCAGGGATTACAATGGCATGTACACCCGCACACTCAGCAGTACGGGCAATGGCACCCATGTTGCGTACATCAGTAATGCTGTCTAATACTAATATCAGCGGCACATCCCCCCTTTCAAATACATCCTGTACAATATTCTCAACCTTTTGATACGTTATCGGTGAGATAAAGGCAATGGCCCCCTGGTGGTTCTTCATGGTGATGCGGTTGAGCTTTTCTACCGGCACCTGCTGGCCGGTTATCTGGTGCTCGTTCATCACGTCGCGCAGTTCGTTAAGCAAGCCGCCGCCCAAGCCGCGTTGCAGGTATAAAGCCTCAATTTCTTTTCCGGCCAATATGGCTTCAATCACCGCTCTTATCCCAAAAACCATCTGGTTTCCTTCGCGTACAGGCTTAGCATTATATGTCATTTTCTGTTTTTGTAAAGGCGCAAAAGTAGTTATATTAAGTGGTTTCTGCATACATTAAGCCAGTAATGGGTGTAATTGTGCCGTGGTTATTAACAATTACAAACTTTATTAACAGGGCATGGCTGTTAGATACTTACAGCGTTATTAACACGTTTTAGACATCGGGTGTTAATTACTACCCCTAAAATTTATATCTCTGATTGCGTTTAAGTTATCAACACCGTACACTATGTTAGCTTTAAAACGGCAGATGCGCGTATATTTTGTATATTTTTGTTCGTCATGAGTTTTGAGAACGATCCCACTAATAATAAAACAAATTACGACCGTAAGAGCAGGTTTTCTAATCCCACTCCAAATGGCCTTTTAGGCAAGTTACCACCACAGGCGCTCGATTTGGAAGAAGCAGTACTGGGTGCGCTAATGCTTGAAAAAGATGCCCTGTCATCAGTAATTGATGTACTTAAACCAGAAGTATTTTACGAAACACGCCACCAGAAAATATTCAGCGCTATCAGCGTATTGTTTGAGAAAACATCGCCAGTAGATATCCTTACCGTTACCGCACAACTGCGCCAAACAGGTGAGTTGGAAATGATCGGCGGCGCTTACTACATTACTGAGTTAACTAACCGTGTAGCCTCGGCCGCAAACATCGAATACCACGCCAGGATCATTATTCAAAAGTATATTCAGCGCGAGCTTATTCGCATCTCTACTGAAATTGTAAGCAGCGCTTATGAAGATACCAGTGACGTATTTGATCTATTAGACAAGGCTGAAAAAAACCTTTTTGAGATAGCCCAGAACAACCTGCGCCGCGATTCGCGCAAGATGGACGACTTAATGCACGAAGCTCTAAAAGAAATTGAAGCGCTCAAAGATAAAAAGGACGGATTAACCGGTGTTGCATCCGGCTTTACCGATCTGGACAGGATGACTTCCGGTTGGCAGAAATCTGACTTAGTGATCATAGCAGCCCGCCCTGCTATGGGTAAAACGGCATTTGTATTAACATGCGCCCGTAACGCGGCAGTAGACTTTAACAAACCGGTGGTTGTGTTCTCGCTGGAGATGTCCTCAGTTCAGTTGGTTAACCGTTTAATATCCGGAGAAACCGAAATTGAACAGGAAAAGATCCGTAAAGGGACTTTAGAGGAATGGGAATGGCAGCAGATCCACTCTAAAATTGGCCGCTTAGAAGCAGCCCCTTTAATTATTGATGATACACCATCTTTAAACATATTTGAGTTTAGGGCTAAATGTCGCCGTTTAAAATCGCAGCATGATATCCAGCTGATCATCATCGATTACCTGCAGCTGATGCAGGGTAAAGCTGACGGTAAAGGCGGCGGTAACCGTGAGCAGGAGATTGGTAGTATTTCCCGCGCGTTAAAAACGGTTGCAAAAGAATTAGAAGTACCGGTAATTGCCTTATCGCAGTTAAGCCGTGCTGTAGAAAGCAGGCCGGGCGGTAACAAAAGGCCAATGCTATCAGATTTACGTGAATCCGGCTCTATTGAGCAGGATGCGGATATGGTACTATTCCTTTACCGCCCCGAGTATTACGGACTGGAGGTAGATGAAGACAACAACCCAACCCAGGGTGTGGGCGAGGTAATTATAGCCAAGCACCGTAACGGTGAAACCGGCCGCGTAAGGTTGAAATTCGTTGGTAAATATGTGAAATTCACCGACCTGGAAACTAATATGGATGGCTTCCCAGCTGCAGGTGCAAGTCCGTTTGCAGGCTTAAACCCTTCACAGGATTTTGATAAGCAAAGTAACTTTATCATTCGCCCGTCGAGGATGGATGATATAGATGATGAGCCACCGTTTTAGGCCTCCTCCGCCCCCTGAAGAGTAACCCTTTGATTAACAGCACACATTAACGATAAATAAAAAATGTCCGGTTTAAAACCAGGCATTTTCTATTTAAGCGTTTCAAAGTTCCCCCTTCAGGGGGCGGAGGGGCCCTCACAAACCTAATCCCAATGCAATCCCTATAACGATAATAATGGGCGCTTTAATTTTTGTGTATCGAAGTAAAACAAATGTGGCTATCATTAACCCATATGCCAGTAAATTAACCCCAAAGGGTTTTACCAGCAATATTAAAGCGGTAGCCATAAAGCCAACGGCAACGGCATTAATACCGCTTAATGAGTTTTTTATGCGGGTGATCTTTTTAAGGTCGTTCCAAAAAGGGACGATGAAAAGAATGAGGATTAATCCCGGCAGGTTAATACCTATTACTGCCACCAAGCTGCCGACGATCTGGCCGGCTACACCGTAACCCTTCTCGCCCATGGCTATACCACCAACAAATGAAGTGAAGGAAAACGTTGGGCCGGGCAGGGCCTGCTGTAATGCATACCCCATCAGAAACTCTGAATTGGTAAGATAATGCTTCAGTTCCACAAACTCGGTGTACATCAGTGGTACAAGTACCTGGCCTCCGCCAAAAATGAGGATACCGTTGCGGTAAAAATTCTCGAATAAACGGATAGGCAAACTAAATGGCGATGTACGATTAATAACCGAACCCAATGCCGCAAAAAACAGCAGGATTCCAATAAAGTACGCTACTTTATTCGGGTTTACATTGCTAAAGAGTTTTACACGTAGCTCATTCTCCTGCTGTTGAGTTTCCAAGGCAGATGAGATGATCCCTCCTAACAAAATCAGAATGGGGAAAGCATACGGATTCTGTAAAATAAGCGTAGCTATCAGCGACCCTACCGCAAGCATCATGGTAACTTTTGTACGCAGAAACTTAGTAGCAAAGGTATAAGTAGCATAACCAACAATTCCTACGGCCATGGGCTGCACAAAACGAAGGATAGCGTTAAATTTATCCTTATCGGCAAACATTTTGTAGCTAATGGCCGCCGTGCACATAATAGCAGCCGATGGCAAGATCCAGATTAGGAAGGTAAGAATGGCAAGGCGCATCCCTCCCACCTTCCAGGCAATTCCTACCAAAGTTTGGGTAGACGATGGGCCGGGCATTATCTGCGATAACGCGTTCAGTTCCATCAGTTCCTCTTCGGTAACGTAACGGCGCTTTTCTACAAACTCACGAAGCAAAACCGCTATGTGTGCCTGCGGGCCGCCAAATGCAGTAAAGGTATAGAGGGTGACATCCCTGATGAATAAAAGCTGCCTGCCTTTCAAGTGCTTAGCGGTTAATAATCGTCATCGTCGAAACCTTTAAGGTTGTTATAAACGCCCTGCAGTTCGGATAGTGCGTGCATATCCCGTTTGGCCCGAGTAATGGCAATGCCTTTTTCGTAAGTACTTATGGCATCGTCTTTACGGCCCAGCGCTTCGTACAATTTACCCAAGTGATAATAGGTACCCGTGTAATTGGGGTGGTTGTTCACCAGGTCCTGGTAGTAGCTCAGGGCTTTCTCTGTATCGTTAAGTCGCAGATACTCTGTGGCCAGCGCGTATTTCAAAAATTCGTCTTCGGGTTCATTCTGTATAAAAGCCAACAGCTTATCTAATCTGCTTATCTCCATTTTAAACTCTCTCTTTTTTAACTAAATTTGCATCACCATTACAAAACAAAACCTGTGAATTATAACCAATTATAATGATGAAAATACTGGTATGTATCAGCAATGTTCCGGATACCACTACAAAAATAACCTTTACAGATAACAACACCCAATTTAATGCAAACGGGGTTCAGTTTATCTTAAACCCTTACGACGAGATTGCCCTTGCCCGCGCTATTGAACTAACCGATGGCGGCAAAGGCACCGTTACCGTTATTAACGTTGGCGAACCGGCTACCGATGCCACCATCCGCAAGGCATTGGCTATTGGCGCTACAGATGCCGTGCGCATAAACGCTAAACCACTTGATGCCTGGTACGTTGCTTACCAGGTTGCTGAGTATATAAAGTCTAACCCTTTTGACCTGATACTAACCGGCCGAGAATCTATCGATTATAATGGCTCTAAAGTAGCCGGCATGCTTGGCGAACTATTAGATCTCCCATCGGTTTCCATCATCAAAAAGCTGGATGCTACCGATACTGAAGCAACTGTTGAGCGTGAGATTGAAGGCGGCAAAGAAGTATTAACTATCCCCTTCCCCTTTGTTGCCGGTTGCGCCGAAGGTGTTGCCGAGCCAAAGATTCCCAACATGCGTGGTATCATGAGCGCACGCACCAAACCGCTTACCGTGGTTGAGCCCGCAGAGGTAAAAACCTTTTCGGAGATCGTCAGTTATGAAACTCCGGCCCCGCGCGGGCAGGTAAAACTTGTTGGCGCAGACGATCCGGCGCAACTTGTTGAACTGCTGCATACGCAGGCTAGGGTTATCTAATCAATTTAATTTTACAAACACGACTATCAATTCCATTATATGTCAGTTTTAATATATGCGGAAAATGCCGGCGGCAAATTCAAAAAATCAACTTTTGAAGCTGTAAGCTACGCTAAGGCAATTGCCGCTTTAACAAATACCAACCTAATTGCTATTTCCATCGGCGATGTTGCTGCCGATGACCTGGCCGCTTTAGGAAAATACGGCGCCGAAAAAGTGCTGAATGTTACCAACGATAAATTAAAGAACTTTGTAAACCAGGCCTACGCCTCGGTAATTGCCGAAGCTGCAAAAGCCCAGGGTGCGGATATAGTAGTGCTGTCAAATTCTTTCAGCGGGCGTGGGTTAGCGCCGCGTTTGGGGGTTAAGCTACAAGCAGGTGTGGCAGATGGTGCAGTTGCTTTACCAGAAATTGAAGGTGGTAAGTTCACCGTTAAAAAAACGGCTTTCAGCGGTAAAGCGTTTGCGGTGGTTGAACTTACATCGGCCAATAAAGTTATTGCCCTTACCCCCAACTCCTACAAGGTTATTGAAGGCGGTGCCCCGGCACAGGTTGAAGGCTTTACGGTAGAAACTAAAGAAAGTGACTTTAAAGCGATCATCAAGGATATCGTTCGCTCTACAGATAAGGTATCTTTGCCGGATGCGGAGATCGTAGTATCTGCCGGCCGCGGCATGAAAGGCCCGGAGAACTGGGGCATGATAGAAGAACTGGCCGAGCTACTTGGCGCAGCAACAGCCTGCTCTAAACCGGTATCTGATGCCGGATGGCGCCCGCATAGTGAACACGTTGGCCAAACAGGCATAGCTGTCAGTCCAAATTTGTATATTGCAATAGGAATTTCTGGCGCTATACAGCACCTGGCAGGTATAAGTTCATCTAAAGTTATTGTTGTGATCAACAAAGATGCCGAAGCTCCGTTCTTTAAGGTAGCCGATTACGGTATTGTTGGCGACGCGTTTGAAGTACTGCCAAAATTAATTGCTGCGGTAAAAGAATATATAGCTACGGCTTAAAACTATTTTGTTGTGATAGGTAATGATATGAAAAAAATTAAGCTGGATATTGTGGGCTTATCCTACAGCCAAACACAATCCGGCGCGTATGCACTGGTTTTGGGCGAAGTGAGCGGCCGCCGCAGATTACCTATCATTATAGGAAGTTTTGAGGCCCAGGCCATTGCTATAGAGATAGAGAAAATGACCCCGAGCCGCCCCCTTACGCACGATCTGTTTAAGAGTTTAGGGCAGGCATTTAATATATCGGTACAGGAAATTGTTATTTATAACCTGGTAGACGGCATTTTTTACTCCAAGCTCATTTGTTTTGATGGTAAGAAAACGGTGGAGATAGATGCACGTACCTCTGATGCCATTGCAGTATCGGTAAGGTTCGACTGCCCTATTTATACGTATGAATTTATCTTGTCAACAGCAGGTATTGTGATAGAAGGTAACGATTTTGTGTATCTTGAGAATATTAACGAAACACAGGAGGAAAAAACACCTTCTACCCCATCGGGTTCGTTTACATCGCTAAGCGAAGATGAGTTGAAAACACGCCTGCAACAGGCACTGGCAGATGAAGCCTACGAAAAAGCAGCCAAAATACGTGATGAGCTAACTAAGCGAAAATCTTCCTGATAAAAAGCAAATTTTACAATTGTAGTGGCCGGAACAGGCTTTTATTCTGGCTGCTACTAATTCAATGCGTTATTGTTTCCCAATTTGGCATTATTTCAGTACTTTCCCCTTTTAATTTATTAACTATTAATTGTTTTAAACCGGCTGGTGTATGAATATTAAGTTTCGCTTAATACTGATGAATTTTATGCAGTTTTTTATATGGGGAGCCTGGCTGCTTACCATAGGTGCATACTGGTTTCAAAATAAACAATGGTCGGGCGCACAATTTGGCGCTATATTCTCTACAATGGGTATCGCGTCTATCTTTATGCCAACCATTACCGGCATCATTGCAGACAGGTTCATCAATGCCGAAAAACTTTACGGCATTATGCATATCCTTGGGGCTGCAACGCTGTTCTCGCTTCCCCTTGTACAAGACCCTAACACTTTCTTTTGGGTGATATTACTCAACATGATGTTTTATATGCCTACGCTTTCTCTATCTATTACAGTAGCGTATTCGGCATTAAAAAATCAGAACATCGATGTTGTCAAAGAATACCCGCCAATTCGCACCTGGGGAACCGTTGGGTTTATTGTTGCCTTGTGGGCAGTAAGCTTAACCCATAACGAAACCTCGGCTAATCAGTTTTATATTGCATCGGGTGTATCATTGTTATTAGGTATTTATTCATTCACGCTTCCAAAATGCAGGCCGTTTGCTGTAAAAACCGGCAATAAAACTTTTGCTAATTTGTTGGGACTAAACGCTTTCGCATTGTTTAAATCACCTAAATTTGCTATATTCTTTATTTTCTCGTTGCTTTTAGGTGCAGCTTTGCAATTAACTAATGCCTACGGCGATACTTACATTCATGATTTTGCCAAAGTTCCGGCGTATCAGGATACGATAGCGGTGAAATATCCGGCTATCATCATGTCGATATCACAGATCTCAGAGACGCTGTTTATCCTTGCCATCCCTTTCTTCCTGCGTAAGTTTGGTATTAAGTATGTAATGCTGTTCAGTATGCTGGCCTGGGTATTACGTTTTGGCTTATTTGCTTTCGGCGACCCGGCTGGCGGATTATGGATGATTATCCTATCGTGCATTGTTTACGGCATGGCTTTCGATTTCTTTAATATTTCAGGTTCTTTATTTGTGGAAACGCAGGCAGCTCCGGAGATACGTGGAAGTGCGCAAGGCATGTTTATGATGATGGTAAATGGTTTTGGTGCATTCTTTGGCAGCCGGGTAAGTGGTTTTATCATAGATAAGTATTTTACCCATGCCGATCAGACTAAAGACTGGCACGGCATCTGGCTAACCTTTGCTGCATATGCTTTGGTTATTGCCGTGGTGTTTCCGTTTGTATTCAGATATAAGCACAATGCAGCGCTTAAACATGCTATAGAACATGCTTAATTTGATAAAAGATTTTAAGGACAAAAGATAATTGAAATAACCGCCTAACCAATCCTATCTAACATATTCAATGAAAAAGCATTACCGGCACGAGAACAATTGCCTTAATTGCGGAACCATATTAGAAGGTAAGTTTTGCCACAACTGCGGGCAGGAAAACCTGGAGATGAAGGAAAGCTTTGGCCATATGGTAACCCATGCGGTAAGTGATTATTTCCATTTCGATGATCAGTTTTTTTCTACGCTGAAACCATTGTTTTTTAGTCCGGGTAAACTCACCAACGAGTACCTGCTGGGCAGGCGGGCGCATTACCTGCACCCGGTTAAGATGTACATTTTTATCAGTTTGATATTTTTTGTACTGGCATTTCGCGGTGGTAAACATAACCCTATACAGGTAAATCCTGATGCCGGTAAACATTCAAAAACCGAACAAAAGCAAATAGCTGATAGCACCCGAAAATCTATTAATGACGGGATCAATAGTAATGAGGATCTCAGCGCCAGCCAGAAAAAAGCATTAGCAGATAAAATAACAGCCTACTTACCTGATGCTGCCTCCAAAGAGATGCAAGCCAACATTAAAAAAGATTCGGTTAAAAAAGCCGAAGCCAAAAACAACGAAAGCGAAGAAAGCGATTTCAATATCCTTACAAGCGACGAAAAAGGTAAAAATTACGAGGAATATTTAGCCGCTCAAAAGAAACTGCCGGCTGATAAACAAGATGGTATTGTTGAGAAGTATATCATCAAAAAAAGCTTCGACTGGAAGAACCAGGGTAAAAGTGCACAGGAGATCTTTTACGAAGGCTTTAAACACAACGTGCCTAAGATGATGTTTATCTTGTTACCACTCTTCGCGTTAATATTGTACATTGCTTTCCGTAAGAACCGCAAGTTTTATGTGGAGCATATTATTTACGCCATCCATCTGCATTGCTTTATCTTTTTGTTTCTCATCTGTACATTTTTATTAGAGATGATATTGCCTGCCGGTTTGCATAGTATTATGGATATCGTGGGGTTAATCACCACTATAGCTTTTATATGGTATGTTTATCGCTCTTTCCGGGTGGTGTATAACCGCAGCCGCTGGAGAACCGTAAGCAAAATGATAGGCGTATCATTTATGTATTTGCTGGCAACTATATTCTGCTTCTTTGTATTTATTGTGATAACGGCAGTAACGTCGGTTTAAGTAAGGATAGGTTAACCGTATAAGGATACGCGAAGTATCGCGTCTCTACAATCATTCTTCTTAATTTCTTTTTAATTCCTTTTGCAGGGCTTCTATGGCATTGGCTAAATAGGCCAGCGGTGCGTTCCAATTAATGGCAATTTCGTTAGTGGCGTATGACCGGTCATCGTCAATAAAAGCTTCATCGGGCGCTAATGAAGGTAGTTTTATACCATCCTGCATGCCCGGGTTCGGCCCCCCGGATAACATACCGGGCACAGGTTCAATTACCCCATCAGCAATTGATGGGCGGTGATGCGGATGCATGGGCGTTATGGCACCGAAACCGGTTACATAAGAATAGCCTGCAGCATTTCTGCCTAAAATATAATCGAGATTGGCCAGGGCACCATCCAGGTACTTTTTATTGTGCGAGAGTTTATAAGCCTTTAACAATAGCATACCTTGGTTGGCGGCATTACTGCTGCTGCCCCAGTTGAAATTGGTTTTAGATTTGGTCATTACTGTTTGGTAGGCGTTAGCTTCTACGCTATCCACAAAAATATCGGCTATAGTTATCAGCCGTTCTTTTGCTTGTGTTACCAAAGGATGGTCGGCCGCCTTGATGCCTGCATTTTGGGCAAGTGTATAATAACCCAACAGTTTTACCTGAGCCCATGAAGGTACTTGTGCACGTTCGTTTTGTGAGACTGTGATGTGGTTGTAGTAATCCTCGTTACCAGTGGTTACAAACAATTCAGATGCCGCCCAGATCCACTCATCACTAACATTTCTGTCGCCGTAGGTGCCGGTAACAACTTCGGGCTTAAACTTTTGATTCATGGCACTCTGATCATAAAGTACGTTTGGATTTTTAATAGCCCACTGCCATGCGTATTCGGATGCTTTTAGGCAGGAATCTGCCAAACCCGGTAACTCCTTAGGAAGTTGTTTAAATATGCGCGATGCCTGTGCCGTTACCGCTGCAAAATCAAGCGTGGCGGCTGTACCTTTCTGCACCAAGTATCGGGTAGAATCTGCCTTATCCGGCATAATCATCCCATCGAAACGCGGGTTGGTTAGCTTATGATATACACCCCCATCGTTCGGGTCCTGCATGGTAAGCATCCAGCGCAGGTTCCACAGAATCTCGTCGAGCACATCGGGTAACTGGTTGTTGCTTTCGGGGATATTCAGCTTAACAGTTTTCATGTACACAGGAAAATCCTCGTATAGAGAAAGCAAGGTTGAGGTAGTTATTCCGCTGTTTACAATGTATTTGTTATAGTCACCCGCATCATACCAGCCACGTGGGGAAGAAATTACAGTACCCGCCGGGCGTTTATCATCGGCGGCCGATGGGTGGATCAATACCTTGGTATCCGGGTGCCCTGCCGGCCGGCTCCATTTGCCGGCATACTTTTCTCCCAGCGGTAGAGATGCGCGCATAAAGTAATAGGCTTTGATGCTGCCATTCGCAACAGCTTTGTGTACCGATGCTTTGATTTCGAAAGGGAAAGAGTAACCTACACCCGGTACCGTAAGTATATATTTACCCGGCTTTGTTAAAGCTGAGAAATTGGCTATAGCGGTAAATTTACCTGAGAATGCGGGCTGCGCAGAACGTTTAAGATTACCATTAAATACATTCTTACTATCCACATTAACAACACTAAACTTGCCGGATACTTCGGCAGTAATTATTGCTACCTTTTCAGCCTCGGGATAAAAGCCAATCTGGTTTAAATGTATTTGGCCTGATGGCCCCTGAACATGCACCTGCGCACAAGCATTGTCGACAAAGGAAAATAATGTTATAAATAACACTGCGAAAGTATTCAGGTATATGTTGCGCATACTAAATGGTGTTGGATATAAAAACAGTAAATATAAGTGTACGATGTTAAAATTGCTGTACTTCATTATCCAACAAAAAAGGCCTGTGTAAACACAAGCTCTTCAATATTTTGCAGATGTAAGTTCTTACAAGAACGCGTATCCTAAAGATAAATTAAACAAACTTACACGTGTTTTAAAATTGGTAGAAC
>Ga0247734_1002440_pt1 | contig 12208 bp, 11 predicted proteins | sample UWRJL103311B2_FD_180933 | JGI IMG/M metagenome (GOLD analysis project Ga0247734, IMG submission 180933) | Plant litter microbial communities from Arlington Agricultural Research Station in Wisconsin, United States - UWRJ-L103-311B-2 | ecosystem: Environmental > Terrestrial > Plant litter >... | reverse complement strand
ACGGAGCCATCCCCGTGCTCGTCGAAGGACCCATGGACGCCATCGCAGTCACCGTCGCCACCGAAGGAGCGTTCGTAGGCGTCGCGCCGCTCGGCACGTCGCTGACTCACGAACAGGCCGCCCAGCTCGCAACGTGCGACGCAGACCCCATCGTGGCCACCGACGGTGACCTCGCTGGACGCATGGCCGCCGAGCGTGACTACTGGCTGCTGACCCCGCACCTCCTCGAGCCGCGATTCGCGCACTTCGCCGACGGCGACGACCCAGCCAGCCTTCTCGAAGACGCCGGGCTCGCCGCCCTGGTAGTGCCGCTGCAGCAGTCCACGGGGTTGGCTAACCAGCTCGTCGACGAGCGGCTCGCCAACCTGCCCGACCCCGGCGACCAGATCACCGAGTTGGCAACCGTGATCGCGGCTCAACCCTCAGCACGATGGGCCGACGCGATCGCGACCGTGTCCGGACGACTCGGAGTGGACCCACGCGACCTGCAGCGCGCCGTCAGCGACGCCGCCGATCGCTTCAACGGTGACCGCCGGCGGTTCAGCAACGATCAACTCCTCAAGACCTCGCACGTCCGGGCCCGCATCGAGCAAGCCTCGAACGCCTCCCCCGCCGATCGGTGGGCCAAGCTCGCCCGCACGCTTGACCCCCGTCTGATCAGCCAGCAGGACTGGCCAGCCACCGCCGCCATGCTCGAACAGGTCCACGCGGCCGGCCACGACGTCCCCCAGCTGACCCAACAACTCGTCAACCACACACCGCTGGACGAGACGCCCGCGCGCGATCTGCGATACCGCCTCGTCGGGTACCTCCCCGAAACCACCGCCCAAATACACACCTCACACGCACCAGAACGGGGTGCCGTCGAAAAGCATGAGCGCACTCAGACCATTGCGCCGAAGAATCCAGACGTCGGCGGTCGCCGCAGATAAGTTTCGACGGTCAATATGCGTGCGCCTTTTCGCGACTTGGTAGTTGTTCCGCCATCGGAAGGACTCTTCTGCCCACAGGCGCGGGAACCCCTGGCCTGAGACACTGATATATAAACTGAGAGCCTCTATGACGCGTCTCGATCACTCCACACCGCTTGGCGTCACAAGGAACGACGCGTGCGCCAAGACGGAGACCGAAGTGGCCGACCATTGGGGGTCGCCCACCGCCTATGAGCCAGAACTGTGACTGATCGAACCGCGTCTGGTGCCGTGTCGTGGATGGCGTTGGGCACAGCCATCTCCCGCATTACAGGCTTCGCGCGGGCGGCGCTCCTGGCCATGGTCATAGGCACACAGCTCAACGCAGACCTGTTTGACATCGCAAATACGATTCCGAACACCATATATATTCTTCTGGCCGGTGGCGTGTTCAACGTCGTTCTAGTGCCGCAGCTCGTCCGGGCGATGAAGACAGACGAGGACGGCGGCGATGCGTTCGCCAACCGAGTCATCACCCTCGGGCTCCTAATCCTAGGCATCGGCACGGCCGTGCTGATCTTCCTGGTTCCTGCGCTGTTGCACGTCGTATTTGACGCCACCCTCTTCGATCCGAAACAGAAGCCGCAGCGCGAGTCCGCCCAACTGCTGATGTATCTGTGCATACCTCAAATCTTCTTCTACGGCGCATTCGTATTGATCGGTCAGATTCTCAATGCCCGGGGCCGATTCGGTCCAATGATGTGGGCGCCGATCGCGAATAACGTCCTCGCCTGCGCTGTGATCCTGGCGTATTTTGCCGTCCATGGCTCGAGCAACAAAGTCGGAGGGTTCGACACTTCCGAGGCTGTGCTGCTCGGTCTGGGATCGACGGTCGCAGTCGCGCTGCAGGCCGCGATCATGCTGCCATACCTTCGCCGTGCCGAGTTTCACTTTCGCCCACGATTTGATTTCCGGGGAGTTGGCCTCAGCAGAACGTTGAGGCTCGGAGCTTGGACCCTCGCGTTAATCATCGCGAACCAGATTGCGTTCGTGATCGTGAACCGAATTGCCTCGGGGGCGACTCTGGCTGGCGCTACTGACGGCAAGCCCGCAGCGGGATCAACCGTTTACGGTCTTGGCTTTCTCGTAAGTCAATTACCACACGGAGTCGTCACCGTCTCACTCGCTACTGCCATTATTCCGACGCTCACCGCGCTCGCGGCCGACCGGCGCTACGGTCAATTTCGGCTTGAGTTGACTCGAGTCGTGAGGGTCGCCCTGGTCGTAATTGTCCCAGTCGCGGTCGGACTACTCTGTCTTGGTCCGTCCGTCGCTGCCATAGTCGGAGGAGTCGGATCGCTGGGGGGCTTCACCTCATCTATCGGCTTTACGATCCAGGCATTCTCCTTAGCCATGGTCACGTTTACGGTGCACTACCTCATGCTCAGGGGCTTCTATGCCAACGAGGACAATCGCACGCCGTTCCTCATTCAAGTCGTCGTCGCAGCCGTCAACGTGGGCCTCGCCTTCGTTCTCACTTCGCACGTCGAGCCAGACCGGGTGGCCGGGATGTTGGCGCTCTCGTTCGGGCTCTCCTACTTAGTCGGGTCGACCCTGTCGGTCACATTCTTGTCTCGACAGATTGGTCCCATCGTTGACGCCGACATGATTGTCTTTGTGCAGCGCCTGATCATGTCGGTGGCACTCGCCGCGTTTGTGACCCGTGGCTTCGTACTCGGCCTTGACTCGCTTGGTCTCGAACCGCGTCGCGCAGTCGGCGGCCTGCTCACGACGACGATTGCCGGGCTCGCGGGCGCAGCTACATACACCGCCGCAGCCAAAGTCGTGAGGCTTGAACAACTGACTTACCTGATTGACACCGTGCTGCGCCGACATTGACATGATTCTGGGGACTGTTGACACCTGGCGCCGTGAGAGTCCCAAGCCGCGCTTGTAAATCGCCCCGGGTTTCACGGGACGATCTCAATCTAGTGAAGGGTGAGAGCTATGGCAGCGCAGAGGAATACAGCGTGAGTTGGCGGGCGGGCGACGCGGATGGCCGTTGAGGCCCGTCGGGATCCGCCGCCGAAGATCAGGGCGCTCAACCGGACCGATGATTAGCCGGGTGTTCATCACGAGGATCTGGGGACGTGGGTCAATCAGGCCGGAATCGAATGCGGCGTCAACCACCGACGCCTGCAGCGAAATCGGCAATGTCTCACCAGCCGAGCTCGCGACCACGCACTAAGCCCGCCCCGGAAACTCGCGCTACGTTGAAACACCCACCTTCATCGAGGTCGGCACCAACTTCGACCCTCCAGTAAACCCCAAGCGGTCCGATCTGTGAGAGACGGTTAATCGTCGCAAGTCGGGCCTCCCACCAGGAAATTTACGCTCGTTAGGCGACATACCCGGCGGCAACGAGTTGGCGCGCAAAATCACGGATGACTATTTTGTTACTTTCGATCTCCGAAGATCGTCGGCTACCGAGTTCAGCCGCCAACTCGTCAAAATAGTCTCTGCCACAGTCGGCATACGCAACACTCCAAAAACGATACTCCGACGCGCTTGCCCCGTCTGCATCAGCCCGGTCGACAGCCAGAAGAAAGCTAGCTGAGTCATGGATTGACTTGCCGAGCCTGGTTCTCTCAGTCAGGCACACCGCCATCTCTGACTCAAGCGTCCGAAGTTCGGAACTGGTAGGCAAGGACTCAGTAGCGGAGGTTTGCCATTCCTGAGCAAGATACTGAAACTGTTCAAAGCTAGGGATGTTCGTTGGGATCAGTGGGCAGTCTGATCGAGCCGCAAGGTCCACATTTGACCTTTCCGTGAATCCGCGCCCTCGTATGAGCCCTAGATCCGGAAAAAGATGCTGCGCATATCGATCGGCAGTCTGCTCGATCGAAGGAGCTTTGCCGCCACACTAGCGTGCTCCGCCTGCTACATCGAAATGGAGTCGAGGTTCGACGGCGAGGACATCGGCACTCGGCCACTAGCGATCAATAACTCCTGCCGCTGCGAAAATGTCGATCGATCCTCGCACGTCATCGAACTCACCGGAGCTACGACCAAGCGCGAAGTCTGTTGATACCCACCCAACAGCCTTCTGAAGTAACTCTTCACTTCTTTGCGCGGCACCTGCTGCATCGAGCACATGTGCGTCGTGCCGCGAGTTCATAGTGGCTGAGCAGATGGCAATGGTGTTGCGCGTGACTTCCAAAGCTTGAGGCAGATCTTTTATTGAAATATCGATCTGGCCGACGAAACGGCCAGGAACGCGTTCGACTTCTCTCTCGGTTCGTAGTCCTCGTGGCAGAGTCAAGCCACGCTTCTCGATTGCACCCCAGCACTTATCACGCCGCGCCAGGTTGAGGCCGAACTTGGTCAAAGGTTCCGGGCCTGGAGATGCAGCCACGAGCTTGTACCGCGAGAAGCGTCCCAACGGCGACCTTTCGAGAATCCCTACCAATTCGCGGTCAGCTTGGTGCTCCGTCGGTACTCCAGGGGATTCGCCCAGGCGGTTCCAGTAGATCGACATGACATCGACGGCCGCGACGTTAATTCCTTCGAACACCGGCCACTCCGATGCCACTTCGTTCTCCACGGTAAATCTGTCAGTAGTCATAATGGCCCCCGTTTTCTGAATTGAAGTGTGGCCCCCTGTTCTGACTTGGATTATCCGGATAGACATGACCTCCGGAGTCCTCTCATATCCGAACAGTCCGCGTGCCACCACCCGGTGGTGGCACGTCGAACTCGTAAACGCGACCGGGCTGCAGGAGGCTAACACCAAATCGACCGATGCGACAGACTGTCCGGTGTACCTTCTCAAGTTGACCAAAACCGTGGGCCCCGGGTACCAGTCCTTGCTCATCACTGTTGACAGCCTTGCCCTCATCCCGACAGCACAGCTTCGAAATGCTGCATCGCCGGGTGGTAGCGGGATGCAACACGCCTCCGGACAGCAAGCGCTTGAGACATTCTGACGCAAACTTTGACGGGGTAAATGACGGCATGTTCCATTTAGCGCATCACCGACGTTCGGTGCTCTACAGAGCAAATCAGGTATCGCTATGGGGAGAACTATCGGGTTCATGGCCACCGCCCTGCCGACCGGCGATGCGACTCTCACCGCTGGAGCCTTGGCAGCAGTCATCGCAGGACCGATCACCGCAACAGCTATGGGACGCCTCCCGGGCTACGGCTTAGACATTCCTTGGGGGTGGCTCACCCTCATCGCCGGCGCGTGCATCTTCGCCTCCACGCTCGACGGACTTATCGCAACCGCACGATTAAGAGCCGTCGACGAATTCCGAGTCAGATAGGCCTACAGGTAGGCTCGCAACGCAAGTTCTCGACCGGTGGTCGAAAAGGATTCCGCAGCAAAAGACGGGCTCGATCAACGCCGCCGACCTAGGCAATTGGGCCGTATGCCACTACGACGAGTACTTCTACAGGCCCAACTTCGTCCGGACGGCCACACGGGCGCGGCTCAGCGCCTGACGACGGGGCCCCTGCTCGCCGATGCCGGACGCATCGAGTCGGTCGTGACCAATGCGATCGCTAATGCCCTGGGCGGGCGGACACGCATCCTGCCTCTAAATCGGGGACTACCGTTTACGCGGTTCACGTCGGTGGCACTGGCTAGTCGTAGAGCTCGCCGCTGTTGGTATCCACTATCTGGAGGCGCGGACCACCCGTGCTGTGAGTCATCGCGGTGCTGGTGTTCCGGCAAGAAATCACGTCGGCGGCGAACGCGGCTCGGCGAGAGTTCACCTCGCCTTGCTCTAGATGCCCGCTGAGCCGGCCTGCGGTAGGCCGTACCCGTGCATGCTGTTCGCCGCAATGCTCGGCGATTCGGTGACGCATTCGCTCGAGGAACGCCGGCAACGCGTACCGGTGCCACTCCTCCAGGGGCTCGCTGGTGACCGCACGATCAGCCCTGCGGCGTAGGTCTGCCAGAACGGCGAGCTCATTGACCAGGTGGGCGTGCTGGGTCCAGCAGGCCGGGATGACGTCGGCGACGTCGAAGACCATCTGGTGGTTCAGCCACACGACCACCTCATCGAGCCAGATCCACAGCTCTGCGCGCATCTGCGGCGCGGTGCAGGTCCCCGGTGACCAGGGCCGGGCCAGGTCGGCGATCGGACCGAGTGCTTTCTTCTGCTCATCGGTCCCTACTTCTGCGATCTCGAGTTCCCTGAACGCCAGTTGAACCTGTGGTCCCGGCACGGGGAACCGGCGGACCAGAGGTTTGGGATCCTCGAACCGGTCCAGGCTCGTCATGGCTTCCACCCGGTGAGGCCGCGTCGCTGCGACTCGACCACCGCAGCGGTCGCTCGGGCTCTGGGATCGACGCTACTCCCTCGATCGAGGGAGAGTCGTTGCCTGGCGGTGCTCTGCGCGTGCAGAAGCGCGGCGCCGGGCTTGCCGTCGATGGCACGGTTCAAGCTGGCGATCATCGGCTTGCCGTTCTCGGCGACCACCAAGGCGTGGCGCTCGGCCATCTGACGGACCTCTGCTCCGGTGAGTACGGGGATGTCGTCGGCGCTGCTGCGTCCTGATCCGCCCGACCAGCTCCGGCGGGCCACGCGGACGGTACCCAGTAGGTCGGAGATCTCCTGGTTGAAGGTGACGTCTTTGGATCCGCCGAACACGCACAGCACGTTCGTCAGCCCGAAGAGGGCGCGTGCCTCCTGCTCGCCGAAGATCGCGGCGAGCTGGCGCCAGGTCTGGGCGGCGTAGATGAAGGACAGGCCCAGAGCGCGCTCGTTGGCCATTCTCGTTCGCAGTGTCGGCAGCGGCGCGGTCGACGGCAGCTCGTCGAGGCAGGCCAGCATCGGAGGGCAGAGCCGGCCATGCGGCGAGGCGTTCGCTGCCGCGAGCGCGGTGTCCAGGACGTGCTCGGAGACTGCGGTCATCAGAGGTGAGGCGCTGGCGTACGGGTCTTCTCGGCCGAGCAGATAGATCGTGCCGCCACGGGCGATGATGTCGGCGATGTCGGTCGCTGGGCGGCCTGCGGTCGGGACGCACCGGCGCAGGATGTCGGCTTGGAAGAACAGGCTCAACGCCTGCTGCACCGTGGTGGCAGTGTTGCCGGCGGTGCGCTCGTCTCCGCGCAGGGCACCGTTGAGCAGTCCGTGCCAAAACGGCGCGGCGTGAGGATGGCTGCGCAGGATCTCCATCGGCTCGGTGGCTGAGCGGGGGTTGGCGACCCACCGCAGGACCTCGTCGAGGCCGTGACCGACGAGCGCGGCGGCGTGGAAGAACGCCTGGATGACTTTGGACCCCTCGGCGGCGTAGAACCGTGCGGCATCGTCTCCGTGGCCACCGGCAACGGCACCCTTGACGGTGCCGGCGGTGAAGGCCTTCGCGCGGCGTTCGGCAACCATCGGATCGACACAGCCGGCGATCGGGTCCCACACGAGCTCAGGCAGTCCCGGGGCCAGGCCGAACGGGTCAAGCACGGCTACCGGACGATCATCGCTCGCGCGGTCGCTGATCGTCAGCAGCAGGTCGTCGACCTTGGTCAACGTCACCAGTCCTGCACCGGGTGCTGCCAGCAAGGCGGGCACCAGTATGTCGAGGGTCTTTCCCGATCCCTGCGGGCCGATGACTCCGGTGGTGCGGTCCCAGGGGACCCACAGATCGCGTCCGGTCCTGGGCTCGACGGCGGCTCCCAGCTTCCAGCCGACCTGCGTCGGATCGAAGGTCTTCATCGTGTTCCCTTCTTGCTGTGCAGATCGGGGCGGATGATCGCTGCGTTGCGGCGAAGCCGGGAGATGCCGAGCAGCTGCTCGGACTCGGCAGCGGTGGCCATGCCCTGCACTCGTCCCGGCCCCCGTTGGGCCAGGCCCCACCGCAGCACCAGGCCCACAACCACCAGGACGACGACCTCTGTTAGAACAATCCAGACCCATAGGGCGTCCGCACTCGCGTACCGGCCGGAAGGGCCGATCAGGCCGGCGCCGGCGTCCCCGCCGAGCAGTCCCGGAAGGGACGTGAACAGCTCTTCTCGCGCCGGGAACCGCCAACCGGCACCGGCCAGCACGTTCGCGATCGCCCGTGCCGCGTGCAGGGCCAGGGTCATGATCAGGACGACCATCAGGGCGACGGCGGTGGGGATCTCCCACGTCCACGGGTAGGGGTTGGCGCGGCGTTCCTGTTGGATGTTCATGTTCCCCATGGCCCTACACCTCGCCCTGGGTGGCCACGTCGGACCCCAGAAGAATCAGGTTCGCGATGACCATGTTGTGGTCGCTCTCGGGGTCGGTGCGGTTGGCCGAGAGGATCTGCTGCCAGCTCTTGACCGACACGGCGTGGGGGTCGACGATCACGTGGTCGATTCGCGGGCCCCGCCGCGGCGGCTTTCCACCGTTGTACGACCGGTACTCCTGACCCGTGCGGGTCTCGGCGATCTGCTCACTGGAGCGGAATCCCCGTTCGTTGAAGTACTTGGAGACTGCTGTCTTGTTGCCTGATCCGGGGATGAAGGAGTTGAGGTCACCGGCATGGACGATCGTGCTGCCCGGCTCCTTCTTGCTCAGGCCCTGGACGATCTCATGAGCCTGGGTGACGTACCTCAATCGGCGGGCGTCTTCGTTGCCGTCGACGGGGTGCAGGCTGGAGAAGACGATGATCTTGCCCGTGCGCCTGTCGCACAGAGTCTGCGCCACTCCCCCTTTGCCCTCGATGGTGAACGTCGCCGACTCGAGCTTCCTGTCGTCGACGCTCTTGGTGGACAGCTTGGTCGGGTCGAACAGCACCATCTTGGAGCGGTGGTAGACCGCGAGCTTGTACTCAGGTGCCAGCGCGGCGATGATCGCGGCACCCTGTGTCCTCTCTAGGCCGGTCTCCTGCAGGCTGATCACGTCAGGGTGCGCGGTTCTGATAGCGGCCGCGATCAGTGGGATGCGGTCCCGCCATGGACGCAACTTGCCGTCGCCGCAGAACTGCAGGCAGATGTTCCACGTCGCGACGCTCAGCTGGCCGTAACCCGATCCTGTGGCCCCGCAGGTGCTCGTCCCGCCGCCGAGGCCACCTGTGTCGATGACCGCTCGAGCCACGGGCTCCCAAGTGTCGTACGCGGTGGGGAAGGCCGACACCTGGACCGCCTGGGCCGCCTCGCCGGGTCGCATCGTCTTCCATCCGGGCTTGTCCAGCAACCCTGCAGGGCTCGTCTTGTTGGGGCCGCCCGGGCCGCCGAAGAAGGCTCGGGCCGCGTAGTCAGGTGTGCGGCGTTCTTGCTCGGTTCCCCATCCCGAGCGTTGTTGGAACAGTCCCAGGGAGTCCCGGTCGCCGTAGCTGAGGTTTCGCAGTGTCGACTCCTGCAGCGCCGCCATGAGCGCGACGACAACGCCTTCGTCTCCTGCGCCGGTCTCTTTGCCAGCTTGCGCGATGGTCGCGGCGTTCGTCATCTGCTCAGCGTTGAGGGTGACCTTCTGGCCGTCTGTGCGGGTCGCCGTCATCGGTCCCGGCGCCGCCGCAGTTGTCTCCCCTGGTGCCACTGCCGGCTGCGCTGACGCGGCAGGCGAAGCGGACCCGGATCCGCCGCCCAGCGGGGCGCCCTGCGTGACCATGAACGGTTTGGGGTCGATGGGTGCTCCGTCTTTGATGACCTCGAAGTGCAGATGGGCTCCGGTGACGAAGCCGGTGGCGCCCTGGGTGCCCAGCGGGGTCCCTGCGCCGATCTTCTGGCCGACGGTGACCTCAGACTGTGCGGCCATGTGGGCGTAGCGGGTGTGGATTCCGCCGCCGTTGTCCAGTACCACCTGGTTGCCGTATGCGACGTTGAACCCGCTGGTCAGGACCTTTCCGTCGGCGGCCGCCAGGACCGTCTTGTCCGCCTGGGCCACCAGGTCGATGCCGGTGTGGAGCTTGGTGGCGTGCAGCACCGGGTGGTATCTCATGCCGAACTCGCTGGTCACCACGTAGGCGCCGGCCAGTGGCGGCCGCCATGTGCCGGACATCGCTAGCGCGGGATCGGCGCACGTCGAGGACGCCGCGGCTATCGGGGCGGTGGCACCGCTGATGGCCACCAGAGGCAGCAAGAACGCTCCCAGAACGGCGCCGACGATCGCCAGAGCGACCTTCACGACAAGATCCTCATGTCATGCGCCGCCGGCGATGGCTTCGTTGGTGTACGTGAGCTGCTGTTCTGCGGGGTGCAGGATGGTCTGGACCTTGTACTGCTGGTCTCCGACGCACCAGAGCGCACGGCCTTTGCCCTGCATGGCCCAATTGGTGACGACGTCGCAGGCGATCGGGGTCAGTCCGAGCATCTGCTCAAGCTGGTTGGTGACCCCGGCGTCCTGGCCGTGCAGGATCTTGATATCGGCCAGGTGCAGCAGGTCCTTGGCGATCGACACAGCCTGGCTTCCGGTGTCGCCCGCCGAAAGCATGTCTGAGGGCTTGTGGAGCACGCCGAACTGGATGTCACCGTCACGTCGTGACAGCCGCAGATCGGCGTCGAAGCTCTTGACCGCTTCGGGACCCAGGCGCAGCTGCTTCCACGACTCGTCGCGTACGACGATGCGCAGGTCACCGGCCGGCGCCATCTCCCGCATGCCACGGCCCCAGGAATTCAGGCACAGCAGGGCGATCCCGACCGCCTCATCACCGAGCGGCTCGAGCCGCGACAGGCTCAGCGACTGGATCGGTGCGGCCCAGTCCACGTCGATCGTGGTGTGGTCGTCGAATAAGCCTGCCAGTGCGCCGCTGACCAGCTGGCCGAGCGCGTCGCGCAGGAGCCGGGTCTCATCGAGGAAGTGCCGCGCCGTGGCGTAGCGGGTTTCCTTGATGAGCTCTTCTGTGGGTTCATCGAGCAGGTGCCACAGCTTGGGGATGGTGGTTTCGCGAAGGTGGGATCCGCCAGCCGCGTAGCCCGTCAGCATCTTCAGGGCCTGCATCACAACGGCTTCTTCGGTGGGTCCGAACGGCACACGTCGTTCACCGATGCGCTGGCTACCGACGAGGCCTCGAACCAGCGTGAGCCAGCGTGCGAACACGATCGCGGCTCGACCTCGAGCGTCTTCGGCCGACAGCTGCGCCCATCCCTGGCCGAGCGGCCCGATCGCCAACGGGTTGATGCGTGCACCCATCCCGTGCCCGATGACGAAGGGCTCGACCGCGAAGGCTCGGCACAGGGCCTCGTACTCGTCTTTGGGGTCGCCCAGGATGAGGGTGCGGTAGCCGAAGTCCATCATCCGAAAGCAGAACGCCTTGGTGGTGGCGGACTTGCCGCGCCCGGGTTTGCCGAAGCTGAAGATGTTGGGGTTGGTGACGGGGATCTTGTCGTCCAGGACCCACCCCATCGGGTCGAGGTAGAACGCCCCACCGGACAGGTGGTCGACGCCCATCTGGGCGCCGGTCGGCGGCAGGCCTGGTGTGGAGATGAACGGCCACAGCGCTGGCGCCTGGTCGCTGGTCATCCGCCATGCCGAGACCGGCGCCTTCGCCGGTGACCAGCCGCGGTCGGGTTTGAACTCGCCGCGCATCGAGGCGTGACGGAACAGGCGGGGATCCTTGGCGGGTGTCTGCAGCTCGGGCACGGACGGAAGCTCGTGGCCGAAGTCGCGCAGGAGCCGGTTGACGTCGCGGCCACCGGCGGTCTTGGTGCGCATCAGCTGGTCCCCCGGGTCAGGCTGATCCCCAGCGGGACGGTCGAGCTGGCGAATCCGACGTCGTGCGCCACATCGAGTCGCAGCGGCGCGAACCCCGCGCGGCGGGTGGACGCGTCGAGTCGTCGGCCGAACTCGGAAATCCTCAGCGTCTTGGGAACAGTCACCGTGCACACCGCGTACGGCGAGGTCATCGAGTTGCCGCGGGCGAGCTTGGTGTCGAGGCGGCGCACCTTGTCGGCCTCGTCGCGCGCCTTGGTCTTCTGCTTGATCTTGGCCTTGTCGCGCATCGCTTCGCCCAGGTCGGCTGCCCACTCGCTCGAGCCGGACTGGCGGTCCGCGGTCGACTGCCGCACGATCGGGAAGGACACGACGTAGCTGCGTCGCTCCCCGGTCTCAGTAGGCGTCAGGATGGGCGCCAACGCCCCCATGACCGCGCCCTTGATCGGGAGCTTGATCGTTGCGCTCACTGAGTTCCATGCGTCGTGTGAGTAGTGGCGCACCAGCTGGTCCGCGCCTGAGGGCCCTGCCATCGCCCAAGGCACCTCGGCGTTCACGTCGGAGTCGGATTTCCAGGCGGCGAGCGCGTCGACGATGCCGGCGCGGTCACCGGGCGCGAACCCGGTGCGGCACGCCGCTGCGAGCTCAGGGGACGTCAGCCAGGACACGTCGGTCATG
>Ga0247734_1002439_pt1 | contig 12209 bp, 4 predicted proteins | sample UWRJL103311B2_FD_180933 | JGI IMG/M metagenome (GOLD analysis project Ga0247734, IMG submission 180933) | Plant litter microbial communities from Arlington Agricultural Research Station in Wisconsin, United States - UWRJ-L103-311B-2 | ecosystem: Environmental > Terrestrial > Plant litter >... | reverse complement strand
CTTCCCCGGCCGCTACGAACAGTCCGACACCCTCGGCTCCTCGCTCGTGCTCTTCGGACGGTTGAAGGACGACCAGTACTACCGAGCCAAGAACATCCTGGAACAGGAAGCGTGACCCGATGCTGCTGAACGAGATCTTCTCCAAGGACGTCCAGCGTCCGATCGAGGGCGTCATCAAAGCCGACGACATCGCGCACCTGGGCACTGAGGTCGAGGAGTACGTCCTCACCAACGAGGCAGCCAAAGGCCTTGAGTCGCTGTTGGAGGCGTACACCAACTACACCAACGCCAACGGGGTGTGGATCTCCGGCTTCTTCGGCTCCGGTAAGTCGCACCTGCTCAAGATGCTCGCCAACCTCCTCGGCGACGTCGAAGGCCAAGCATTCGATCGCGAACAGGTCTCCGAAAGCTTCCGGGCCAAGGCAAGCGGCGCGTTCCTTCCGGCCCTGCTCGACAAGGCAGCACGCATCCAGGCCAAGAGCCTTCTGTTCAACATCGACCAGAAAGCCACCCTGATCTCCAAGGATCAGACCGATGCCCTGCTCAAGGTGTTCGTCAAGGTCTTCGACGAGAGCCGGGGCTACTACGGCAACCAGGGCCACGTCGCCCGCTTCGAGCGCGACCTGGACTCACGCGGTCAGTACGACGCGTTCAAGAAAGCCTTCGAACGCATTGCCGGCATCTCATGGACCCAGGGACGGGAACAGAGCGCATTGGAAGGTGCGAGCATCGACCGCGCGTTCGCCGAGGTCAACGGCGAGGCAACAACAGGGATCATCAAGCAGTACAACAGCTCATACTCCGTGTCCATCGAAGACTTCGCCGGTGAGGTCAAGGCGTGGCTCGACAATCAGCCCGCGGAGTATCGCCTTAACTTCTACGTCGACGAGGTCGGCCAGTTCATCGGGTCCAACACTCACCTGATGCTCAACCTGCAGACGATCGCGGAGAGCCTGAACACCAAATGTGGCGGACGCGCTTGGGTGATGGTGACCTCGCAAGAAGACATGGACAAGGTCGTCGGCGACCGCACCAAGGGCCAGGGCAACGACTTCTCCAAGATCCAGGCCCGCTTCGCGACAAAAGTGAAGCTCACCAGCGCCGATGTCGAGGAAGTCATCCGCAAGCGCCTGCTGGAGAAGAACGACGCCGGCGGCGCAGCCCTCCAAGCGGTCTACGCCGAACAATCCGCGAACTTCAAGACACTCTTCGACTTCGTCGACGGTGCAAAGAACTACCGCAACTACACTGACGAGACACACTTCGTCGGCACCTACCCGTTCGTGAGCTACCAGTTCCCCCTCTTCCAGGCAGCGATCGAGGGCATCTCCGACCACAACGCGTTCGAGGGCCGCAACAGCTCGGTAGGCGAGCGCTCAATGCTGGGTGTCGTGCAGCAGGTCGCCAAGGACATCGGCAATGTTGACGTCGGCACACTTGCGACCTTCGACCACATGTTCGCCGGCATCCGGGCCTCGCTGAAGACTGCCGCCCAGAAGCAGATCCTGACCGCCGAGCGCAACCTCGACAACCAACTCGCGGTCCGCCTGTTGAAGGCACTGTTCCTGGTCAAGTACGTCGAGAGTTTCCAGGCCACACCGCGCAACCTCACCGTGCTGGTCTACGACCGCTTCGGTCTCGATCTGCCCGCCCTCGCTGATGATGTGAAGGAAGCACTCGCCGAGTTGGAGCGACAGACCTACATCCAGCGCAATGGCAACGTCTACGAATACCTCACCAACGAAGAGCAGGTGATCGAGGAGGAAATAAAGATCGTCGACATCGACGCCTCCGAGGTCAGCTCCCAGCTCTTCAAGATCCTCTCCGGCGACGTCATAAAGACCAACAAGATCCGGTACTCCAAGAACGGCCAGGACTTCGGGTTCGGCTTCAAACTGGATGACCAGGTACACGGAGCCCAAAAGGAACTCTCGGTCCACTTCATCACCCCGGAATACCCCTATGAGCCTGAGCAGATCCGGATGCACAGCGCCGGCAAGGATGAACTTCGCGTCGTCCTCGAACCCGACGAGCGAGTACTCACGGACTTGAGGTTGCTGCTCAAGACTGACAAGTACACGAAGCGGAAGCGGACCACCTCGCTGTCGGCCCATGAGGAGCAGATCCTCCAGGCGAAAGCGACCCTGAACCGCGAACGAGAGAAGGAACTGGTCCAGCGTCTCCTTACGGCCGTGAGTAAGTCCGTGCTGGTGCACAACGCTGCTGATGTCCCTGCTGCCTCAACGGATGCTTTGGGCCGCGTCACGGAGGGTTTCCAAGCGTTGGTCGACCGCACCTACACACAACTCAAGCTCCTGGGTGGTATGACCTACAGCGAACAACAGGTCGCGGAGGCAGTTAAGCCCGAGAGCCCGTTCGCTGATCCACTGCACAAGATCCATCAGGCCTCTGAAGATGTGATGTCGACGGTCCTGAGGAAGCACGGACAAGGCGAGCAGGTGACGATGAAGACCATCGTCGACAGCTTCCAGGCCAAGCCCTACGGCTGGGATCTCGCTTCAATTGAGGTCATCGTCGCGTCACTGATCGGCGGCTCGAAGATCACGCTGACCGTTGACGGCAACGTCCTCAAACGCAGTGAAGTCCCCAACGCACTGCGCAACACCCAAAAGCACGGCCATGAAGTCATCGCACCGCAGAAGACCTTCGACGAGCGCAAGGTCGCAAACTTCCGCAAGTTCTTCACCGACTTCTTCGACGAGGGCAACGCCCCGAAGGACCCACTGGAACTGGCACGCCACGGTGCCGACAAGCTCCAGGGCAAACTCGACGAACTCAAGGCCGTCGTTAGCGGCTCGCGCTACCCGTTCGTCGAGCAGCTCAGCAGCACTGTCGGGATCCTGGAACAGGCGGTTGGCAAGTCCGACGACTGGTACCTCAACGACTTCGACCTCGGCGACAAGCTGCTCGAGGCCAAAGACAACACCATTGACCCGATCCAGTCGTTCCTCAACGGAGCGCAGCGGTTGATCTATGACGACGCAGCCGCACTCCTTTCGACCCACAGCAGCAACCTCAGTTACCTACCTGCAGGCAGCGACGAAACCGTCAAGAACGGGCTCGCCGATCCGAACGCCTTCCGCGGCAACAAGATGGCCCAACTCAAGCAAGCCGTCGACGACCTTCGGAGCCAGGTTGATGCCATCGTCGCGACGAACCGCGCAACGGTCACCACTGCCTTGGAAGGTCGAAAGGCTGAGCTCCTTGCCAGCGCCTTCTACGCGAAGGCAACCCCGGAGGCACAACAGCATGTCGACCAGCGTGTTGCCCAGACGATCTCGCGGGTAGCTTCCGAGACTCAGGTCGCACTCATCCTCCAGATCGGCTCGACCTTCGAGTCAAGTGACTACCCAAATCTGCTCGACCTCCTTGCCTCATCTCCGATCAACCCCGGGCCCGAACCCACGCCCACGAAGCAGACGATCTCGGTGAAGAACATTCCGGTCCCCGGCGCCACAGGTGTCCTCGAATCCGAATCAGACGTCGACAATTACCTCGCCGCGCTGCGTGGCGCTCTGGTCCGAACCTTGAGTGACGGAAAGCGAATCTCTCTCTGATGGAAACTGCACCGTTGAAGTCATTCGCGACCTGGGCGCGCTCCGCCCTCATCCGCGAGGTCACCGCGCGCATCGCGGCCGTACTCGCGCCGGGTTCTTCCGAGCGAGTAGAGCAGGCCAATGCCGTAGCGGCGCTTGACAAGGCAATTGCTGCTGCGGGAGGTGGGGATCCTGGTCGAGTTGCTGTCGCCGACAAGGTTGCCTACACATGGTTCAACCGGATCATCGCCCTGCGCTTCATGGACGCCAACGGCTACACCGGCGCCGGCGTAGTCTCGCCTCAGGCAGGTATCGAAGTTGGCCAGCCGGAAATCCTCGCCGAAGCCAAACGCGGCGTCATCGACCCCGAGGTTGTCAGCGCACAGACCCGGACGGCCGTCGCCCGTCTCCTCGATGGGACCCGCGCCAGCGGCGACCCGCAGGGAGAGGCTTACGCGCTTCTTCTGGCGGACTACTGCCGCCACTGGAACCGGGCCATGCCGTTCATGTTCGAGCGCGAAGGAGACTTCACCGAGCTACTCATCCCGGCCAACCTGCTCGCCGACGACTCCGTCCTCAACCGCTCAGTCAAGGTGCTCACTGAGGATGTCTGTAAGGACGTTGAGGTCATCGGCTGGATCTACCAGTTCTACATCTCGGAGCGGAAGGACGAGGTCTTCGCCGGATTCAAGAAGAACAAAAAGGCCGGCGCCGACGAGATTCCCGCCGCCACTCAACTCTTTACTCCGCACTGGATCGTGCGCTACCTCGTGGAGAACTCCCTCGGTCGCCTCTGGATGCTAAACCGCCCGACGTCACGGCTTGTCGATCAGATGGGCTACTACATCGCCCCACTCGACAAGGAGACCGACTTCCTCAGGATCACCAAGCCAGAAGAATTGAAGGTCATCGACCCAGCGTGCGGGTCCGGCCACATGCTGACCTATGCCTTCGATCTTCTTTATGCGATTTACGAGGAGGAGGGCTACGGCCCAGTCGAGATTCCCGGACTGATCCTCACCCACAACCTCTACGGCACCGAGATCGATCCTCGCGCGGGTGCGCTCGCCGCGTTCGCGCTCACGATGAAGGCTCGTGCCAAGCAGCGTACGTTCTTCAACAGGCAGGTCGGGCCGAACATCTGCGTGCTCCAGCCGATCTCGTTCGGAACAGACGAGCTTGACCTACTTGTCACTAGGCACGGTGACAGGCACGCCGAAGAGGCGTTCTGGAACCAGTTCGCCGAAGCCGACACGCTGGGCTCATTGATCCAGTCCGAGCCCGACCTGACGGTCCGGCTCGCACGCCACCTCGAGGCATTGGATGACGACGGCGACCTGCTTCGCGCGGATACCTTGGACTCGGCCGAAGGGGTTGTGTGGCAGGCAACGTACCTCGCTCCTCGCTATTCCGTCGTGATAGCCAATCCGCCCTACATGGGTGGTGGAAACCTTCGGCCGGCGTTCAGTGAGTTTGCGAAACTCCACTACAGCGAGTCCAAGTCCGACCTGTTTGCGATGTTCATCTCGCGCGCGATGTCTCTCGCGGTGCCAGCCGGGCATGTCGCAATGGTCACGATGCAGAGTTGGATGTTCCTGAGCTCGTTCGAGCGTCTTCGGACTCAGATTCTTGAGCGTTCCGCCATATCGTCGATGGCGCATCTTGGGGCTAACGCATTCGACTCCATTCCGGGAGAGGTCGTGTCCACGACGGCTTTCGTCCTGCGGATGCGCGCGTCAGAGCAACGCGGGGTGTTCCTTCGCTTGGTCGACGGTCGATCTGAGAAGCAGAAGATGGAGCACCTGCAAGGTGCCGCACTCGGTGACTCTCCGATCCGATTCGAGGCGCGACGTGCCGACTTTATGGCTTTGCCGGGAAACCCGATCACCTACTGGATCGGGAGTGGGATGAAGGCGCTGTTCGCTGGCGCGAGTCTCGGAGACCGGCTCTCGATTGGCAGCGGACTGTCGACAGCTGACAATGCAAGATTCCTGAGGTACATCTGGGAAATTTCTCGTTCCTCCGTTGACGCTCACGCGCGGGATACGTCAGACACTAAGCCGGGACAGTTTCGTTGGTACTTGTTCCACAAGGGTGGCGAGTACCGGAAGTGGTACGGAAATCTTCTGCATGTCGTGAACTGGGAACGCGATGGGGCAGAGATTAAGGAGTGGGTCGTCAGTAATCCTCGTGACCCCAACACAACTCAGTGGTCGCGGAGAATCTTCAACACAAATCTGTACTTCAAACCGGGCATTGTCTGGTCGACGATCACCACGGGGAAGCCGGCGTTCCGGCTGGCGCGGGCTGGGACGATGATCTCGAACGCGGCGGGCGGGATCTTTGATCTCGACAGTGAGGAGCCGCAGCTTGAGATCATGGGAGCGTTGAATTCGAACGCATGGGGAACGTTGCTTCAAACTATGAACCCAACCGTGAATTTCAGTTCGGGGGTGATTCAGGCGGCGCCACTCCCAAAGGGGTTGGTAGATGACCGGGTCGCCAATCTGTGCGAGTTCGCTGCGTGCGATTGGGCTGAGTCAGAAACAGCATGGGAGTTCACGCAGTCCCCGTTGTTGGCCTTGGGTGATTCCGTCTCGCGCGTCAGCGACGCATATGACTCTGTGCGTGCCGAGTGGCGAACGCGAACTGAGTCGACTTGGCGCGCAGAAGAAGCGCTGAACCGGGAGGTGAACGAGGCGCACGGTTTAGACGGAGAGATTTCGGCGTCTGTGCCGATCGCTGAGATCACGCTAAATTGCAATCCGGCGTTTCGCTATCGCACGGTGACGGACAACCTTGATAAAGAAGTCCTGCTCCAACACGACGTGGTACGGGACCTCGTCTCCTACGCCGTTGGCTGCATGTTCGGCCGCTTCAGCCCGGACGAACCCGGGCCGATCCTCGTCGACCAAGGTGCGACGCTCCAGGACTACTTGGCGAAGGTCCCTTCCCCGACATTCACCCCTGACGCGGACAATGTCATCCCGATCGTCGAGGGTGACTGGTTTGAGGACGACATCGTCGAGCGGTTTCGCCAGTTCCTCCGCGCAGCCTTTGGTGATCAGCACTTTGAGGACAATCTGCGGTTCGTCGCAGAGTCCCTCGGAGTTAAGAACCTGCGCGACTACTTCGTGAAGTCGTTCTATAAGGACCACGTCCAGCGATACAAGAAGCGCCCAATCTACTGGCTCTTCTCCAGCCCGAAGGGCTCGTTCAACGCGCTCATCTACATGCACCGCTACACGTCGTCGACCGCATCGACGGTCCTCAACGAGTACCTCCGAGAATTCCAGGCCAAGCTGAAGGCGAGCCTTGACCACGCCGAGCGGTCCAACAACGCCAAGGAAGCCGACGGGCTCCGAAAGGTATTGCTAGAGCTCGACGAGTACGAGCACGACGTGCTCTACCCGCTCGCGTCGCAGAACATCGAGATCGAGCTCGACGACGGAGTGAAGACGAACTACCCGAAGTTCGGAGCCGCCCTCAAGAAGATTCCTGGACTGGAGGCGTCTGAATGAGCGAAGTCTTCGCTGTTCGGCCTCATCTAGAGCGCCGCTTCAACGACCACCGCGTCGTGTTCTGGCATGACCCGGAAGGTCAATACTCGTCAGACCTCGACAGACTCGACCTGGCTGGCGTCACGACCATTCGTGTCGACAATGACGAGTACGCCGTAAAGCACCGGTTGCTTCACGACCAGCCCAAGGACAAGATCCTCGTCTATCGGTCTGGTCAGGTTCCGGCCGGAATCGGCAACTGGCTTTTCGACTTGGAACTGGCTTACAGCGTGTTCACGGCCGACCGCAGCTCACTTGTCTCCCAAGACCTCGGTCTAACAGCCGACGGCATCGACGACGTCGTTCAGGAACACGAGAAGTTCTTCAACGCTGGCAAGCGTATTCAGAGCCTCAAGTCACTGCTGAGCCCAGGCGACGATGCGGCTCGGCTTCGAGCCAAGATGTCCGCCGTCGTGCTCAATCAGAAAGAACACACTCTTCTGGAAATCACCCGCACATTGCTTTCCGAGAACGCCAACGGGCAGCCGGCCAGATACGACTCACTGGTCGAGTACGGCCTCGACAACTTCTACTGGGCAGGCGCCGCCTCAATCTACGGATACGAGTCAGCCTCGCCGAGCATTGAAGACTTCATTCTGTGGATCTTTCGTCAGGCCATCGACGGCTTCAAATCAGATCGCCCCGACGGGCTTCACAACATCCAGCTCGACTTCGCCAGCCTCCGAAACGATCGGCGGAGCCAGGCAGCGATGGCGACCCTCGCCAAGCGTGCGTCAGTCGACCTCGACTATGAGGCGAGCATCCGAGACCTCAGTTTCCGGGAACTTGTCCCGGTTGACCTGTTCGAGGAGACCGACCGCAAGATCATCGCGGATCTCGCCGCCGCGATCACAGACCAGACGGTCACCGCGCGAGAGGTCGCCGAGGTGGTCAGAGGACGGCAGAGCAGCGTGTGGATCGATGGCTACCGAACGCTCTACACGGCCATCGGCGCCGCCGCGGAGCTTCTGTCCGAGTTGAGCACAATCGAGTTCAACTTCGCCTCGTTCGACGAGGCGCTGCAGCGATACCGCACTGACTGGTTCCGCATCGACCAGCTCTACCGCCAGTTCACGCATGCCCGCCGTGCGTTCGAGGGCAACCACCCTCTTGAACCATTGAGCGAGCAGGTCGAGAAGAGTTACACCAACAAATTCGTCTATGAGTTGGGCAACGCTTGGCAGAAGCAAGTTGACGAGGCCGGCGAATGGAAATCACTGGCACTCCGGTCGCAGCGTTCGTTCTACGGCGACTATGTCGAGAAGTTGGTTCGCGAGGAGAAGAAGGCTGTCGTCATTATCTCGGACGCCCTCCGTTACGAGGTCGCTGAAGAGCTGGCATCGAGGATCCGCCAGGAAGATCGATTCGACGCCGACCTCGACGCCGTCCTCGGTGTTCTGCCGAGCTACACACAACTCGGCATGGCCGCGCTCCTTCCACACCGCACTCTCAAGCACTCCGCCGACGGCAAAACTGTCCTCGCTGACGATCAGCCGACGAACGGAACGGGCCCGCGCGCGAAGATTCTCGAATCTGTCGGCGGCACAGCGATCCAGGCCGAGAACTTCAGATCTCTCGGCGCCGAGGAGCGACGCGAAGTCTTCAGGAACCACCGTGTGCTGTACATCTACCACGACGTCATCGATGCCACCGGCGACAAGCAGGGCACCGAACGTAGCGTTTTCGAAGCAGCCGAGCGGGCGTTGAGTGAGATCGTCGACCTGGTGAAGAAGGCCGCCAACGCCAACGCGACCAACATCTTCGTCACCGCCGACCACGGGTTCCTGTTCCAAGACCAGGAACTCCCTGAACAGTTCTTCCTCTCCGAGGCCCCGCAGGGCGATAACATCCTTGTCAAAAACAAGCGTTACGTCCTGGGCCACGGACTTAAGGTCGATCTCGCCTTCAGTACTTTCAGTTCGGTGCAGCTCGAGCTCGACAGCGACATCGAGGTCCAGATCCCCAAATCGATCCATCGCCTCAGGCTGCCCGGTGGGGGATCCCGTTTCGTTCACGGTGGCGCGACCCTCCAAGAGGTCGTCGTTCCGGTGCTCGCGATCAACAAGAAGCGCAAGAGCGATATCCGTCCGGTCAACGTCAAGGTGCTGCCGGATACCGACAAGATCACCACTGGCCAGCTCGTCGTGAAGCTGTTCCAGTCCGAGGCCGTGAGCGACAAGGTGCAGCCGCGGTCGCTACGTGCTGGCTTGTATGTGGGGGAGACGCTGATCTCCACCGATCCGCAGCCCGAATTGGTCTTTGACTCGACCTCAGCTGAGCAACGGGACAGGTACCAGAACACGCAGTTGCTGCTCAACAAGGACGCCAACGACTTTAACAACCGTGCCGTGGAGTTCCGCCTCGAAGAGCGCATCCCCAACACCACCCAGTGGCGGGTTTACGAGAAGGCGATCTACACACTCAAGCGCTCGTTTACCTCGGACTTCGACTTCTAAGGCGGCTGTGATGACTGAAGACACAGATCTGGAAAAGGCTGTTGGCGATCTCCATCCGGTCGACGCCGACGTCCAGGGTGCTGCCGATCAACCGCCTGAGCAGACGGCCCTCGACAAGAAGATCAACCAACACTTCGCTGGCCTCGTCGTACGCAAGGACCTGGTCAAAGCAGTCAAGGGCAACGCGATCGTGCCGTCGTACGTGCTGGAGTACCTGCTTGGCCAATATGCCGCGTCCGATGACGAGGCCACGATCCAGGCCGGCATCAGCTCGGTCCGCAAGATCCTCGCTGATCACTACGTGCAACGGAACCAGTCCGAGCTGGTGAAATCGACCATCCGCGAGCGTGGACGCTACAAGATCATCGACAAGGTCTCAGTCTCCCTCAACGATAAGGACGATCGATACGAGGCGGAGTTCTCCAACCTCGGCATCAAGGGAGTGATCGTGGAGTCGGCCACGGTCAACGCTCACCCCAAGCTCCTTGTCGGCGGCGTGTGGTGTATCTGCGATATCGACTACTTCCACTTCGACGACTCGCGCGTCACGCCGTGGCAGCTGGGTTCGTTGAAGCCGATCCAGCTCTCCAACTTCGACTTCGACAGCTTCACCACCTCGCGCCGCGAGTTCAGCACCGACGAGTGGATCGACCTCATGATCCAGTCCATCGGCTTCAACCCCGAGCTGTTCGGTCGCCGCGCCAAACTGATCCAACTCGTCCGCCTGATCCCGTTCGTCGAGCGCAACTACAACCTGGTTGAGCTCGGTCCGAAGGGCACCGGGAAGTCGCACATCTTCTCGGAGTTCTCGCCCCACGGCATGCTCATCTCCGGTGGAGAGGTCACTGTTCCCAAGCTCTTCGTCAATAACTCCAACGGGCGCATCGGCCTGGTCGGTTACTGGGATGTCGTCGCCTTCGACGAGTTCGCGGGCAGGAAGAAGCGCACGGACAAGGCACTCGTCGACATCATGAAGAACTACATGGCGAACAAGTCGTTCTCCCGTGGTGTCGAGACCCTAGGCGCCGAAGCGTCGATGGTCTTCATCGGCAACACATCGCGCAACGTGGCGTACATGCTCAAGCACTCGGACCTGTTCGAGGAGCTGCCCGAGAGCTATCACGACGCAGCGTTCCTCGACCGCCTGCACCACTACATCCCGGGTTGGGAGGTCGACACGATCCGCGCCGAGATGTTCTCCGACGGCTACGGCTTCGTCGTCGATTACATCGCCGAAGTTCTCAAGTCGATGCGCAACGCCGACTACTCCGACCGCTACCAGCAGCACTTCACGCTCGGCTCGGACATCTCCACCCGCGACCGTGACGGCATCCACAAGACCTTCTCGGGCCTGATGAAGATTCTCTACCCACATGGGGAAGCGACGAAGGACGAGATCGCCGAGATCCTTCAGTTCGCGATCGAGGGTCGCAAGCGCGTCAAGGACCAGATCCTGCGCATCGACTCGACGATGGCCGCGGTTAAGTTCGGCTACCTCGACAAGGCGGGGGAGTGGAACAACGTCACAACTCTGGAGGAAGACGAGTACCCAGCGCACTACAACCGGCCCCGCCCCCACGAGGCAGAGGACGAAGACGCGTCCGCCGACCTGCCCGGCGGTGACGAGACGAACGCGCGGGTGAGCGCACCGCCCAAGCCGGAGCCACTGTTCGAGGGCCATCGCGAGTTTCAGGAGAACCAGCGCGGCGTCTCATACGAGACCTTGCTCCTCCCATACCTGTGCACTGCCACCGAGATCACGATCATCGACCCGTATGTGCGACAGTTCCACCAGGCTCGCAATCTCATGGAGCTGATCGAAGCGATCGCGCGCATCAAGGACCCCGCCGACGAGGTGAAGGTCTACCTCGTGACGAGTGAGCACACCGACGGTTCCGAGAAACTCCAGAAGCAGATGGAGTTGCTGCTCAGCGTGAAGAATGCCGCTGCGGTCGCCGGCATCAGCCTAGACGTCAAGTTTGATGGATCGATCCACGACCGTTCGATCGTCGCCGACTCCGGCTGGCGCATCAATCTCGGCCGCGGCCTCGACATCTTCCAATACGTCGGTAACGACGCGTTCGACCTCGCCTCCAAACTTCAGCAGTATCGCCAGGTCAAGTCCTTCAGCGTGACCTACATTCGCGAAATCGAGGGCGTGTGATGGCAGAGGTAAGCATCAACGGTGTCCCGCACCTACCCCTCGGGGGGCGTCGCTCTGACGGCTTCAGCCCCGACCGTCTTAGGACCATTGTCCAAGACGCACACCTGAACTTTCTGATCGGCGCGGGGACGCCTTCAGCGTTCTTCGGACTACTTGGCAACGTTGAGGACGCACTCACGGAGGTCGCAGACTCGACGGCTGATGAGAACGTGAAGGCCGTCGTGCGTGCATCGATCCAGGCGTACTTCTTCGACTCTGTCCTTGCGCCCAATATGAAAGTCATCGAGCGGGACCCTGAGGCTGAGAATGTCCTGACCTCCTACGCCCAATTTCTCCGGACGCTCAACCGCATCCTCCTCAAGCGCCAGAGCTCGATTCTTGCGAAACAAGCCAACGTGTTTACGACCAACGTCGACATGGTGTTCGAGGTTGCCTTCGAACAGATGGGAATCGACTTCAGCGACGGCTTCAG
>Ga0247734_1002438_pt1 | contig 12211 bp, 9 predicted proteins | sample UWRJL103311B2_FD_180933 | JGI IMG/M metagenome (GOLD analysis project Ga0247734, IMG submission 180933) | Plant litter microbial communities from Arlington Agricultural Research Station in Wisconsin, United States - UWRJ-L103-311B-2 | ecosystem: Environmental > Terrestrial > Plant litter >... | reverse complement strand
GACCCGTCCATAGTGCTACTTCTGCATCATCCTCCAACACGCCAAAGCCTGCGGATTGACCGTCAGTCGTGGAAATCAGACAACATGAGAGATCCCATTAACCTTTCACCATGAACAACATAAACGGCGCCGAAACGTTCGCTGACAAGAATTCTGCAAGCATAGCCTGAGAATAGGGTCAGCGATGAGCGTTTGGGTAGATTCTTATAACGCACGATAGAGAGCACAATCATGGATAACTTTGGAAGCGGCGTAGAGTATATTTCCCCAGATTGTTGCATCATAGTCGGAATAGGTGCTTTATCTGGTGCAGGCTCGCCGCCCAGCGCCGATTCACTACTCTTGAGTCGCAGAAAGCTGGGTCGTCGTATGCTAGATACATTACTGATGATTCGTCCAAAAGCTGATGGCGTGGTGCTCTCGTCGTCTAACGCCGAACTGTCTGGTCCGAGAGTTCTCGTTCGAGGCGGACGTGGCGTGGACATCGCAAGCTTTTGGTGCAGATTTAGCCCTTCAGAGCCAGTCTATGGTGCGGCGAGGACGATTCAGGTGGCGGTCAAACGTTAAGCACTGCCTGTGGTGGAAGCGGAATGAGCTCAGAAGGGTCATGTGACATGACGGTAAGTTCGCCAGCTTTGATTGGTCCCCAGAAGTTTGATTGACAATCCTCATGCATACATTTGTTCACACTTCTATTCTAAAAAGATGCGCAGAATTATCCCGTACGCGCTTCAAATATCCCGATGATATGATATTTTTCTGACATGGGATCAACGAGCAAACAATTTGAAGGGCTCTAACAAGGGCGTATCGAAATACAATGCGCATCGAAATCAAAACACTTCCTTCCTTCCACCTTGCCAAAAAAACACTTGCTAACCCGATCTGAAATGTTCCCAATCTCACCTTACCGAGGATATTTTGCCACGATTCCATCGAAAAATGCTCGAGTCTAAACACCCCAATACGAGTGCTTGCTCATCTTCAAGGCAGGAAGCTGGTAAATATAATCGGTTTGTTTCAAGAAAGGATTCTCGTTACAAATCCATATTGCTATAGGCTAAGAAAAGTAGGAAACGTATATGTCCATGAATAATGCTGTATCGAATCTAGTATTTGGGCTCAGGTGTTGGCGATGCTAACGTGTTTGCATCGTTAGAAATCTCTCTAGGTCCTAGTCCCTCTTCCGAGTCTGCCACTGGAAAATTAAGGGTTTAGAATGAGATGGAACGGAGGGTGCAACAGTACTAACCTGGACGACGCTTGTTGAGAAAGTGACCAGGGTGTACAAAGTTGAGGGTGTAGACTGCTAGCACGATCATAGCACCATCTAACACATCTATCAGAGCAGCAGGTCAGGAACTTATTGAACTCGGTTTCTCGACATCGAAAACTTACTGAAATAGACTTCAGTGGTGATAATTCGTCCTCCCCATCCGTCGACAAGTTCGATGATACGATAGATTGTTCTATCTTGTGCATGAGCGAGATAGCGGAATAGAACATATTAAGATATGACTGACCGTATGACGAACGCCGTGAGACAAAACATAACCGCGCCGATCATAATTTTCAGGTTTCGGGGGATGGCCATCTTGGCATGGGGAGAACTCCCAAGGCGGGCCTTGTAAGGCTTATCGAGGGTGTACCGGAGGAGAAAGTTGCCAACTGTTAGCGTGAACATCCCAATGACAACTGTTTCATTAGGTGAGTGATATGCTGGACCATTACTTTATGAGACACTGACAGGTCTGGAAAGCAATTCCGCCGAGCATGATGCGTCCTCCCTATTTAGAGTCAGCTTTTGGTGTGCAACTTGATCATCTATGTGGACCGACCATTTCAGCCTGCTCGTTTGTTTCGGCAGAGGCTGCAATCCCACCGCCCACACCTTGGACAACTAAAGCAACAACGTCGCAAGACAAGAATACAATCGTCCACCACTTCGGAGGGAAGACGTTATAAGCAGGCCCAATATCCGAAATCAGACGTCCAAAGATAATAAACAGCGCTGCGAGTAACGGTGTTGGGCCCACGATAGTACATGAGATTCTTTGCACATGTCAGCGCAGTATCGAGGAAGGATCTGGTACCGCTGGACTTACTGCATAGAGAACGCGGTTGAGTTGAAGGGGTTCACGCTGGACCAAACACGAGCGCCCCATCCAAGGATCTCAAACAGACCACAGAGGACAGCAGTGGCAAACATCCACCATGTTCGGAAGTAGATAGCCTGACCAACATGGGCAACTACAGTTTACAGAGGGTGTCAGAGGCGTAGCGCACAAGAATGCAGAGACACGTACTGGTAGAAATGGCAAAGAGAGTGAGAACTAGGATTGTTACATACTGCGTCGGTGCATAGCCATATATCGTTTCTTGAAGTTCTTCTTCAGTCCAAGAAGGCATGTTTCTCAAAGAATTGACTGTAGTGAGTATGGAAATGAGCTGGTGTTGCTAGAGTTGGAGGCCTTTAAGATCCATATAAATGAGACGATCGGTAAAGTAGGTATAACCGAGACTGATGACACGAACCTAATGATGTCTGCCCTGAGGCAATGGTGACTGCGCACTTTCATATTCTGCTAATGGCTGTTAATGGCTGTTAATGATTGGGGTATGATAGGCACCAGTGAATAGATAACTTGAGATAACTTGTCGCCTGGCCGAGGTGGTCTCGGCATAGGCTATGCAGACCAACGTTTCAGACCCTGCACAGGCCGCGATCGACCAGTAATAAGGGAGGCCTCGTGTTCCCTCCGTTTTCTGCATCACACTCCTGGCGAAGACTTGCGCAGAAACTGAACCGCCCGGCAACAACTTGGAGTCAGCTCGGAATACAGCATGCAAGTCATGTCAACTGTAACGCGAGGTACATGCCATCTCGATCGTAAGAATCCAAGCTGTGTTTTAGGTCCCCCGGGTCCACAATCGCGGGATGCGGTTAAACTCAAGGGAGAGTTAATACGAGCCTCTAGTTCCACCTCCAACACGTCATTAGGGGTGGGGAGCCATCTATCGAGCTGCGAGCACAGGGCAAGCAGGGGTCAATACACGTTTCTATTGACAGTCAGTCTGGTAAATCCACCAGAAAATAAAGTACCAGAGGCAGAGAGCAAGCGAGAAGAATGAGCATGACTGGAAAGGGTAGCAATGTAGCACCGTGCACGCCACACGGCTATCGTGGTTCTTTGCCATATTGGGACTGATGGAGGTTCCATCATGGAATGTTGATGGCTCTCTCTCCCTCTCTCTCAACGCATTTGCATTGTTTGGCCGACCACATATTGGAGTGCGTTTTCAGAGACATTTTATTTGAAAACACAGAGAGAACATTGAAAGAAAAAAAAACATGTACAGCTCATGATATGATGTTAGACAAGGTGATTGCGGGAGGGTAATAACGATACGATTCGCTCATCAGATAGTATTGCGTTTCCGAAGCCATTGAGGTTCATCCTTCGTCATCAGTAATTTCTGAACCTCGGCAATTCGCCTTGGTTTCATCGCTGCCTCCCATCCCTTTTCAGTCGCGTTGGACCCCAAGTCATTTACTGCTGCCAATGTCAGTGAGCTAGCGATGCTTGAATTGAAGTAACGAGACAAAACTGCATGACTTGTTTCCCGCTCCTCTTTAGACATACTAGAAAGCGGTGTGCTGGTTAAGGAAGGCTGACCGATGTTGTGATTGGGAGCGAACGTCAGCTTTGAAATGGCGACGGATGTTGTGACTGGACCGTGGGAATCACCGTTCTGCGAAAAACCGGTCCGCACTAGAACCCTCCTCTGAGGCAGCTCTCAGCTCGACAGCTGATGTATAATAATAATAAAAACGGAGGCAGGGTCCAGAAAAGTTCGTGGAGCCGCAAGCTCCTTTGCAAAGAAGCGCAAGCGGAAGCTTAAAAAGCACAGCCACGGGCCACATCGACTCAACGTCTACTGAGCCTTAGAGCCCACCATTTGTTTGCCGCCAAGGCAGAAAGAGCCCGTGGGGCGCATTCTGACTGGGGTATTTCTGGGCTACTTCGAAATTCCCAGCCATGCCTCCATGTGTTGCATCAGCTGGAGCATTCTCAGTCTGTAATCAGTAATACTCGAGGAAAATCGAAATGTTATTTCAGACAATCTCCGTATGTTGTAGATTGGAAAGTTCAATAAAGACTTGGTTAATACGACCTGATGACACGTTCCCTGCCCGTTCTCCGACCGGGTCCATCGTATTCAAGTTCTTCTCTTGGACCACGTCCCTCCGGCATGGAGGCCAGTTTCCCGTGCACCTCACCTCGGACATCCCCATAATTCACTTCATTTGCAGATCCGCTCGTCATTGAATACCGCAGAGCTAAAAGCTTCTGTTCAGCATAGTGGGCAACAAGAGAAGTAAAAAGAATATACATACGGAAGGCTGTAGATGTAGCGGGCGTTGATCGAAATGTTCGAAAACGAAGAGCAGTGCCACCCTCGTATGTGAGACTCTCAACTGAAGACTCCTCCATGTGAACCTGAATTTTGAGAATCCAAAGACTGATTATAATTGTTAGCGAATAGATGCGCCCAATGCACATATAAAGAACAACAAAAACTAACAGCATTCAGTTCCTGTTGCTGTGTAGAACAGAAATCATGACAAACATACCTGGCTTATAGTATATACTGCTTATTACGAGCAAGAGAGCGGAAAGGGAGGCTACAGATCCGCTTATAACAGCATTTCGCACTACGCGGCGCAGGAGTCTACACAGCTGATCAATTATTAGCGCTCAAAATTGCAAGAAAACAAGATGCTTACGATCGAGTTGGTTTGAACAGTGTTTCCCATTGAGAACTGGTGTACACAATCCCGCCGGTAAGGCACAAGTCAACGAGTGCAGATATACCCACCGCAACCCTAATCTCACGTTTAGTGAAACCAGTATCAGGAAGGCTACAAAAAGAGATCTACATACCTGATCAAGATCGTTGGCGATAATATTCCTATATATGAGTGTATGGCCGTGCCCACGAATCCACCCCAGGTGAAAATGGCCTGCAGTAGGTACGCATTGTTTAGCTTGATATAGGGTTCTCGTGAAGGAAATTACCCACCCGGGTCGTCCATATGAGGGAGATGAGGGATAGATATAGCATGCTTTTGGAGCTGACAAACAAATCAGGACGGGTTCGCAAGCTAGGGTTCAAGAATGTACATGGTATAAAGCCTGTAAGCAAGGAACGTTTGTTCAATCGAACTTGAGAGGAACGTCGAGGTTATGTTGACGAGGTTTGGCCAGGTTTTAGGATCGGTGGGCACTATCGTTCAGAATGATGAGTCCATGTTTCGATCAATAGTTTTCAACAGGCGGTACTGACAATCCAAAATCAGGTTCTAACGGCTTCGTTAGTCCATACAAAGGGCGTGACGAAAACAAAGACTATACCAGATACACAGTAGTACAAAGCACAACGCTATGCGCACTATCATTGCACAACATCGCAAAGATGGTCCATTTTGTAGGCCTTCGAATGTGATCCCAATACTTGGATATGTAAATCCAAGAGACAAGAACTTCGACTGCTAGAAGAATGCTATTCATCCAAGATCCTATCAAGTTATACTTTGTCCCACTGGACATTGCGCGTTAATCTCTGTCTCACAAAAAGTTTCGCCAACACCGCTCACATAATAATCAAGCCTTCGAGACTCATGGTCGTGTTCAGGTCACACTCCAGAATATTCTGACCTGATACTTAGTAACGGTACATGGAGGAAAGTTGAGGGATAAAGGGATAGTAAGAGACGTTGGTCGTCGTCGTTGTAGGAAACGAAGCTGTAGACACTCCTCGTTGCTTCGGCAAACTTTGATTGACAAACACTAATATAGCATCACAGTACCATGGTGTTGATCCTGATTCCCGAATCCCTACTGTTATTGGATGGAGTCTAGACTTGAATGCAAAGTCCGAGCAAAGTCCGCATCGTCGTTCAAAAGTATTCACAGTGACCACAGTAGGGCTTGAATCATCTTCATAGCGTGCATGACTGCCCGTAGAAATTTCCCAGAAGTTTCGCAACCAATATAGTACCCACTAATTCCCGACACAGGCTTCTGCGGATGCGACAGTTCAATTGAGATTGGATTTTGCGTTACAGCCGCGATCAATACTCGCAGAATGCTAGGAAATCACAGGAAAACATGCGGCCCATGGGAGTCTATGGGCCGCGACCAATAGTCCAAGCCATGTCTCGCCGTATCATCGCCCAATCATCACCATTACATTCAAAGAATGGGCAAGCTCTCTTCCTCTGTTCCAAAACAAATACGCACTGAATAATATTAACACCTTTTGTGGGCAGCTATTGAGCCTTTCTTGCCACCCACTTCAGATTACGTTGTCCTAAAGTCCATGTCAGACTCAACTGAACGTCGGCTGAGGGCTGCAAAATATAGTTCAGTACAACGGAAGATGAAAGCAGGAATACGTACAGAGCGTCGCAACTACAAGCATCGATTCGAATGTTCGAAAACGAAGAGCAGTGCCGATCTCATCAATGAACTCTCGGTTGGAAACTCCTCCTTCGCTCGAATCTTGAGGATCCAAAGGCCGATGATCATTGTGAGCGAATAGATGCGCCCTATAGAGGTTTACAACACAACGAAAACTAGCATTTTATTCAGTTTCTCGTATCCTGGAGGGCAAGAGCATTGATCAATGTGCCCGGTTTATAATACAAGTTGCATATCATGAGCTGGAAGGCGGAGACGCAAGTGATACAACCAGGCACAACGGCATTGCACACTACTCAACTGTGCAGTTCGTGTCATTATTCGCGTTCGAGCCCAGATAACCTCCAGAGGGGCGGTTCATAATAGATACAGAGTGGATCCGATCGGGAATCCCCAGTCCTCCCTCTGTTTTTCAACAGTCCGAGAGTATAGATCCGCGCTGGACCCAGAAGGGGCTGGATCCAGTAATGTTGCCTGTCTGGAAACCAGAGAAGACGTCGAATAGGTATTATACCTAGCCTATAGTATGTGCGCTCAGAACATTCCAATAGATACCAAGAGCTCATCGCGAAGTGTTCCTTCTGTTTAGTCCACAGAGTTGCTCTTTAAATTTAAATCAGAAGCACAATAGAGAATATCAGTCTGTTCAATCTACAACAGTTCTCGTCACATAAATTTCACTACGTAGCTATTGTAGTCGAATTATGTGGATAGAAAACGGAGGTAGAAATAGGTCGATGTCATGGAAGAATGTTTGATACCTCGTTCAGAGTCAGTTGTAGATTCTAGAAGCACCGTAGGAACGATGAGCATGCTATTCATGGTAGTGGTCTGAGTTGAAACTTACAATGTCTCAAGCACACGCATCTGCTTGTCAGACACACGTTCGCATTGTAGTCTTGTCTCGCACCTCACATACCCAGCTTCTCATACACTTTAGCTTCTCTCGACGAGCACCTCAAGTCCTGTGCACATCACCTAACACGTCAAGAAGCTGCGTGGTCCTTCATCATTCCTGTTCCATTAATTCTCGCGGGGACACTGGAGGAATGGTTGATAGGATATGACACTATTTGGGGATCCGAATTCAGTTTCACCACTGTTGGAATCCTGATGATTTGCTTCATCATGAATGGCGTGGTTGTGCCCATTACGTTGGAACTTTTGTTGTACGTTGCATTTTGAAAGGATAAAGAGATGGTTTTGCTGAACAGAGTTTCATGTCGATGTTCAGTCGACAAACATTTTTGAAGAAGCGAATTAGGTCCTATCAGCTTGAAGGGACGTTTCTGTCCAATACCATCGGGCCCAGCGAGCCGCGTACGTCAGACCTTATGCAGTAATTTGTATCTTGTGATGCTGAACGTCTCCTTGTGTGTATTAGACACCTTTACAGGTGCTTACCCTTCAACTATCGGCATTTTGGTTGGGCTCAGAACTAGCGTCTGCATCCTAGCAGGAATCATGATTGTCGGTATGCACTTCTCGAGGATTTACACAGCACTGGGAATAGGCTGATTTACAGTGATAGACGATCTGTTTTCCGGCATTGTTTTGTATTTCTTGATCGTTGCTCTGACATTTATAGGATTGCAATGCACGTTTCTATCATCATGATTCATTGACATTCTGGCTTATAAGACTTGCCAGATATCCCGCTGATCTTCACAACAAAGACTGCACCTGGTCAGGACATTCGAAACGTGACATCTGATGCCGCGAGTGCACCCTCGGATATTCCTAGCAACGTGATATAAGCAGGCAAGCAAAACTACACTACGTCAGAGAAAAGGCAGATCTATCCGTAGTATACAATGTATTGGCTCTACCTCCTGGGTCGGACTGCCTGCAACTCGTAACAGTCTTAGCTTGGGAACGTCCCAAAATAATGATAAAAGTCACACCACCGTCGATATGTCGATTGGAGGAGCAGGGGATCGAACCCTGGGCCTTATGCATCCAAGTGCGAACGACTGCAAAGCATACGCGCTACCACTGCGCTACACCCCCTTATTACGGCTTCAGAAATGTAAGTATTGTCACACATTTGGAACGCAAAGACATTCGGAAGACAACAGTCGACCAGGAATTCAACGAGGGCAGAAAGCATTGTCCTAGATTCGGACTGAATCGTGTTGCTAAGAAGCGGAACGAAACAAAAAAGAAAAAGAAAAAAAAAGGATATGTCAGGATGCTCCTAGCAGCCAGCATATGAGGGAAGTCCGTCGGAGGCGACCTTATCATGCCAGCCAGTGGCGAGCCGCGAGATTCTGCATCATCCACTTATAGTCGTTCAACACATGCGTAGACTCAAGCTAGCAGTGGTTCACCTAATCGCCTTGAATGCGTCAAAGTGATCATGTATGGTAAGAGAAGGGCGCAAATAAAGGGAAACAAAATAAATAAATGTAGCTTGAGTGGAAAGAGGAGAGACATTCAAACATAAGAAGATAGCTGGCTGTTATGCATCTGTACTTTCACCAGGTTCAGCTTCAGGCCTGGCTAGTTGCAAAGCGTTACGTGCTTCCCTCCATATGTCTGCCATGGATGAGTTGATTTCATCGAGAGTCGCATGCTTGAAAGCATAGCTCTTGATACATTTCTGCATATATTCTTGAAGGGCTGCACTCGTAATCGTGGTCTTCACTTTCGGGTCATTGCGTTCCTGTTGGAATATTAGGCAGTTGAGCTTCAGATATAACTGTGATGAACCCGCCTGAGTGAGACACGCTTGGAGCGTGTCCTCGATTTGGTTCCTGATTCCTTGAATAGCGATCCCAGTCCCAGTCTTCACAGCCTCATCAACCAAATCCTCGGATATAAGCAAGCACTTCGGCTTAACTAAGGCGCATGTGTCCTCCCAGCACTCATCCCAAACTTCAAAGATCCTGTTCCAGAGCCTGGTAAGCCGTTGATTATTAACCTGAGGGCCAGTGACCTCAATGACACTTCTTAAAGAAGTGAGAGTTGCATTTCGAGTGGCAGACCAGCACTTGTCAAATACGACAGCGTCCGAATCACTCCCGTCTAGCTCCGCTACCGCATCCCTCACTGCGTTCATGCCAGCAGGAAGTGCAGTTTTCCAGGCGAGCATGAACTGCGCAAACCCCTTCCCCAAGATGGATTTTTTGAGAGCTAAATCACTCGAGTCTTCGCTATTCAGGAAGATGGACGATCCGGCTTCAATCAAGGCTTCCCATTTTATCTTGTTGATTGCTTCTCGAGCATAGGGTCCAATGGTAGCTGATAGTTCTTCTATCCACAGATGCCTATCCAAGTGCTCTTGCTCAAAACCCATGTCTATGATCGATCTGTAGATGGGAATGAGTCTTCCATTGATTTGTCTCTGGACATGCTCGAAGATTCGTCGACGTAAACCTAGAGTCGAACGGAGAGCGATGAATCGCCTCCATAGGAACCGCAGAACGCGATCTGACACGCGACTCTTGGTTAGGACAATATGGTCGTTCAACTTCTCTCGGATAATGAGGATGACTTGGAGGACAAATTCTAGAATCATGCCCATTGCACGGTCAGCTACGAAGTTGACCAGATTCTCTGCCATCGGCTTGGAGAGCATCTTGAGAGATTCCTCAGGTGGAATTGCATATGGAAGGCAATGACGAGCAACAACCATGAGAATAGTCCAGGAGAAGAAGAAGCAGTTGTGCTTGAGGAAAGTATATTTATCCGCAACGCTGTTCCGCGAGATTCCGAAGCAGGCAGACACGATAGTGAGAAGGTCGAGCTGCTGTTCCTCGAAGAAAAGTTCGATCTCACAATACGTGAGCAGGGAAATCTCTTCCAAAAGATCAAGAGGTAGATTATGAACGTAGCTGTCCTCCCGTTTGACAGCCCTGTTGAGCAGCAAATCGAGCATGGTATGTCCCGGAATATTGTCGCTTGTCCTCTGCTCTGGTCTACGGTCGAAGCGATGAATGCTATTATCCAACATGCGCACCATGACGAATCTATGAGGCACAGCGTTGCCCACGTCTCTACGAATCTGCAACGACGCGACTAATCTGCTTGTCCCCGAGAGACCTTGACACCACTTGTATAGGTCACCACTTGCAAAACCATCAGGGAAATCGATAGTAATTGGAGTGGATTTCCCACGACTGCTGGATGCAGACGATGAAGGAAGCTTGGATGTAGGCATACTACCGTTGCTGAAGGAGGAGACGGGTGACGAGAAGATATTGGGCATAATTGGTTGTGTCTGCAAAGAAAGATCAATAACATAGGTGGAAAGACGTGAGCCACATACCGAGGAACCTCGGATGCTATAGCAGTAAACCAGAATCCTCGACTCCGAGTGAAACGAGGAAGGAGGGTGGCGAATGTATTGATGTTCCGCCACTGATGGCAGATCAATATCATGTAAGGTAATTCCTGGCGTAAATAGTGCAGATCAACGACGTCTCTATCTATCTGTTTGCAGACAGCAAAGCCGTTAAGATAGCTGATTCAATGCAGAATATTTGATGCTTTAGCACCAAGAAACCGCTCGAAGACTGAGGGAAAGAAGAGATAACGTTGACGACTGCGCTCCTAATCCTGACTCGAAATCTCTGGAGCTTAGAGCTTTCCTGATTTCTCTCTCCCCTCAAGAGCGGGTATGTTCTCCAAAGCCATATCTCGGATGTTTGTTACATAGTACGGCACCGTGGTCCCTAAATCCTTGTACAAGCACCTATGATCCCTACTGAACCCTTCTAGTTAGAGGCCATACGGCGGCTCCCCGTTAAATAGGGCTTTACCGTACTTTACATTTTTGCTGACTTCACTGTATCATAAGTTCTAGTGACTATGGCGCAACTATGAGGCCTGCTAATCAAGGTATAAGATGCTAGTAGACGGGGAGGATATGAGTACTGTCCTGCGTAGCAAGTGTCATTAAAGATTTCGCCTGAACGAAGGGCAACGTACGAGTTCCAGTTCCTATCGGACGGTATTAGTAGCCGTCCGTCCCCCTATGACGCGATATGCATGGCCAGGTATGCGTTGGCTTGGTTGACAGCGTATTGGGAGAAGTGATAGCTGTACATCGACGAGAGTATAGACACTGAGTGACGAGAGATGGATGAGGCTCTTTGGACAGGCTGAGCACCTGTCCAGTATTACCTCGCATTACACCAACCCAGATGGACTGTTCCAAGCGATGGATTCTCGAGAGCGGAGTGGACTATCCTTTCCTGCTTTAACGGCACTGAATCTCGCCCACCTGAAGATAGACCCTATTTTTCTAAAGCAAGTTCTTCGAGAGAGAGCCAAGGAGGGGGCCAAGGTTAAGGAGCTCAAATTGAGATCAATTGATGGCCTTGGAGAAGAGGACTTGGAGTCTTTGAGCGCCGTAGTATGGAGTGCTCATTGGGACGGCCAGCCTTACACTCGCACAACGAGAACAATCGCGCGAGAGTATGTTGAATGACAGTCTTATGTTACTATCCCTAAACACACCCAATGTTTGCTTGTGATGCTACGAATGAAGAATTGCGCAAACGCGAGAACGTGGTTGCTAGATGTGACAAGTCAGCTGCGATGAGGCGGGCGGGAAAATACGCCAGAGGCTGATCTTGCATTCGCCGAAGATTGAGTCCGCTCGGGTAAAATAGCGAACAGGGAATGGTGGGTGGGGAAAGAAGTTAAAAGCAGCCTACATCGGAGGTCGAGCTCAGCTGCAAGGCTGATGGGAAGAGGAAAGGAAAGGCTTCCTCCGCGTC
>Ga0247734_1002437_pt1 | contig 12211 bp, 17 predicted proteins | sample UWRJL103311B2_FD_180933 | JGI IMG/M metagenome (GOLD analysis project Ga0247734, IMG submission 180933) | Plant litter microbial communities from Arlington Agricultural Research Station in Wisconsin, United States - UWRJ-L103-311B-2 | ecosystem: Environmental > Terrestrial > Plant litter >... | reverse complement strand
TCAATCACTTTTGAAAGAAGAATCACTCTTTACTTATGAGAAAGTATTATCTATAACCATACCAAAAGCATCGAGAGCCTTTTGCTGAGAAGATAGGCTGAGAGGAGTGGGAAGATGATCCCTCTTATTATAGATCGCTACAGAACGTAGAAAGCAGAGAGCAGAAAGTAGAGTTGAGGATGTCACAGAGAAATGAAGGATGTTGAGTTTCCTGGAATACAGTATAAGAACTGCCACTTTACCTCAACATGGAATCTTTATCATTGACCGAAACCAAAAGTCGTGAACAACCAACCCCCACTATTGGAAAAGGGGAAAAAAAGGCATCTGGGTTAGAGTTTTTATCAAGCGCCTGTAAATTGTGACGAGGAGATCTCCAAGTGGGTCTTGGGCGTGAAAATTGTCGGAAGTGATGTGATGCCTGAAGGGTGACAGTGACAGTAGTGACAGCGTGATTCCAAGGACCAGTTGAAGTGAAGCCGACCGACCACACACCGCTTCGGAAGGCCGTGCGAAACGGGTGTGGATGATTTTAGTATTAGTGTATGAATCCAATCCAGGAGGCAAGCATTAAATCCTTCTTCTTCTTCTTCTTCTTTTTCTTCGTCTTGGACAACAGGGTCACGTTGCTGATTGCTGGTAAATAGCACCGGCGGTACTTGGGGCGGACATACTGTAGTATGCGGTCAGCTTGGCTTGGGGACAGCAGGGAAGACAGGGGAAGACGGAGGAATCACCTGAGAATGGCTGAATGGGATCATTCATGGATGGGGAGGGAATGTGCTCAACATGGGAAGGTTGTAAAGGTTAATTAATTAATTAATGTATGGATCGGAGTACAGCACTGCGCTGTACTACTATACTGTACTTGGGTGAGAGATTTTATTTTTATACGCCTCGGATACCTCCAGCTCTTTTAGCTCAGCTCACACAGCTCAGCTCAGCTCAGCTCACACCACTATAATCCATAACCCATAACCAGATTGTCCTCAATTATAGGAAAATCCCAACAATTGAAAAGTTCGCAAATAATATAAAAAGTGGGAAAGCTAAGAAAGAAAGAAAGGAAGAAAGAAAGACACCTCCCTTTCCCAGCCAAGCGTCTCGTAATCTGATCAGATAAGATGGAATGAGCCCCACCATCCTGTAGCTTTTATGTGGTGTAAGATGCGGGAACACGCAAACATCCCAGCAATATCAAAACTTCACTGCAGCGTGCCCCACGACATTTGCTTTCCTCTGCGGTCACCGTAACCCAAGAGAGCATCGCTCGTACAAGGCTCGCGCCGTTGGTTTGCAAAGCAGGACGCATAGACGGGGCACTCCTACGCTTGCCGCCGCACTATGCTGGGAGTTGGCACCGAAGTACGACTCTGTCACCCACGCAACCCCTACCTCGAATGACTCCCTCCAGCTCAAGGTCACCTGGCTTTCGTGGGACGCAGAATCGGAACAATAATAGGACCACAAGTAGTGGTAACAGTAGAAGAAGCTCCCATGCCCACAGTCTCAATAACGTTCCACTCTCATCTCTGCGGCCGGCACACAAGGACACAGATGAAGAGGACCTCGACCCCGAAGCTGATACCGCCCTCTTACGAGCCCACCGTTCTCTCGACAGCGACGACGACCATGACCCCTCGACGACAGACGATCTGAGCAGCACACATATCACGCATCCTCTGTTGAAGCTCCTCGGACTCATGTCCAAGGCACCGCTTCTACTGCGGTCTGCACCGGGCTTTGGCACTGGATCGTATGGTGCAGCAGGCACCCCCTATGGAGAGTCTACCGACAATAGCGATGACGAAGAAACCTTGCAGCGCGGTAGGAGGAAGGGCAAAAAGAGGGCAAGAGAGTCTAACTTGAGGAATGATATTGGTGGCCGCTCAAGTTCAAGAGCGTCTCCAAGCAGATCCTCAAAATCCAGAGGTTACACAACCGGCAGAAACTACAGTGATAATGGCGAAGGTGTAGAGCCGGCGTTTGGGATGGACGGCACAGGTGGGATAGACATCCCCAATACAAAGGGCAGATACGAAAAAGATAGGCCAAGCAGCAAGAAGAGCGAGGAATCCATACCTGTCGAGGCTGCCACCTCTGAAGACGATACCACGAGCGATGACGAAGACCCTCCTGATAATTCTCCATATCCCCAAGTTCGAGCTTCCGTGTCAGCGGTAGACAACACTACACTTTCAATAAATACCCCGCGAATGTGGATCCTATCCATGCTTTTTGCTATCTTCGGCTCTGGTGCTAATCTGTTTTTTTCGTTACGATACCCAAGCGTTGCTATTAGCCCGGTCATTGCACTTTTACTCGTCCACCCCTTAGGGCTTATTTGGGACCAACTATTCAAACGTCAAGACGACCCAGAAGAGCAGTTTCTCGACGGAGTAAGAAGTCGGCCGTCCTCGGTCTCGGATATTGGTGGGGATCAAAATGGTTGCAGTGGAAACACCGACTCATCACATGGCAATGTGAACGTACTACGTCGGTTTCGTCTTTGGCTTGCTCAAGGGCGATGGAATGAGAAAGAGCACAGCTGTGTCTATATCAGCAGCAACGTTTCGTTCGGGTTTGCATTTGCAACAGATGTAATCGTTGAGCAGGTGAAATTCTACAACCAGGAAGTCAGCATCACATACCAGCTGCTTCTGATTCTTTCCACCCAAATTTTGGGTTATACATTCGCCGGTCTTGCTCGGCGATTTTTAGTCCGGCCGGGAGGAATGATCTGGCCAAGCACACTCATGTCAGCAGCTATGTTTACGACGTTGCATAAGGAAGAAAATACCATTGCAAATGGATGGAAGATCACTAGGTGGAAGTTCTTCTTCGTCGTTTGGTTGTCGGCGTTTTTGTTCTACTTTCTACCGGGGCTACTTTTCCCAGCATTGAGTTACTTCAGTGTTATCACTTGGATTTGGCCAAAAAGCGTAGTGGTTGCAAACCTTTTTGGAGTTGCCTCTGGTCTGGGGCTCTTTCCCGTCACATTCGACTGGGCTCAAATCGCATATATTGGATCACCCCTTTTGACTCCCTTCTGGGCTGCTATGAACGTTGTAGGCGGTCTTGTAATTGTTATGTGGGTCATTGCTCCAATCGCATACTACAAGAACGTTTTCAATTCGTCCTACATGCCGATTTTGTCCTCATCCGTCTTCGACAATACGGGACACATTTATAATGTTACTCGGATCTTGACCCCCGAATTTCTTTTCGATAGAGAGGCATACAAGGATTACAGTCAGGTATACTTGCCCATAACTTATATACTGAGCTATGGATTGCAATTTGCCGCATTAGCATCACTGCTCAGCCACACATTTTGTTGGCATGGCAAAGATATCTGGCGACAATGGCTGAGATCACTCAGTGAGGTGAAAGAGGAGTCGAAACCGACCTATCTAGCCGTCCCAGGATCCAGCTCCGTACCAGCGTCTGGCTCAAATGTCTCGAATGGCAAGGTGAAACATCGACGACTCCAAAGGACCGATTCACAGATGGAAAATATCATCAGCCAGGAGGACGTTCATAATCGATTGATGAAGAAATACAAGGATGCGCCTTTGAGCTGGTACCTTTTCACGTTTGTGAGCATGACCGCGGTGGGAATCTTTGTATGTGAATAGTAAGTTATCTTCTCTTCTTTAACCTGCTGTTCTGACATAAGTTAGCTATCCTGTTCATCTTCCCTGGTACGGTCTGCTCCTTGCTCTTGGTATATGCACGATTTTATTCATCCCAATCGGCATCGTGATGGCGATCACCAATCAACACAGCAGTATCTACTTAGTATGCCAACTAGTTTGTGGTGCTGTATTCCCGGGCCGACCGGTTGCAAATATGGTTTTTGTCACTTATGGCTATATATCATCGGCACAAGGCATTAAGTTCTCCTCGGATCTCAAATTGGGTCATTACATGAAGATACCGCCTAGAATATTATTCTCTGTTCAGATGGTAGCCACAATAGTCTCATCAATCACCCAGATCGGTATTTTGAACTGGATGTTCGCCAACGTGCCTGGCATCTGTACACCTCAAGCCATTAATGGGTTTACATGCCCAATAGCTCGGGTTCATTTCAACGGCAGCATTCTCTGGGGAGTAGTTGGCCCAGGCGAATTCTTTGGTCCAAATGCAACATACCGCGTCCTGGTATGGTGTTTTCCTTTAGGAGCCATCGCTCCCGTTATTCTATGGCTTTATTGCCGTAACAAGAAAAAGAATATTGTTCGCAAGATCAACCTCCCTGTACTATTTGGTAGTCTCAGCTGGATCCCGCCTGCCACAGGTCTCAACTTCTCAGTCTGGGCTCTGGTATGCTACCTTTTCAACTACGTGATTAGACGCAGGGCAGGCGCATGGTGGGCAAAGTACACAATGACTTTGAGTGCAGCATTAGACTCTGGTTTGGCGTTTGGGCTGGTTGTTGTCTTCTTTGGCTTTGTCTTCCCTGGCTGGATGAGCGATTTCAAGTGGTGGGGAACAGAGGTTTATAAACAGGGCTGTGACTGGAACGCATGCCCATATAAAACAGTGCCAGATGGGACACATTTTGGACCAGACACGTGGTAGAACCATTAGATAGGTGCATAGCTGTAGCATCAACTTTTTGGATCGCTAGACCACGACGCAATGGTTATATAAATGAATAATGAATTCAAAACTATATTCCTAGAAGAAAAAACTTGGCCCCTCTGACCCCCCACATTTACAGCGATAAGATTTGTAATTCTAGCCTTCTCTCTACACTGTTCTTTTCCACTTTTCTCTCAGTCGAATAGAAAGAAAACAAACTCGGCCAAAATATTTGACTCCGCAGATGATGATCCAATTTAATACTTGCAACTCCCTGACCTCGCATCCAGTAGATCCTCTCTCCGATATTGAATGTCACAATACAAAAAAAGGGCAACATCTATAGCTCATTGAACGAAACTTATTGTATATCCCTTCAATATCAGTCTCCATCCTTTTACCCGTACCCATACCCATACCCACCCGAGCCACCTACATTTCGAAACAAACATGGACTCGCCTATTTTTCAGGGGGGGTTCAAAGAAGTCGCCAAATCCAAACACCAAATAGGTGTGTGTTCATTCAGTCCAGACTTTTCTCACTTTGTGCTTTAGGGAACACCTAATACCCCTCACCCCGAGGCTGGATTCTAGGAAACTAGAGAGTGAGTGAGTGAGTGAGTGGTAGATCTCTATGAGTAACTAACTCATCTAGCGAGTCATGGTGCGGTCGGTGGTATTGAGAGAGAAAAGGTTTGATGCGATAGTATAGCATATCCATATATCTACGCATTTGATTTACTTGCAGGTGCGATTTTATATTACTTGAGAGATATGAGAGATATGAGAGACATTGCGTTGGAAGACTTACTGGATGGTCTTTAAGAATAATGGGATAATGGGGGGTTCTTATATTTGGCTATGTATGCACTGTATTGTATCGAGCATATGCACAGGCTAGGTTTTTCTGTTTGTAAAAAACCTTCGCTGAGTTTTGAGAAGTATTGGCTTTTATATAATTATGTTTTGCTTTTTTTGGGGGGTTTTTTTTTGGTTCTTCAAAGATGATTAGATTGGTTCCATGTGGACAATTATGCTTGCCCTTAAAAGCTTTAACGTGTAAATACTCAATCATGCAAGAGTCAAACATGTCTCTAACAGTTTGTGTAGGCGTAAATTGTACTCCGCAACCCCCTCCCCTATAGCCAGCGAGTGTTTCCACGTTAGAATGACTCTTCGTCTTTCTTCCATGCGGACAGCTCCACCAGATTCTCATTCTCACCTAATTCCTTCTTCGGCGCCACCCTAGCATCTAGCGGCATCCTCGGGCCATCACTGTCCTTCTCCTCCTTTCCATTCCTAACCCGTCCGAACACCTTCTTACATATCGTCAAGCTGGTCGTGAAATATATCACCGTGTTCCAGAAGCCCTGCAGAGGAAGCACGATGGCCGAGCCGATATTGAGGGCATAGCTCGGGTTTTCCGGATACCGCAGCCCATAAACCCGGTTGACGGATGCGGGGACCCAGGTGATGAGGATTGAAACGGCGAAGAGCATGGCCACTTTGAAGTATGCCCATTTTACCTTGTCCATGGTGCTTGGTCTTTTGGGCCAGGCAAGTAGCCTTCTGGTCGTCTTAGTGTTCGAAGCCGCGCACATCTTTGCTGAGATTGTGATGGTGTAGTTATCAATGTCCTTCTCTCCCTTGTCCGGGTGAGTATATGCAGTCCTTGGAGTGATAGGGCTATCGGGATCAGAATTACCCCAGAAGTCGCTTGTCACTTTGACTTCGGTGGTGCGGATACCGGTAAATGGGCGGGACTGTGGTGTTTCGCCTTGTTCGGGTTGGGAGAAGCTATTGCTGTGACCGGCAGCTTGGAGCTGAGAGCGCTTCTGGAAGATTTCGAAGCCGACCCGAATGTAGATGATCAAAGCTGCCAAAATGCAAACCCATACCGGGGCATAGTAAGAATAGATTCGTAGTGGTGCCCAATCGTTATCTATCCAGCACCAAAGCTACTATTGTTAGTCAAAACCCACACCGATGGGAAGTTGGAGACATACTGTTGCATTACCATAGATGTTATCTTTGTTCTTAGCCTTCAACAACAAGCATACCATTGCCGGGATGAATGGTAGACCGTAGCAAAGAACCCCATAGATCCAGTATAGTTTCTTCAGTCGAGAGGCGTCATATCTTCGAAAGAAAACAAGATAGACATTGACCGCCATTGCTAGTGACCACATAGGGTCCGATTGCATGAACCTAAGCACATATTTCAGATTAGTGCTCTGAAAATCTGGGGCGAGAGCCTACATCTCAAGCAAGAAGCCTTGGAGTTGACACAGCGGGCTTGATTCTTTGGTAAGGGCACTTCCTCCAATGAGTGCAGCGACATTTGAGAAAATGTTGGCGAATGATGCCCAAAAGATGATGGTATTAGACAGCGTTCTGAAATCTTTAATGAATACGAAAGTTGCCAGTAGTGAGAGCGTTCCAACCACAGATACCGAGGCTGTAACTCGCTCAATGATGATTAGGTTGTTGATCTCCTGCTCGGTCAAGCCCATAGGAGCTTTGTCGTCAGGTAAATAAGATTGAGATGGAACATGCTGGTGCATTTTTTCAAACGAAGCAAGAAGGAATGGGATTCAGGTTGCTAGGTGATACTTCTCGTCCAAAGAGATAACTGTACAGCTTATCATAAGCAATAGAGCGTTGGCTAATAACGAGAACAGACCAAAAAGAATTAATCTGAGCACCATAGACCTAGGGTAGCATGCTGGTGGAGGTATCTCCATCTGTAGAGTTAGATCAGCTTGAATGTCAAGAATTTGGGGCCAAATGACTTATGTTGAAGGCGTGTTCAGTCATACTGCCCTCATTATGCTGAGATGGTTCGCCATCCCGTAGCCGTATAAATGTGAGTATTTGGGAAGAATGTCGGGAATATAGCTCTGATTGTATTTTCCCGATCTATCCATTTGTGTTTGCCGGCCATGCCGCAAAAGAGACCAATAAGCTGTTAACTTGGGGATATAGCACTGAGTCGCACTGCCATACATCACCTGTAGAGAAATGGTCTCAATAGTAGCCGACTTACTAAAATCCGGCATTGACTTCATGGACCACGTATCAGCCTTTCCAACTCGTTCACATGTGGGTCCTTGTGCTACAAGATATTGGGTTACCGACATATCGCTCGAAGTAACCATCAATAATGGCTGTTGTGCTTTGGTGGAGTCATCGAGCGACGATGAGCATGTAATTATTCCCACATCAAGGCTACTTGCAGAAAATGTTGGGAAACCTTGACAGGAGGTCCGGGAAGCTCGGGTTGGTCAATATTGGGAAAATGAGCCCAGAAAGCTTGGAGTTGTGATCTGTTTGCACGGACAATACCCGAGCTGGGCACTGATGGTAAATTTACAAGGCTCAGTTCAATAGTCTAGAGTGTAGAACCTAGGTCAAGAATATATATTAGTGATGGATAGGTGGAATTGAACTTCGAAGCCAAATATGTCGTGGCATTTATGTGCTTAGCATTGGGAATACCGGCCCTACGTGGCTGCCCTATCTCAGTCATCGTCAACGACAAGCAAAATTCTAGATTAAGTTCAATTAAATCAGCCATATATGCAAGGTAATTAAAAATAGGTACGTAATGAACTTCAGAAATCAACATGATGATATTTTCGATAACGCGAGTATGTTTGTAAACGGGAGGGAATCCTGCTATTAGACGAACGAAATATTATCATCAAAAACGACAAAATATTTTAGACACCGACAAACACGGCGAGCCATAAAAACGACGCTATGACAAAATTGGCCTATATGGATCATTCATTCTATGTTTGCACGGAAGAAATGTGATCATTACCTGTTGAATCCCAATATGCCATCCTAGTGTGACATTGGCCATGATTGTACCTTTGAAATTATTTCCAGCAAAATACTTGTCGGTCTGGAAAGTCTCAAAAACCTAGAGTCTCGTGGTTTTTCTCTGGATTTCAGCCGAGTATGAGTCAATAGTTGGTTGTAACTTGGAAAGAGCGGAAGAATTGTAAAGAGCACGAGAGGCTGGATCACATTGTAAAATAGGACGTGCTGTTGGGCACAAAAAGCCTTTGAATGAATAACATAGGACTTATTCGGTTCTTTGAGGTGTTATCGACATAGTTCCCCGGTTCTGGCCCTCAAAGGTGGTAGTTTAGATAAAAGGGAAGGGTATTAGAATCCTACTTCCAAACTGCTCAACTTCATGTCCAAGCACACATCGAGAGGGCCAGAAGTGACTCATGATAGAGCAGAATGCTTCCGATGCCAAAGCCAAAGCCAAAGCCAGAGTAATGCGTTGAGGCGATGAAGGAAGAAGCTATGGAACATAGCAGGAACGACATCGATATGGGCCATCGAATTGCGATTGGTATCGACTATACTATCTCCTCTCCCTAGAATTTGAAGGTCGGAAATTCCATTTTGGGCTCTCTTCACATCGCTTGCCACGCTACAGAATGAGGGCTGGAGACTACAACATATTCCTCTCTTCTCAGTGTGCTGTTGTCCGTCATACTAATTGGCTCCGACATCGAGCTTTTTAGAGGCTTCTTGACCATGGAAAGCCTGCGGAGTTAAAGTGAGTTGCTCTCTGAAATACAACACACTCCTAAGATGAGGTCATATTTGTTTCCAGCCCAGCTGCTTCCCAATCTGTCAAAATGTTGTTTCATTGGTCACCATCATCATATTTGTCGAATCCATAGTGCTGGTGGGCATGCACTGTGTTGGAGGAGACGCAAAGGGAATATGGTACCGTTCATGTGTGGTCAGCGCCCAAGATTAGCATTTCCTTGGATTGATGTATGATATGCCGTTATTCATCTGGCTGTATGTGCGTACTTCACATGGCGGTACTGTGAGAATATACAGTATGCAAGAATCGCCTCGGCCAGATTGCGGGTGCGGGCCAGGGTGAGCAATGATTACTGAACTTCCTGAACTCAATAGAGCCGTGCCTTATCTCCTACTCTATACTTGTAATTCCTGTATTTGATATCCCGACTCTGTTATGGCCGAACCTGGCCTTGTTTGATCTTCTCGGGATTTGGACACAGGAAAGTCTAGAGTTGTTGACTTATTAATCACTCTGCTGGCTGTAGTGGCAGTGATGTATAACTTCTTGCGCGATGCCTGGACGTCTGCTCCATTACAAACATGTTTAGATGCGGCCGGATATTTTTGAGATCTCATATAAATAAAGGGACAACTCCTCTCTGTCTTTGTTCCAATCCATATCCTTCTCGGCTTCATTCAGGGTCCACTCAGTCAATTCATACTCAACCAAGACAAGCATACTCAATAGCCTCAAACAAAAACATAAACACAAGCTCAACCTCAACTCCAATTCAAACTCCAACTCCGGCTTCCAAAATGGTAACTGGACCATTAGTAGAGATGCTGTCCCGCAATAGGTAAACCAAGACAAGTTCCAAGACGATTGAAAAGTGTGGCCATGAGGTAGATGACTAACACAGCACAGCAAACTCGCGGAAAAGTATCAAGCTCCTCCAGACTTGATGAAGATGATCGTAGGAATGCGCGCATCAGGTGATGGTGTTGTAGTTCGTACGTAGCTTATCTGGCTATTACCACAAACACTATCTAACCCTCCTAGTATCTTGTTCCGATCCTCGTCTGAACCCATACGCGCTCCTAGGTATCGATCCCAACCTCAGTAAGTTCCCATTTTCACCCCCAACTCTCCAGTCCCAAAAACCTCACTAATATTCAATTAGAGGCAACTATGGTCCGCAACGCAGGTGGAAGAGCCTTTGATGCTATCCGCACTCTCGCGGTTCTCCAAACCATCGGAGCACCAGGCACCATTGTTGTAATGCATCACACCGACTGTGGGATGACGCATTTCCACGATCATCAGATCAAGACTGCTTTGACCGAGCTTGCACCAGAGGAACAAGCCTCGATTGAGGCGATGAAATTTGGGGAGATTAAAGGGTATGTGGGTTCCTCCTGAGTTTATGAGCGGATACTGATGTGGAGCGTAGAGGCATTGAGGAGAGTATTAGAGAAGATCTTGCACTTCTCAAGGCGTCGCCGTTAATGAAAAAGACGACGCAAATTGTGGGCTTGAAGCTTGATATCAGTACTGGTATGTTAACTGAGGTTTCACCAATCGAGGAGAAGTTGTAAAAAGCAGCACACTGTGCAATTTTGAACTTAGGAATCAAGTATTGGAGTTAGAGTTGAATAATCAGTTTAGAAAAAGATGATTGATGAACTCAGGATATCAGTGCAGCTGTATAATATAATAGTTTATGATAAATTTTGGCACTAGAGCGAGATTTGAGTGATTCATGAAGTGAAAGTTCGTTGCAGAAAGTTCGGTAGATAATAAAGACTATAACACTTCATCGATGAGGTTAAATCCAGGTGGGAAGGTTTCTCTAAATGGGAAGTTATTTAATATATATACAGGAGAATGTAAGGTCCATCCGAGTAAAGTAGACGTAATATTCAATTTGCAAACACACGGAGGATACAAAGCGTAAGACTTAACTCCACCTAGAAAAGAAGTGCCATGCAGACACCGACTAAACATCCAAAACCAGCGACTATTTTTGAAGCACTAGAGACTGGAATGAAGCTTGGTACCGCTGTGGAAGATGGAACGCTACCCGATACTAGAGAGGATGGAACAGTGTATGCAGATGTAGTTCCTACGGATGGGGTCTGAGTGAAAGCAGCAGAGGTTGTCGACGCTTTGCTAATAGACAAAATATAGCTGGACTCTGACAAAGTAGATGGTTCGGTGGAGGTAATAGGAGCAGCTGACGTTGTGGGAACAGCGGAATATGTTGAAGACAAAATGGGTGCTGCTACCGTTGCCAGCGTAGTTGGCTCGGACTTGATTTCGATAAAGTTAGCCCCAGAAATAGAAGCTGTGCTGGATGCTGATATTGATGTAGCCTCTAGGGCTTGAGTCAATATTTTGGCTACTTTGTTTACCATAGACGCTTGCTTGACCTCAGATGAAGTAGACTTGGATGCAGCTGGTGAGGAGATACTGGCTGCGGAAGAAGTCCCGAAGTTATCGGTTGTTGTGATGGAGATCCCGCTGCTTACTCCCACATTCTTGACAATTACCTCATCGCCATCAACACTCGTAACCTTAACGGTGACAGTCATTGTGCCAAATCCGGAAGGATTTTCGAAGAAATTATAATCCATCCTCGTTGTAGGTTTCCAGGTACTTCCGTCATCTGTGCTTACATCAACACTCTCGACGGCCTTTTTGGCATTCACGACCTGTATACTGAACCAGTATGCAGATACACCATCCTTTAGATGGAGCTGAAGAGGTGCTGTTATGGCACAGTCCACATAGTTCCACGTTACATCAATTATGCCTTTATTGGGATCTGCTAGAGCAGCGAATGCATCAGGGAAAAGATCCAAGTGGTTTATTCCACAGCCTGGACACTCATCAACCACCTTAGTCATGTTAGTCTGTGTTTAAAGCCAGGATACAAGGGCATACCATTGCAGTAATTTTGTTTCCTGAAGGCCCAGTAACCTCAACGCACGCACCACAATTGGCTGAGCCATCCCAGTTCGCAAGAGCAGTTCCGTAGATGCCGGAAGGAAGCGTCCACCG
>Ga0247734_1002436_pt1 | contig 12219 bp, 17 predicted proteins | sample UWRJL103311B2_FD_180933 | JGI IMG/M metagenome (GOLD analysis project Ga0247734, IMG submission 180933) | Plant litter microbial communities from Arlington Agricultural Research Station in Wisconsin, United States - UWRJ-L103-311B-2 | ecosystem: Environmental > Terrestrial > Plant litter >... | reverse complement strand
CATTAGAAAAGGTCGAGAAGAAGACATCCGTCGTTTGTACTGTTTCGTATGAAGTAAAGGTCTGGGTCACGGTGTCTGTCACCACAGCTATCTGGGTCGGCGTGACAGTAGCCGCAATGGACGTCGGTGTCAACGTGGACAAGGTGACGGTCCGCGGGGGAGCATTGAGATATGTGCTGCAGAATGGAAGGGCGGCCGGCAAGTTGGTCGGTGTCCGCAGCAGACGGAGCAAGTTATCAGCGTTGCATGAGTTTGAGTTTCCGCGCTCAAAAATATTCGCGGGCTGCGATCTGGGGGACACGGGTGCCGCTGCTGCCAGTAGCGATCCGCAAAGCACGGAATACACAACTCGCTGGAGCATTTTGGTATATATTACAACTACTCGAAAATAGAAATCCACGCGCCGCGCAATAGCAACGACACGGAACGCCGGCTGCAATAGGATGGGTGCGCGCTGTAGGTAGGTTCACGTTTGTCTCAATCGAGCTATAAAATGATGGGATTGATGCTCCTTAAGTATATATATTTGACAGGAAGATTCCCCTGCCTAGAGGGATTATAGCTTGCCCAGGCCGCCAGCAAACAACACCTAAATACGGAAGAGGATAGATAGTACAGCGGTACCGCTGTATCTCTGACACCTGTGTGGGCGTCCAAGCCATAAACGGTTACATTTAAGGTTGAATCTTCCATTTAAGCCGTGTCAAGCCAGCAGCTCAAGTTCGTCTATAGCGAAATGGGTCGTGTAGCCAACACATTCGCATCGTGATTTGTTAATAGTATTTATATTTCTTTAGGAAGATCCCCTTTCCCCCCTGGATCAATAGTCCCGAAATGCCGGGTTAAGCGAAGTTATGCCGTATTCAGCACTTTTTAGATGTTTTGGGCGCAGCTGAAGTCCCATATAACGATCCTCGTTACTAAGCAATTAATAGGGATTGCTAATTATAAGGTTTTGAGCATAAAGCTCCTATCTCCTGAAACTATTTACTTATACAGGACCTTGGTAGGTTGGCCCCTAAAGGATCCTTGGGCTTTCCCTAGGGTCCATCACGTGATATTATCTGGTTTCCAGGGTAGCTTTGGCAGATATGACGGCCTTAGGCAGAAAGCGCACGGAGTAAACTCCGGATCTGGCAAAACTAGCGAGACATTGGCTTGGCAGTCCTATAATGGAATTAACGTTAGCAACGCCACAGTTCGATTCGAGCCTCTACATGATCTGGGCTTCGTCCTAAGGTCGTTTAAGAGACAAGCTTCTTGACTAGCTTCAGAAGTTCTCCGGCGGCATTCCCGTTACGTTGAAAGTGAGCTTTGTGGCTTTAGCAATGACAGCTGAAGTTAGCCTCTCCGGGGTAGGCGAGACGAGCCCGACGAAATACCAATAGAGAAGTCTCGATGAGCTTATTTATATATTCGCTTCAAGTGCAGTAGTCTAGACGATTCAAATGCAGCCTAGAGAAGCATTATTGAAAATCAATACCTAGGCCGTCCCGTCAAATGAGATGAGGAAGATTCCACATATATAGAGAATGCAGACGGCACACTTCGTCAGCATTTGAAAACCACTCGCTTGCTCTGTAAGAAAATTCGATCTCGCTCGAAAGTAATAGTCCATTGCAATTCTAAAGACGCATAATGAAGTTCTCGATCTGTTCTATCCTAGGTTGTGTCGCACTCGTAAGTTGGAGCAGCTGATTAGAGAAAGATGTTTGACTAATTCGGCTTCTTCAGATCAAAGGCGTAACGGCTGGAACATGTAATGCAAATAACTGTGCCAGGGCAGTGACCGCAAGTCTCACCAAGGAAGGAAGTCGAAATCTCAAGCTAACAGCTCAACAGGGGACGGGCAAAGGTGTACTCGCTCAAGCTTCGCGCAAGAGTGATTGCAGTAGCTATGTAAGCCAAATTCAATCTAACTCGATTATTTGCAACGCAACCATGACTGACTTGTAGCAGTTACAAGCTACTGTCACACCTCCAACGACAACGTAAGCTCAAATTCCATACGCTGAGCATGGAGCAGAAGATCATCAACTGACTATGGTTGCAGATTCACTGTCTACGCGACCGTTGTAGCAAGCACAGACATATCCGTCTCTACCATCATCCTAGCATCAACTACGACCACAAAAACCACAGGTGTTGCTGTCATCAACACGGACCTGCCACAGAAGCGACAAGTTACCACGAACCCAAGCGCCATCCCAGCCTATGCGAGCGCCTGCACTCGTGTCAACGATTACAGCTCAGCATGCTCCTGTTTCGGAGTCAGCCAGACAACCACCACGCTCCCTACACCCTCAACAACTCTCACCATTACGAGCTTTGAGACTACATCGACCACAACACTCATAACTAGCACCATACTCGCAACTGTTACCTCATCTGTAGCTGCTCCGGTACAAACCTCGTGCTCTTTGGCGCAAGAGCGTGCATGCAGAAACTGTTTCTGCAACATCAACGTTTTGACAGGCGTACCCGAGTGCTCTGGCACAGACGCGTGTCCTAACGCTGCGAGCGTGACCAATCCAGCCTGTTCCACCGACGAGGATTGTACAAAGTTGCTTAACAGACCTGGGTATATCTGTCAGTATGGTGGTATTGGCTTCTGTCCTGGAGGCCGAGTTTGTGGGTTTAGACAGTCCTCGGCCCAGTGCAATGTGACCAGGAAAGCGAAGAGGGAGCTGGAGAAGGTATTCGACGATGCAGGGAATGCGTATCTAGTTGCGCATGCAGGCTCTGGCATCGAGAAGAGGAACTCCAGGGTTGAGAGGAAGTGAAGGGATAAGAGGATAAGATGATAAGATGATTAATTGACAACATATATTTTAAGAATCGCACGTCACTGCTGCTCGCTGCTCCAGCGTTCTATTCAAGATTCAAGAGGAGAAGAATGTCACGTCGACCAATTCGTGCCTAACTGCACAACCATCCAACAGCACCTGCCCGTTGTGGAAAAAAACAGAAATCAATTAGAAGCAATACTGCATAACCATCCAACCGCACCTCCCCATTGTGAAAAAAAAAAACAGGAATTCAATAAGAAGCAATATATACCAACCAGAAGCAACCCAATATTTGGCTTGTATGTACTGTAACCAAGTATGTTGTAAAGAAAACCTGAGCCGCGAAAGACTTCTTCTTCTTCTTCTTCAACCCCCCGTTCTTCTCTCTCTCTCTCTCTCCCCCATACACCATTTTCCTAACTTGCACACACCTACCTAGCCATCAAGTCCAGGACAAGCCCAGGACGGGACTGGTTCAACCCGCACCCAGAGAGACTGTAGACTGTAGCAGCAAAGATGCTGCTTGCTGCCTGGGGCATATTTGGCGTGTATATCGTAGACTTATCGGAGCACGCACGGATACGGAGGATGTTATATAATCTTGTAATTTTATAAACTATTATTGTTATTTCCTAAGCTATATATATAAACTTAGGAAGATGCTGGCTAGGAAGAACAGTGTTAGCAATTCTTGAATTAACGCATGAATATTTAAAGGCCAAGGTATTATTGTGAGGTAGAGAAGAGATATAGCCATAAAGGTCGCTATTTACAAGTATAGGATTTTTATCTTTCGTATCCCCCGCATATATCGTTGGGGGGGTTTTTTTTTTGGCTAAATAGATTGATTATTCAACATGCTCAGAATGAAAGGGTAGGTAGGATTAACTTAACGCCTCTCAAAATTCATCCATCCTCTCATCGTCTCAAGTTCAGCTCAGCCAACTCCTGAAACACGGACATCAGCACCTTAATACCAAAACCCATCTACCAATCAATGCGCCCCTCTCAGCACTCTATTCTAAATCAATATCGCAGTTGTCCGGTACCAAAACAATCGAACCACAAAAAACCCCCCTCGTCGTTGTTGCGCAAGGGGGTTCGCAAATAGACGTCCGGTACTGTTTTGTCTGTACTCGATACACCATACAAAGTATCAATCAAGCCCCCGAGCCCCCCTATCTTCCCTCGCATAAATCACACACAAGAAAGGGAGGGGGAGCGCGCCTATTCTCGCCCCATCCAATCGGTTGGGGTATGTAGAGGGTACGAAAGTATATAGATAGATATATTTTCCGATTCGCTTCCGAGGAAACTTCCTTTCAGGTGGGGGGGCCCCAGCGAGATGTCATTTTTTTTTTCTTTTCTCATGCTCGATGGAAAAGGGGTGGGCGGATGCTTTTGTTTCATATTTACGACTTACGGAGTATGGTCCAGTCCAATCGCCCTATGGGAAGTTGGGAAGGACTTGGTCAGCCAGCCAGCCATGCGGCATTACTGTAGGTGTACGAAAACAATAGCCGAACTTGCCCTAGCCGAGAGGGCAGATGAGAGGCTGGCGAGTTCCAGATGATTGATGTGATGGGTGATGGGTGACGGGTGACGGGTGATGCGTGGTTGGGTGGTTTGCGGTACACTACAGTACACAGTATATGTATGGTACTATTCCCTGGAGACCTTGACCTTGCGCAGCTGGGTTTGGGTTTGGTCTGGTTTGGTCTGGTTTGGTCTGGTCTGGTCTGGTCAGGTGAAAGCGGGAACATGTCCACGACATGGGATGATCCATGGACAGACAGACCCTTGGGTGGAACCAGCCGTTTGTTTTGGGTTAAATTTGGGAGATTTGACATGACAGCAGACGGCAAAAAAAGAAAAGAAAAGAGGAGAAAGAAAACAAAAAGATCCGAAGACTGACATATGAAACTAAAAAAGAAGAAGAAGAGAAGTATTGCTGGTAGAGGCGAGGGCAAATGCAGAACATGAAGATGCAGTATGCACAATGTATGTAACATGTACATGTACGATGCACAATGCACAATGCAAGGGGAATTTTCCAATCTATTCAATTTTATTTTATTTTATGTCGGGACGAAATTAGGGCGGTGAAATGTGAAGTGTGAAGTAGTTTGATGTGAATATTCTAACAGAGTATGTATATGGATGCACTTATTAAATTGAATTGAACTGAACTGAACTCTGATAGGGAAGATTAATTAGGGAAAGGAGAGGAAAGGGGGCTGGTACTGGTAAGCAATAACGAATGAAAGAGTGATGATATAAGTAAATAAATAAATAATGGAAAACATGAAAACTGAAGTTTTGGATACTGAATACACTACTCGTAAGCAATCAAGTGTGAGCTGAGCTATGTATGTATGGTCGGTCCCCAGTACGTGGCAGACTGGCATGATGCTGGTTGAGAAGGCGGGACAACACAAGGCGTACGTGATACACCGCGTATATAGTATCTATCGTACTCAAGCCCAAGAAACAAATGGAAAAAAAGGAGACAGCAGCTATCTATATGCCCTTGCCCTGGTCATTAATCAGGCTCGTCTAAGTATTTATTTTGCTGATATCTATCTCGTCTTGTCTTGTCTTGTCTGTTTGTCTGTCTGTCTGTTGTGTATTCTGTTGTGTATCCATCCATCTGTCATCACCATTTGCAAATTCAGGGGGAGTGAGTGAGTAAGGTGGTCGGTAAGGTAGTTAGTTCTAGTGGGGGGAGGAGGAATTAAGCGGGAATCGGTTCGGGGGCCCAGGGCTAGGGATGGATGATGGGGCTCGCTCGGTCGCTTTTGAGCTACCAAAAAAGCACCACCTTGAGCTGAGATGCGTGTCTTGAGTATCTTCGTGAGTGAGTGAGTGAGTGAGGGAGTGAATGACCTGCTAGTAGTGAGGAGTTTAGTGTTGTGTTTAGTGAGGAGGAATAGAGTGCGCACCTGAGTTAGTTGAGTTGGTTGGGCTAGTTTGGGGGGGGAGAATAAGTACATACAGTAGGTGTGAAGTTGCATTAATAAAGTTGGTTAATAATTGGTTAGCTGCCAACTTTTCTTGTAACCCAGCCGCCCGGCAAAGAGGAGCGAGTAATCCAACGACGCAGGGCATGGTTATGGGTATGGGTATGGGTATGGGTATGGGTATGATGGATGTAGATCTCCGGTGAAGAGATTTACTGGGTATGATGGGGAAGAATGGCATGCCAAAGCATAAAGCTCTGCACGTCATATGTACGGGAGTTTGAAACATCCGTGTGGAGACAGAATGGGAAGCATAGAAATAAAAATGAAGAAGATGAAATTGAAAAATATAAGAGAGAAGAAGAAATAGGAGAGGAATGAGACGATAGCATGAACATGGAAATGAACGTTAGCAATCACTGAATACTAGTACTTAGCCGTTGAATGCCCCTATATATTTATTTGTGATGATAATATGATAGTATATATATACACGGTATATGAGATGGAATTGTGAAGTCGGGTATGACCAAAAAACACGCCAAATGCTAATGTAAATGCTAATGCTAAATGTAATGTAAATGTAATGTAAATGTAATGTAAATGTAATGTAAATGTAATGTAATGTAAGTGTAATAATGTAAGTGTAAAGCCAAACCCAAAACAACGCTCTTTCATCACCACCATGCATCCTCTAATAACGTTCATTTAAAGGGTTCATTTAACCTAACCCTAACCTTACAGAAGTTTCAGTACGGTAAGTGAGTGATGAGTGAGTGAGTTGAGTGATAACAGCCTCACCAAAGCATCACCACATTACATTCACATACGGAGTACGGAGTACACGATTCAAGATTCCCGCACACGTAAACACAAGAAGTATCCAGCTTCCTCCATCACCACCACCACCCAGCACCACACCAAAGCCTCAAAACAAATCCGCCGCCAGCTTCAGCTTCAGCTCGCTCGGGGTGGGTGGGTGGATGGTGTGTTTTGTGCGGCCGCCAGCCAAGAATGCACGAAATCCACCACGCATCCAATGAATCCCAACGATCGATGCAGCCCCCAGCCGGTACTTGAGAGCTTGAGGCAAACCAAGTGAGTGACAGGCAGGGCAGCGCACGAACCCCACCGCCGTCATATACTTTTCATCATATCATATTGTCCAACAAAACACCCAGGACTGCCCATGCCATGCCAGGGGGGGACATCAACATCCATCATCATCATCATCATCACACAGACCACCCACCACCCACCGCAAACCACCGCAAACACATCCGCATTAATTCAGGTGCAGAGCCTCAGCCCGGAAAATGAAGCCCTGAAACCCCCTTTTTTTCTCCCGGTGGGTGAGGGCTGAGAGGAGGAGGAAGACCTGGCTATGGAGTGGAGGAACATGTCTCTAGGTATTGCACTGTATTGTACTCTATTGTACTCTATTGTACTGTATTATATTGTACTATATGTACTGTACCTGGGAGAACTTAAGAGGAGCAGAGAGTCTGTGTGGCTTCTTGCTGGAAGAACGAACTCCTTGCACACGTTTATATTTATATTTATATTTATATCTCTTCGTCGTTTCTTTTTGGTTTCGATATACGAGAAACACTGGCGCCGCCGCCTTTTCTTTTCTTTCTTCTCCTTCTTTTTCTTCTTCTTTCGATAAACCCGCCTAGATAGATGGAAGCTGAAGAAGAAGAAGAAGAAGAAGAAGAAGCTATCTCGTGGTGCAGTGGTGCAGTGGTGCCACTTCCCGTGAACCAGTCCAAATTACTAGCCCAGCCCAGCCCAGCCTACCTGCCGACAGACATCTACATATCTACATATTGTGGTTGTTCCCCAGGGAAGCAACGAGGAGGCACGACGATCCTGCCGGAGCAAGTTAACAAGACTAGCTCCCTAGTACAATCAATACTGTATAGTACGGTACATATTCATATTATTCATCAGTCTGTACTTTACTGGACAGTACCTTACCTTACCGTTACCGTTACCTTACCTTACCTTAACCTATCATCCAAATGCCCAATAATTAACCAATAATTACGCAATACCCAATTACATCTCCCTCTCCAATCCAATCCAGTCCAATCCACCTCCAGTACTACTGTACTTTCACTCTCTGCGCGCTCGCTGGCTCTCTGGCTCTATTGGCATCTAGCACCAGAAACTAGTCGCCAACCAATGCAATAGCGTCACCGTAGCACGGCATTCATTTCATTTCCCCGTCGTCGTCCATTCACATCACGCCCGCCCATACTGACTCTCCAAAATTCATTTCCCTGCTTTTCCTGGCCGCTGCGGGCCTAAAAGCTGGCTCGCTGCGTAGTTTGGTAGCTTGCGGTGGAGGTGGACAGGCAAAAAGTGAAATAAGGAGAGCACCACCCCGCCATCCATCCGCAAGGTTTGCCTCGTCCGAACTCAATCGCAAACGCAAACGTAAATGCAAACAACAACCAGAATAACACTCCCTACATGAACATTAACATTTAACATAAACATCAAACCGACGACGCCACCCAAATCTGCCCGAAATACCCAAACCCACCGACAATTCATTCCACTTGGAGCAGTCGGAGAAACAAGCCCCAAGACCCAGGACCCCCGAGACCCCCAACGCATAAACATCTGCCCATCCTTCGACCGGCGAAAAGGGAAAAAGGCGTGAAATCTGACGTAAACCCCATCTACGCGCCCAGCCCCAGCACCCGCTCAGCGCTTCAAGATTACCTTTCACCGGGCACTGGCTCAACCTGTCCAATCCTGGTGTGAACTCTAAAAGAGATCAAGGACATCAAACTTTGCGGTTATCTCAAACGTTGTTTGAGAATAGGACGAACTAGTGTGGAGGCTATTTCTGGGGCCGGAGTACCGTGACGATCCGTGCTGTTGGGTTTGATATGCAACCTGCCCGAACTACAAGACGTTGACGACGCCCACGACTTTTGCACGATTGAGAAGAGCAGAAGTGCGTGCTGGGTAGTGAGAAGCCAGCAGCGAAATATCTAGGACGACTTGAGAATTTTGTGCAAAAATTATCCAATTGGGCTGGATCCCATCTCGACAAGATGGATACTACGTTGATGACTTTTCATCTGTATGTTTTCCCGATTTACTTTTTTGCAATCTTATTCTTTCCACTCAATTGCGTTCTGGGCCAAGTTTGGGCAGGCGGCGATGCTGTATATCATCCATTGAGTCGTAACCATCTCTCGTTCAAGAGGTAGCCGGCAATGAGCAAGGCTCGTTTCGTCCAGATCGAATTTGAGAAAGAAGATAAACGTCTGGATTCAAAGTTGAATTTGCACAACTTCTCACACAAATTCGATATGCCGTGGCCTCGTCAACGGTCGGGAAATAGGAGAATTGGCTTGCGCGCTATGTTGTTCAACCTCGTGTTCTCATTGAGTACCGACCCAGGCTTGAGGTATCACAGAACACAACATCTATTGCAATACCTTGCTTGGTTTCACAAACAATTAATATTTCTGGAAAGGGGGTCAATACTACCCCTATTATATGTATAATCCATCATCCCGAATTAGTGTTCGAAAATAGGACGGGACCTCCCCAAATTTATCCGACATTACCAACAATTTATGAGCAACACCACTTTCGGAAAATGTATTATCCTTGTTTCACCCACTAACAACTCACCAGCCAAACCTCCTCACATACACAATCTCTTCATTTAATTGGATCCTGGGATAATTTTACAAAGCACTATCCCATGGAGCGGGACATTCGACGCTCGCGGAGCCAATGGCGGGGTTGCTACAAATTTGAGGATATAATATGTGATGGTGATGGCGGAACCAGCCCCAAAAGAACCGGAGGTTTGAAGATGGGGTCAACCTACTATTACTATGTGAGCATCTTTATCTCAAACTTGCGAATGCTGCTGACAACTACAAGTATGAGCTGGACGACGGAACGGAGATTCACGACACTACGTTACCATACACCACATCGTGTCCATATCTTCCAGGTCAACCTCTAAATTTACTTTCCGTGCCCGTAGAAATTCAACCTGCCCGGTTACGCAGTGCAAGCTTGAGCTCCATGGCGATTGATGACAGGAAAACCATGAATCCAGCCGACAAATTTATGACTCCCCGCGCTCCTCCTCCTCCACCAACATTGTCGCGTCTTCGTACCGCACCGTCACAGCTGCTGAAGAAACGATCGGCTCGTTCTGTATCGCCCGGTACACCAAGATCGCCATGGTCACCAAAGTCGTTCTTTGGTCTCCGCTCTCCTTCTCCTCACCAGGAAACTGATCGGAGAGGTCGCTCTACATCCCTTGCATCTTCCAACTCTAGTCTTCCATCCATGAACACGCGACTGGAAGAGCGGAAATCTCTCACACGCTCAAGGAACCCTTCGCCGGCAACGAGACGAATTCCATCCAGGGAACCATCACCCCTTCGACATGTTATCGCTCCAGAGCCATCATACATTTTGTCGACAACCCTCATCATCCCAGATGAGATAGCCGAGGACGACGAAGATGACGAGAATTTCGCGTCGGACTTTACTCGATACTCGGTTCTGGAGAAAGCAATCCTCACCCCTCTCGCCCCTCCTCCAAGCATCCCACGATTCACGTCTTCCCCGCCCACCGAGCGAGAAAAGGAGAGCGATACAGAGAAACCGCTTCCCCAGCTCCCGGAACAGTATGACAGAGACCTTACTCCTCAACCGCTCCGCCTCCGTGACCCGGCCCTGTCCAATCTCCATCTCAACCCAGAAGCATACGTCCCCCGTTCCCACTTCTCCATCTCAACGGTGGGAAGCAGCCCGACAGAGAGCCACTTCGGCTTCGACTCATCAGACTCGATTGACGAAGACGAGGATCTGAGCGCGGACCTAGGCAGTGGCGACGACTCGTATTCGCCCGTGCTGGGTGTTGGTGAGAAGATGCACTTTACCGCATATCGCCTCCCGGAAATGGAGTACACGTCGTCCCAGACGCTGAAGATGCCGGCAGCATTGTTCGGCGGCGCTGCTGCCGCTGCTGTGGCGGGCCAGGATATCGAATCCGCGGGCCTGCTTGCATCGGCGGCGGGCAGGGAGGTGGTAGAGCCGAAGGCGGGCGTGCACGAGGAGAATCTCAGCGAGCTGGAGGCGATGATGTGCGAGATGGGCTATCTGGGAGGGATGATAGCAGGGAAATGATCTTGATTCAGCAAACGTAAGGGGATGTGTTTATACGGCTTGGTGACTTCTTCTATTCTTTTTTGCAAGCCATCCATCCAGCTATTTATTTTTGGTGGCTTATTTTGCGTCTTTTTGAGCGTTTTAGCGATGGAGTTAATTTTTTTGGTATGGGAATTTGCTTGGCTTGGCTCTGCTTGGTGGCTGGCTTGTTAGTCTGGGTTGGGTTGGTTCGGGTTCGTCTTGGCGGGTATGGTCCGTTATGGTCTGGTATGGTCCGGTATGGTCTGGTCTGGTCTGGTATGGACGGGGATACGGCGGGTTGAATGAATGCAACGGAACGGAAATGGAAATGGAAGGGAGGGAGAGCATGTCTATTTATATGCCTGAGATGAGCAACATGTGTGCGTGTGTGAATATGCGGAGATGAATTTGTGGGATGAATGTGTGGGATGGGAGAAAGAAAGGCATGGATGGGATGAAGGAAGGAATGCTATGAGAGATATGATTGAGAGACGACTGAGAGAGATATGTATATATGTACATGTATCTGTGTATACGTCTGCTGTCTGATGATGGCTATGAGATGAGATGAGCCAATGATGATCTTTTTTTGTTGCAATTGCAATTGCCTTTGATATACCATGCTTTGCTTCGATCTTCTATGCTTTTAATGTCTTTTTTTTTTCTTTTTCCTTTTCTTTTTCTTTTTTGCTGTTGATATTATATTGATATTGATATTCTATGATATGATCTTTGGCTGGCTATGGTCTTGATATATTTTAGATGTGCCGTGCCATTGGATATCTCTTCTCTGCTACCCGCTGCTGATATCACTTCACCGTTTACTATACTGTTACTGTTTACTGTTACTATAAACTATAGTATTGTATATAACAACAATAATAGTTAAATCTAATAATATCTAATAATATACTTAAAATCTCATCTATTATATGTGGAATGCTACAATAATGTCGTAATCATATTATTATAACCCACAACCCACATACATCACATACATCACATACATCACATACAACACACAAATATAAGATATTAAAGAAGAGCATATGAAATTCTTCTCCCTCTCCCTCTCCCTCTCCCTCTTTGTCTTTGTCTTTTTTCAAGTGCTAGCTATTATTTTTGACATTCTTGATACCATCCTCCCTCTCCTCGGTTTTCGGTTCGTGATTTTAGGATGTATATACGTATATATCTGCTTTTGGGGTTGGGCTGCGAAGATGAAAAGGAAAAGGAAAAGGAAAGGAGAAGAAGAAAGATGAATGCGTCATAGTCCTATTTGCATG
>Ga0247734_1002435_pt1 | contig 12222 bp, 10 predicted proteins | sample UWRJL103311B2_FD_180933 | JGI IMG/M metagenome (GOLD analysis project Ga0247734, IMG submission 180933) | Plant litter microbial communities from Arlington Agricultural Research Station in Wisconsin, United States - UWRJ-L103-311B-2 | ecosystem: Environmental > Terrestrial > Plant litter >... | reverse complement strand
ATTCTTTTCCGCGAAGGCGTGGTTTCTGTATTCCCAAGTACAGATCATCATTTAAAAGGTACTCATTGTCTGTACCACAGTCTAGAACAACAGGCAATTGTCGATTTGGATGGATACCAGCACAGACCGTAGTTAAGACCAATTTAGCGATCGAGATTAGGATAGCACCGACGCCCCTATGCCGAATTAGCATCGAAGCCAAAACTTCTTGTGCATTTCTAAATAACTAGGACCAAACAGTGTCTATAAACGATGGACAAAAAACTCACTGGTCTCCAATGCCGAGTATTTCTTCACCATCTACTACTAGTTAAGAATAGTCTCTGGCGTGCGGAAAGAATGACAAACCAGAAACTACGATATAGTCTATATCTTCTGGATTTCCCCATTCTGCCAAATCATCGTATATCCGCTCTGGATTGTTAATGTTCAGGAAACAACCTGCGGGTCTTCTAAAAAGTTCAGAGAAGTTCTGGATAGCATCACCTTCTGTGGGGGTATAAATGACTGGCATCATTTCTTTCAGGTGGTCTTGGATCAGCTGCTTGCATGTTAGTACTGTGGGGGACTTATGCTGTCATATGCTGTCATAGTGAGATATCGATACTCAAAGATATATATATCAACTTGTTGGCGATATCAAGAGGAAGGAAAGCAACAATCAGCACTTTGGATGGAGCAATCTAGCAGAACCGCAATATCAGAGAAACATTTTCCCGAAAACGATTATCTACAATTACTAAAAGTAAATCAACCCCCTTTATCTTTAGTAAGAGGAAACTCGATATCGCTTCTCACACTTTTCCTCATGATATTTCCGCTAGCAGCTCTCATTGGCAGGATGGGGTAGATAAGTGGGGCGATGATCATAACCCAGCAAACCAACTGCCCTGAAGGTTGAATATCGGCGACATGCATCAAAACCACCAAAGTCTAAAATAGCATTCGACCATTGGTGCACTTGCACTGGCAAAAGCCACCATAGATGTGCAACAAAAGAACCTTGTGGATCTGAAGGTTGTTTTGCAGATTCACAGACATGCAACAAGATCTGGAAATGGTGGGCACGCACGGGCCTGATTGGCCGATGGTTGCAATTCCATCCATTTGCAGACACCGCGACAACGAAAAGCAAAGCTCGGAAATGGAGAAGACACGCTGAGGAAGTAGGAGACCCTAGGGAGAAGTAGAGCTTAAAGCCAACTTCGGAAAAGCAAAAGCTCCAATAATCTTCCCAAAATTCGCGGCTGTATGGAGGACGTGATGCTGTCAAGCACTGATTGCTACACGTGACGACCGATCTCCTGTACTTTCGTATAATACTTTCGTAATTCCCAGTGAATCATTTGTGCGCTCTTAGAAAAGCTTTATTATACTTTTAGTACTTTTATGCCGGTCCAAATAATTCCTAGTGATACATTCATGCGCATGTGGTGAAAGTAGTGACCACTGGAAATTATTTGGCCCTGTACGAAGTATGCCCTGCTTCACGTGGGACAATATAAATCGTCTCCCGCGAGAATCAAAAGTATGGAGAACATTCAGAAAGAACCCCCCGTACGTACCTTGAAATAGAGGACCGAGTTCTGCTCAGCCAGACTGGTCATGAATGTGTTCTTGGCCAGATCACCATCGCGACTTGAGTATTGCCGATACGCCCTCTTGGCCTGGACCTCCAGGCTTGAGACGTTGGTTGGAAGAAGCCCAGTAAGCTTGAACTCGATACGCTCATCCGCTGGAAAGGCTGCCCCTTTGTTATAGAACGGGTTGTTGAGGAGGGCGGCGCCTTTGAGAGGACATGCTTGGGGTCCCGATGTTGCAAGTTGAAGATGCCCAAACTTGTTGCGAGAAGTGTCTGGCGTTGACATGCTGAAATAAAATTTGAATTAGGAGAAGACTCTAAAACTAAGAGCGTTCGGATTGCGATATAGGATTGTGATATAATAGATGGGAGGACAAGATATCTTTCAAAAGTCGTGAATGTGGCTACCACCAAAACGTTGACCGAATGACGTCTGCAATCAGCCCACTTGAGTATCAAGCATTATATACCCGAGCTCTAAAGCTCTGGTCAACATGATGTTGACCAACAACACGGCCAATGATAACATGCATCATTAAGTATGTGGATTATGTCTATCCCCAGCTAGTACAGATTGATCGGACTGAGGAGCCACGAGGAACATCTTTGGTAGGAATATATAATATATATATGATTGTATCATTGCACCTCTATAGGAGAGAGGTTGCAATGCAGGGATGTAGTTTAGCTAGTCTAAAATCAGGTATATGTTGGCGAAATGGTGTATTTTCATCACGATGTCGGTCACAAGGAGCCATACTTATTTAAATGCTCGTTAGAGAGAACAAGTATAGACTATGACGGTCCTTTCAGTGTTGCAGAAGTCCTCTATGGAGACATACCGTGATCGTGAGACCATGATACCTCCGCATGCTCAATCTCCATTCAGTATCTACACAGGACGTGAAGATGCTGAACGACTTTCGTAGAAAGACTCATGGGAATGCCCGTAATGGCTGAGTGATTGACTGAGGTACCGCATTTCATAACGAGGATGCGAGGAAAGTAATGAAGTCCGAAAAGAAGAAAGGCTATCCATCTTCTTTCACCCACCTACATAGTCTGTGATGCTCTGTGTTTTGCTGTGAATAATTTCGATTTCATTGAATGGAATCAGTTGAGGTCGAGGTTTGGCGAAAGCGACGTGATGTGATGCGGAGTATTTTTGCCAAGGCGGGTCGACACAGTCTAACCTTAAGCAGGAACGCCTTTTGGACTTCAACTTTGTTACATCTTCAATCACGTCGCTCGCTCTCCTCCACTTCATACCATTACAATCCATCCACTCATTTACTTCGCAACTTACCGTCAAAATGGTGGGAAAGAAGAAGCGCAATCATCCCGACATCGAGGAGCTTCTTGCGCGTCCATGGTGTTATTACTGTATGTTCAACCGTTGGATTTGCCCCTTCTTCAGACCTAGACTAATAGCATCATAGGTGAGCGCGATTTTGATGATTTGAAGATTCTCATTTCCCATCAGAAAGCTAAGCATTTCAAATGTGAAAGATGTGGCCGTAGACTCAATACAGCTGGCGGTAAGTGAATGCCTATTTGCTTCCAATAACACCCATACTGACAGAATTCAGGCCTCTCCGTCCACATGAACCAGGTCCACAAAGAAACGCTGACAACAGTTGAAAACTCGCTGCCGAATAGAGCTGGCCTTGAGGTCGAGATATTTGGTATGGAGGGTATTCCGGAAGATGTAGTACAAGCACACAACCAACGTAGGTGTCATTTTGGAATCTCCTTGCCTATGGCATGTATGCTCATTAATTTTTAGGTATCATTGCCGGGTTTTACCAGGCGGAGGCCGAACGACGTGCTCAAACTGGAAATCCGACACCTGGTGGGAATACTGCGGGTGGCCAGACGAAGAAACCAAAAACAGAGTCAGTCGCAGACCTGAAGAAGAGATTGGCAGAACATAAGGCTAGAAAGGCAGAACAGGCTGCGGCAGGAAACTCTGGCGATAATACACCAATGGCAGATACGCAGAGTCCAATGGGGCAGACACCTCCTGCATTTGTGAGTTTCCTCGTGCGGTCAAAAGGACCACCAGACTAATAGTTATCTAGAACGGTTCGCCATATACTCCGGCAATAGCATCTGCCCAAACTACATATGGTACTACACAAGGTGCGGGTTATGGATCATTTTCTCAAGAACCTTATGCACAACCTGCAGTATCTTACTCACAGCCTTATCCTCAACAACCAGCATACTCTGGTCCACCAGGTGCATCCTTCCAGCCTTCATATGCACCGCCACAACAGTATCCAAGCCAGTCATTCCCACCTGGATACCAACCTCCACAAGGCTATCAAGCACCCCCTCCTGGTCAGTATACCACGAATTCTCCTTGCGGCCATTTTAATGAATGCTGATATATCCTCGCAATCATGTACTAACTATTGCACAGGTGGACTTCCAAATCGCCCGCCTGGGCTTCCAGCCCCGCCTGGGCTTCCTCAACGACCATCATTTGGGACTCCTTCTGTTGCTCCATACCAAATGACACAGATACACCAAGGTGCACCCGGCCAATATCCTAGCCAACCTCCACAACCAGCTTGGGCGGCTAACAATTGGAATGGGCAAGATAATTCAGCTATGTCACCAGCTCCCCACTCACATGATTATAATGGAGGTTATAATGGAGGTTATCCGACTAACGCGCCTGGTGGCGACAGCTCTATGAGAGAGCCTGATGACATTGACGAGATTATCAGATTGGCCGAGGCGGGAATACCTACAAAAAGTAAAGGTGAGGCGATAGCTACACCGCCGACTGCAACACCAACTGCTAAAACTGAGGAAACACCTGCCCCAGAAACCAAGCCACAGACTGAAGTTGCGGAGAAGAAATCGAAGAAAGATAGAGGCAATATACGCATGGTTTATTCCGACAGCGAGCTTAGCCCTGAGGAGAGAATGTCTAAGATGCCAAGGTACGCATTCGTTCCACAAACTGAAACTGCGGCTCTCAATGAAGGCTCGCTCTCAAACGATGTTGATGCCGTGGGTGCTTAATGGAGAACGGCGCCTTGGCTTTCCGCAACTTCTCTTTTATCGAACCCCTTTTCCAGATGTTCGGAGAATGGTCCATTTTTAAGTTGGCGGCTTTTCATACCAATAGACACCAAAGGATGAAATCTGGAGCTAGATCGTAGATAAGTCTTTGGCGAATCTGCGACTTTCTGTTATTTGACTTATGCTTGTTCTTAGCGTTTCCTTTGGTGGTTGGCAGCATTGGCGGTATCCCATAATTGGTGAGTATTTAAAAGGTGAGGGGGATGGAGTTAATTGATGGAGGAGTACCAAAACCAGCAAATTGGACTGAGAACGACATAAGAGTTGGTATGGTTTAGCCTTTGTAAGTACTCGAAGGTTGGCGATCTCCATCCTTTCCATATTCAGCCAAATAAACGAAGAACTGTACACTATTTATGCGTCCTAGAGTGATACATTTATTGACTACTTGATAACCCTTTCAAGGGAAATTTCCAAGAACTCAGTTGAGGATTGAAAATTTGGGCCCTTGATATACTGTCATTAGCCGCCAGAGTTGGTGGAAATGAGACGCTATGTTGACATTAGCTTGGAGGCTTAGGTAGTACTCCAGTGACGGACTTTTCTATAAGAGTATGACGTATTAGATGCTACTCTTATCATTTCAATCAATAGCTCTTCGTTTTCAATCTCTTATTATGGATTTTTTCACATCAGCCTGAACATCATTCACGTCGACCCTGGAGACCCCGCATCGTGTCCGGAAAAACATATTTGCCGATGGCCTCCTCGATCATATTTATCCTAGTACTATGCAAGGTACTATTCTGGTTCATTAGATTGCACCCGAGGATGTCTACGAAATAAAGATGGGATATCAGAAATCTACTTGACAGGCTCGGAATAATGCCCGGCGTGCCAGAGGAACTCCAGAAAACAGATCCTAGGTAGGTATTCCTCTTTTCACTTTACCCGGGCTGCATGAGCTACTTTGACATTTGATCTTCATAATGTTCACTTTTTGTTTCTTCTGGTTGTTTCTTTACCTATACTTCTTCTTGACCAAGGCACAAGATGAAGCTGCTTCCATTGTTGGCATTTTTACCTAGTGTCCTCACGCTGGGACAGGAGCCAGTCGTCTCAACGAGTGCCAAAAATAAGTCCCTGCTGCAATTGGCAGGCAAAGGGCTTAACGGGCAGATTCTGTTGAGTTCGGATGATTGGTTTGGGGTTATCCGTGCAGCAGAAGATCTGGCTGGCGATATTGGAAAGGTTGTGGGCAAGAATTTGACCTTGGGGAATTGGGTAGGGAAGAATGGAACGCATTTGAAGAAAAACACTCAATTTGGTAGCCCACCAGGTGCTCATGGTGCTCCTGGGTTTAGTGGAGGGCATCCACCGGATAGTAGTGGCCACGAGGGATCACATACGGATAATACAACAACTACAGTGATTTATACATATTTTCCACCTACCAATAATATCAATGTGCGTTAATCATTTCTCTATTTCAATAATAGTGCTAAGATCAGTAGTTTACACTCGCAGCTCGGCAATCTTTCGCAGGACCAACACTTCACTCTTCCTCGAAAGACAAGACGGTTATCATCGCCGGTACCATTGGGAAATCTTCTGTTATCAACTATCTAGTTGCGAGTGGCAAGCTGGATGTGAGAGACGTGAAGGGGAAATGGGAAGCTTTTGTTAGTATTGTCTTGGACAATCCTCTGCCTGGTGTGGATAAAGCGCTTGTTATTGCAGGTGCAGAGTAAGTTACTCTCTGGTATTCACTCAAAGACTCGTACAGTCTCGTGCAGTTTTTTGAAGTTCACGCAATACTAATCTGGTTATAGCTTGAGAGGTACTGTCTACGGGCTTTACGATGTCAGCGAGCAGATTGGTGTAAGTCCTTGGTGGTGGTTCGCCGATGTTTCTGTGCAGAAACAAGAAGGCGTTTGGGCTCTTGGTGGCAGAAAGGTTCAGAAAAGGTACATTCTCTAGAAACTTGCTCATTTCTACAAGTTTGAACTCAGCCCTCATTTGAAAGTACGCAACGTGCTAATCCCATTCCTCTTTAGCCCTAGTGTCAAGTATCGTGGGATATTCCTCAACGACGAGCAACCAGCACTTACGAATTGGATCAATTCAAATTATGAACCAGGACCATATGGACCCGGTTTCAATCATTACTTCTACGCAAGAGTGTTTGAGCTACTTTTAAGGTTGAGAGCAAATTATTTATGGCCAACCATGTGGAACAGCATGTTTTTCGTGGACGATTATGCCAATCAGCCTTTGGCAGATGCTTACGGCATTGTCATGGGTACAAGTCACACAGAGCCAATGCAACGAGCCACTGTAGAATGGAACAATTTTGGGAAGCAATATGGGGGCGATGGCCAATGGCAATACAATACCAACAATGCATCTCTTTCAGAGTTCTTCAGATATGGTGCTGAGAGAGCCAAGCCATATTCTGCATCAACTCTATTTACAATGGCCATGCGTGGATCAGGGGATACCGCAATCTTATTAACGCAGGATCAAGCTATTCAAGTCTTGATTGATTGTGTAGCAGAGCAGCGGAAGATTATCGGAGAAGTGTTTAATGGCACCGACTTAGAAGATATTCCTCAAGTCTGGACATTATACAAGGAGGTGCAAGGATACTACGAAGGTGGAATGGATGTTCCAGATGACATCACGCTCTTATGGTCTGATGATAACTGGGGAAACACAAGGAGGTTGCCAATTGGTAATGAAACCAAGAGAAGTGGTGGGAGTGGTGTTTACTACCATTTTGATTATGGTGAGGATTTCCTATGTTGACTGCCTTAACTTTATAAAGGTCAAGTGCAAAACTAATTCGGTAACAGTGGGTGATCCTAGAGATTACAAGTGGATAAATACCATTCAGCTGCAAAAAACACTGGAGCAGGTTTGTTTTCCTGCCATTCTTCTGAGGTTAGAAACACTCACAGAAGTAGATGCAACTTGCAAAGGCTAGACAAGCTGATCGAATCTGGGTTGTTAATGTGGGTGACTTAAAACCTCTAGAGATCCCTATCAATCACTATATGGATCTAGCCTATGATACCTCGAAATGGGGACACGACAGTGTTCCCACATGGCTGAAACTATGGTCTGCTCGTGAATTCGGATCTGAGTTTTCCGACGCAATATCGTCAGTTGTGGATCGTTATGGCATGTATGCTGCCCGAAGAAAATATGAACTTCTGGACCCAAGCACCTACAGTCAACTCAACTATAATGAAGCCGAGGCCGTACTTGCTCAATGGGACATGTTGGGCAAAGATGCACAGGCGATTTATGACAAGTTGGATGAGACCAGTAAACCTTCGTTTTACCAGATGATCCTCCAGCCAGTCCTCGGAGGTGGAGTTGTGACAAAAATCCATAATGAAGTCGGGAAAAACTCTAAGTTTGCTATACAGAAGAGGAACTCTGCGAACGATGTTGCCTCTGGTGTCATGGAGCTTTTTAAGAAAGACCATGAGCTTACAAAACGGTATCACGACTTGCTAGATGGCAAATGGAATCACATTCTCGATCAAACTCATCTTGGCTACAGCTACTGGCAACAAACCATGCGCAACACCCTCCCACCTCTCAACTTCGTACAGAACCTTGAGATTTCGCTAGCGGGCAACCTAGGAATTGGAGTTGAAGCTTCAAATGCTACGGTCCCAGGAGATGATGCCTATCATTCCCTTTCATCAAATACCTTGACCCTCCCTCCTATTGATCCTTATGGACCTAAAACCCGCTGGCTTGATATATTCGCACGCGGCACGGAGGATTGTTCCTGGAAGGTTACGCCTTGGGTGGACTATGTGAGTGTATCACCAGCTTCTGGGACTACAGGACCCTCAAACGGAACTGATTCTCGAGTCTACATTTCTGTTGATTGGTCCAAGGCGCCTCCTGCGCCCAATAGCACGACCATAAACATTAACGTGACCAGTTCTTGTGATTGGGGCAGTTTTAGCGATCCACTCATCAAGCTTCCAGTAACTAATGTTGCAATCCCATCCGATTTTGCTGGATTTGTGGAGAGCGACAAACACATCGCGATTGAAGCCGAACACACTTCCCGCAACACCGATGTGAATGGTGTCTCATACCTGACACTCCCTGGACTTGGTCGTACTTTGTCTGGCGTCACACTTTCGCCAGTTCTTGCTCCTTCACAAGTGCCTAATGGTGGCCCTGTTCTGGAGTACGACGTATATACATTTACCAACATGTCGAAGACTAATGTTACGCTCTACCTGTCTACATCGCTTAATCAAATGGGACGAAGCCGACCACTCAGGTATGCCATCGCTTTCGATGCCGAGAGTCCCAAAACTGTTCAGTTTGTCGCCAATACAACAGGTTTGGACGGGTCTGTACTACCAGCTGGATGGGCAGGAGCTGTATCGGATGCGGTATGGGGTTTGAGCAGCGGGAATAGCACAACAACGACACATGACTTAAGTAAAGTTGGCAAGCATACACTGAAGCTATGGTTGCTAGAGCCTGGTGTAATCGTTCAGAAAGTGGTTGTGGACTTGGGTGGCGTACGGCCAAGCTATTTGGGCCCCCCAGAGAGCTTTAGAGCAGGTGTTGAATCACTGGAAAGTTACAAAGGAGAAAACTTCGCTGGGGTTTAAGGACAAGTATTTTGCAGGTAGCTACTTCTAATGGAAAATTTTAATGATTGATAAATGTACATTTCTTCCTGACATATGCACACGTTCGAGCTTGCCTTTTCTATTCTGACTTATGTAGGGGGGTCTGGTCAAACACAGTCACAAGCACTGGGAATGAATGGTACGTTTTTGAACAACAGATTGGGAACAAGGGCGACTATAAGCACCTGAATATTTTTAGAAACCTCCAGGAATATTGAATCAATTTGTAGCGTGACCGTGCTGCCTTGTCTTAAACTAATGCACCACCAAAGCAGACAAGCAGCCTTTACATGCTCCGGCGATTCAATCGTAATTTATATTAGTTATTTTGCTATTTTTATACTCTAATCAGTTCACACAGATATTTCTTCCCGCAATACTCTAGAAGTCAATGCATGGATGCTTTAGGTAAAATATATTTGCAGTGGGTGGCCACGTAAATTATGTTTGGTTTCGAGCATCGTGCCTATCAATATGCGCCAATTGCCAGACCGACCCAGAAGCCTGCTCATCTTGCATTAAGTAGCCTAGCCAGAATTCGTCTGGAAGAAAATCGGCGTTGGTCTAGAAGATTCTTGAAACCATGCAGATATGCAACAGAGATGTGTTGCCTAAGGTTGCTCACTAGAAGCTGCAGTTTACTGTAGCTCGGCCGTTCCTCGGTGGCAAATACCAGACGTGCAACAAAACCATACTATCGGATTTGTAATTCGATGGAGCGAAACTCTAATTTAGAGGGTTTTCGTAGTTGAATTGTGACGTTTCTTATCTTATGAAACTTATTGGGTGATTTTTGTGCAGGTTTCCGGTGAGGCCATGAGTCGTGCTATCGTCTTTTAGACAACCCTGAAAGGCTGGCTCTGATTTAATCACAGCGAAAGTGCAAGTGTAAGTATTCATCTTACTTGAAATTAATATTACTACAACCTTTCCATCGCAGAATCCCTGATAGAATTTTTTGAAATGCAACTTCATTCTGGTATTTGTTCTACGGCATTCGATAGCATAATATCCTTCAGTAACTAGATGTGCATCTATGACTGCGATTCGAACTTCTCTGTAGTGTTATGGCCATGATAACGGGATTTTGCCAGACTCGCAGTTGTGTGATGTATCCGAGACAGCTTGTCGGTCGTTAAGTCCATTCGAAAAGGGACGGAAGCATCCAGGTCTCAGAAACAACAAATCGCTTCGTAACCTCATGGACTGTGGCATATCGTTAGACTAAAACATCGACACTAATTATATAGTGACATAAGATATATACTGGCTTTATTAGATTAAGATCAGTAGATGAGTGCTTTGGTTTCCACGAGGTAATTTTGGGGGATCACAGTTCTTCATGACCAGTTTTTAGGTGTAGTTGAATTCAGAACTACTATCATACCGGAAGTATGACCGATTGGTACTTCCCAATTCAATTTCCCATATTCCAAAAACCACTTTTCAAGACTTCATATTTTACGGTCTCTACTCAAGACCCATTTTTGAAGTAGTGACTTTGTGGGATAACGGCCTTTTGGCCTCAAATACCAAACGTGTCGGTAGTTCTTCAAGTTTGCGCGCTTTCTGTCATCGAATAATCCAATGACAAGTCATTTCAAAAGGTCAACGCCTCACAAATACAACCTTGTCGATGTCTTCTTGCAATGGGAGCGACGAGACATTTCGTACTTGTGCTGCAGGTCTTACGACGAATTATCTAAGTTGTGGGCCAGGTGGGACGGAGTCAGTCGCATCTATCAATGAAGCGCTTGGCCTGAGATTTTCTCCTTCTGGATTCGCAACATGATTCTCTCCATTGCTCTGGCACAATCTAATAAAGTTCCTCCAAGATTCGAGAACTCTCTAACAGAGAACATACTTCTATCTTCCTAATCGATCTGGGATTAACATATCTATAGCCATCGGCCGCCTACTCGGTCTTGGAATTTGTTACTCAAGTCTCCTGGACTAAACTTGTTGCCTCCAGTACCTGCAATCCATATTCTGCTTGATGACCGCTTTCCCAGTACTGGGGCAAAACATGAGGCGGTGTTCAAATATGGCTCAAATAAAGTAGTTGATGCATCAACTATGGTCAACCAACCAGATTCTTAAGAGCCAATTTAACGGTGACAGATTTAAAAGTGAAGAGTTAAGGGGAGGATGATTTTGGGCATGATGACTTAAAAGCCAGTATGGTTGGAAATGGCATCATCACTAATCTCAGAAAGTAAATAATTGGGAAGAAGCTACTACTCCTATACCAACTTCCACCGATCAGTCTTCTATGCCCGACGAGTTAGAGGTCACCTATACACCCCACTCTGCTGGCTTAGTTGATAACGATTACAACTACTCCGAGGAAAATATACGTGATCCCACGGAGGAATTCGACAAAATTTCCAGCTCGGCATTGGCAAGATTGGCAAGAATTTAACCACCTGTCATAAAGAGTGCAAAGTCCACCTACATACCCACTGCTCGGGACTTCGAGAATTACTTTGCCAAGGAGAATGTATTGCCTGCCAAGTGATTTCTGACTGCTCTGATCGACGAGAAAGGCATGTATCCCACCATGACAGACTTTTGAAGTTAGCTCGATCGTCCTTATACCCATGATCTGATCTCGGTCGACTTTCGCCTTCCTTGAAGCACGTACTAAACTGCTTCATTGGTGCATTCTACTCACCATAAACTCAGATATCCTAAGAGCATAAACAGGCAACCAATTCCAGATATTTATTCAAAGAGATGGTTTGGAGATGATATTTGAAGCTTCTTAGATCTCACTCAAGCTAAAAGGGAAAGAAACCTAAACCGGCAAGGCTTGGATTGGTTTACATTTTATAATTACCAATTGTGCTTATTCTTACACAGCGTAAATTGATGAAACGAAACAAAAAACTGACGTGCCCTTGCATTGTGCCAGGTGATAAGCAAATA
>Ga0247734_1002434_pt1 | contig 12225 bp, 11 predicted proteins | sample UWRJL103311B2_FD_180933 | JGI IMG/M metagenome (GOLD analysis project Ga0247734, IMG submission 180933) | Plant litter microbial communities from Arlington Agricultural Research Station in Wisconsin, United States - UWRJ-L103-311B-2 | ecosystem: Environmental > Terrestrial > Plant litter >... | reverse complement strand
TTACCTTAATGGTGGACTGGGAATAGCATCAAGGTCAATCAATGGTTGATCCGTTCTGTCTGCATGGGGACGGACGCAGCCAAACTGGACTGGGCTTGTGGATAATCCCCAGAGGTCTTGAAACGCCTTCAGATCAAGCTTAATTCAAAGCTTGAATACTTCGTACTTACTTCTGGCCCTGGAACCAGCGTCAAGCCCGTCTCGGTTGCTCTGCGTTGCCATGCCAAGTGATGGCCGTGACTTTCCTGTATCACATTTCCATGCTTCTGCGCCTCCCTTCTTCCCTGACGTTCGTCTCATGCAGGCCGAGTTCTTGCCGGAGATGGATGTTTGGCAGTACCCTTCGTAAATAGATGAGATGCACCCTTGCGACTGATTTGGTTTTAAGTTATCCGCTGTCATGGGATGATATATAGTCTGGGTTCGGCACCAGAACTTGGTTTGGTAACCTCTTCGTAGTTTCTCTTCGAAAATTTCACCTTCGTTCATTGATTGCTCAGTATTCATTCTTTTGGCTGGCCACTTTATTCATTCCTTTCAACTACCGCCTATTACAACCAGTTGCTACCTCTTTTCCCCAATACCCAACTACAAAGAACAGATCATATATAATTAATTAGCACTCAATTGCACTACCGCCGTCATGCGTCAATCAGTTATTTTCACTTTGGCACTTGCCTTCTCTTCCATCTCCGCAATCGCAATTCCGGACCCTACATTCGACTCTTCCCCAGCAATGAGCAATTCTTTGGAGTCTGGCAAGGATTCTAGCAACCCATATGACGCTGGAAAGGACGCTGGAAAGGATTCAAACAAGGACTCGAACAAAGACCAGAACAAGGATTCTAACAAGGACAACAACAATAAGGACATGGGCAAAGACAACAGCAAAGACATGAGCAAAGACGAGAACAAAGACAATAATAAGGACATGGGCAAAGACAACAGCAAAGACATGGGCAAAGACAACAACAAAGACATGGGCAAAGACAACAACAAAGACATGGGCAAGGACAACAACAAAGACATGGGCAAGGACAACAACAAAGACATGGGCAAAGACAACAACAAGGACATGGGCAAAGACATGGGAAAGGATTCTGGAAAAGATGCTATGAAAACAACTACTGCTGAGAACAAGCATGAGAAGACTACCACTGTCGAGAACAAGCACGAGAAGCAAACAAAGACGGTGGTTGAACCACCCAAGACCAAGGAAGTCACCAAGACCGAGACTGTAACATACACTAAGAGCTGGGAGAAAACTTTGGTGCCTTGCAAAATCACCAAAACCTTTGTTGATCACGTAAGTCGACCAATCCATTCAATTAGATTAAGACTAACATAAAACTAGACCACCGTCATCGAGACCGTCACAATGACTTCCCACCAATTACAAACGCCAATCATAATCATTGAGACTCACATGATGTAAGTTGTCTCTTGTCAAGAAATTAGAAGCGGGCTAATTCTTATAAAAGGGGCCCATCAACCACCGAAACTGTAACTGCCCATGTCACGGAAACCGTAGCACCTCCTGCAAAGCAAAAGTCGACCATTACCGAGATTCACACCGGAGTCTCAACCACGATCCTTGAGACCGCTCAAATCACACAAACAGTGGCGTTGCCCACTCTTGCACCTCCCATCTTGGAGACCATTGCTCCTCCTGTTGTCGTAGCTCCATCTACCTTCGTTCTGCAATCCACCACCACCCCGGTAGCTACATTCGCACCAAGTGCCACCCCAGTGCAACAAAACAGCACTTCACCACCTATACAATTCGTTGGGTCTGCGTCTCACAGCAGCATGAATGCCCTCGCTGCATCGATTGCAGGCATTGCTGGCTTTGCATGGTTCCTTTTGTAGACCATTCTCAGACCATAGACTACATTCTGTGGAAAGCTGGTGGCTGGCTGTAATTTCTGGTTCTTCTTTCTGGGGTTTGATGACGATAGGTAGATTGTCTGTGATTTTGTGAATTGTGTTGGGCACAATAATGTTCAAACGCGGAGTGTAGCAACTTAAATATAATGCGGAACTACCCGCCTGCTGGAGATGGTGCTTGGGCAGTGGTAGATATAAGGTAGAAGCCCTGAATGCACTTGCTTTACCCGAAAAAAAAAAATTATTATGATTCTCTTGCTTTTAAACTATTTCAATTCTGTTTAGCATATCAATCAAAAGCTCGGGCCTTGTTTATCATGTATTGAATATATTGCGATGATTGCTGAATAGCTTAGGTATGGAACAGGCATACAGTGGCACGAGATTATGAAAGTTACTAGGGCTAAGCTATGTATTAAAAAGTCTACTTTAATACACGATCCAATCTATTCTTTGTGGGAAAATACAAATCTTAAGTCTGGTAGATATATTTCGGAGATTTGTCACCCATTTCTTCGATCTCCTTGTCGGCTTTCCCCTCCATTTTCCAATCCTCTTTCCCAGCTGCTCTCCGCTGGTTCACCCGTCTATAATAGAACGCCATAGTAATAAAAATGCTGACCGAAAGCGAGACGGCCGCTATTGAAACACCGTATCCTGTGTGATATTTGGGAGCATCCTTCGTTGAATAAAGGAATGGCATCACGATTCCAGCCATGTTACCAAACATCAATTGCATGCCTGAGGAGAGCGCGCGCTTTGCATACCGTGGCTTATTTCCTGGGAGCCATGCAAGTGGAAGACCGACTGTGACGTAAAGTCCGATAGCGACGACGAAACAGCCGGTGTAAGATACTGCTGCATTCGCATTGGAGATCAACATGCAGTACCCAATCACAGAAATACTGCCAAAAGTTGCTGCATAAACCCCACGCTGTCCTTGTCGATCGCTCAACCGTGCCACTACGAGATAGACGCCAGTCCCGACTGCATAGACTGGAACTGTGAGAGCTTGAGCTTGCGGTGCTGTCCATTTGCCGATTCCTTTGATGATGCTTGGCAAAAAGGTACTGAAACCGTAGAACATGATGTCGTTGGTGAAGCTGGAGAGACTGAACACCCACAACTGCCAGTCTTTGAATCCTTCTTTAACATCATCCCAATGAAACTTTTGGGCTGATTCGGTTTGCCCTGTTTCTCGTGATCGAATAGCACGAATTAGGGTTTTCTCATCCTCGCTGAGCCAGTGGGCGGATTGGGCATTGGAGGGTAAGATAAAGTAGACAGCAATACCACATGCCACAGATGGAAGACCTAAAACATCAGCGTTGAGTTTATAAGTAAGCTACCGGCAGGGAGGTGTACCTTCGATAATCATGAGCCATCGCCATGCTCTTAATCCATGTGCACCGTCGAGAAAGCCAATCCCGTAAGCGATAATACCACCCATGGCCCCTGCAATCGCAGAGGCAATAAAGAGGTAGCCGACTCGCACAGCCAGTTGGTTGCGGGAATAGAACATTGTGAGATACGTTACTAGTCCGGGAAAGAGGCCTGCCTCAACCGCACCAAGAAGAAGGCGAACGGAAATAAGGCCACCATAACTCTGAACGATGCCTGTGAGCGTTGCTATGATACCCCAAGCGGTACAAATGAAAGCAATATAGCGATCTGGTTTAACCTTTTTAATGATGAGATTTGAGGGAATTTCGAAGAGCTGATGAGTTACAGTTAGTATCCCATTTCTTCCAGCGGAGGAATTGGGGACTAACGCAATATGTCACAAATAGTATAGATACGCAGACCTGATATTGGTCTCCTTTGAGACCAAGGTCTGCTTCTAAGCCATATAGTTTGGCGTTCCCAATATTGACTAGTTTATGTTAGTAAAAGTACGACTGCTAGCAATATATGAGCAAAATTTACCTCGGTCTAAAAAACTCAATAGATAGAGCGTCATAATAATAGGAATCAAATGAAGATCTAGCTTCCGAAGGAGTGCTTTCTCTCTGGTTGTATCAATAATTACCCCCGCTAACACATCATTACTTGCCACTGCCTTTTCAGAATAAAATTTAATTGATTCGGGGCGGCCGATACCGGGGTTTTCAATTCCTATCGTCATAGTTGAAACGAGCAAAATGCAGCATTCAACTCAATGATGATATTGAGCTGACTTGCAATTGAGGTTGAAAATTATTAATTTGTGTACTAAAAATGCTGGGGGTTGGTTAGGTAGTACACGATAAGCGAAACTTAGTAGCTTGTGTCCCAAATTAATGATAAATATGCGACACAGAGTACAGTGTAGCTCAGAGAACCATATGCAAGCAAAACCTTGCTAGGCAGAACGCAAATAAGAATGGCGAACTCAAAAACCTACGAAATATTATAGAGGAGCATTGTTTATAATCATAAGGACTCTAAAGTGGGATTCTCGCTTCTCGCCTGGCCCCTTTTAAAAATCTGGAGTCACATGACATATACAGCCCATTTGATGACTTCCAAATCACTCACTGAGCATGATACAATGATGAATTCCACTATACAGAGACGCCTAATTAAAATCGCACGCGATTATCAATTTATATGTAACATTTGACTTAGATGTGAGTCAAATTCAGCTTCATGCCCTCACCGGCAACATTTTAACATCATAATTTCACCACAAGATCAGAATTTTAAGTAGTCAAGTCGACTTCATTCTCAGACTCAAACGATAATCAAAAGAGGGGTTTAACTCGTCTCTCCTTAGCTAGTCGATATTTGTCAGCTAACCTTTCCAGATTTATCAACTATCTTAAATTACTCACCAGAGAGTAGAGCAGGCTTGGTTGCCCATGTTGCCCACGTGCTATAATTAGTTGACTTGGCTGCAGTCAAGTTGAGAGAGTACTGTCCCTGTCCAACGTTATGAAAGCTAAAGCTCGCCCCGTTCGGAGTTGTAGGGTTAGTTACTGCTGTAGACGAGCGAGCCCAGCCTAGCGTAATTGATGCTGCTGTGTTGGAAAAGGTGAGTGCATCGTTGGTGATGCAAGCATTGCACAAGAAGGTGTAGCTCAAATGAGTCGTGTTAATATACGTTCCATTAGCAATGGGATATAAAGCTAGAGCAGGTTTGGCGGTATAAGTTGTGGGTGATGCGTGGCTACTATTCGACTATCAACGAGCTGTCATCTGCTTAGAGATCTTACTTACGTAGCGAAGCGAAAAGATGCTCGAACAGTGCCAGAGTTGGCCCACGCAACAATCAGGAGACTGTTTGTCATTTCTCCACCCAGCGATATTCCTCCGTACCCTGCCGCAGGAGTTGGTACGATCTTTTCGCTTTAGCTATGCGGCAGCTACTGGGGTTGGGTTACTTACCAACTGTCCAATGAAGTCAGATGTGGGAGTCGGGGGAACTGCAATTCCAAATCTATAGCCATTTGGTGCGCTGAATGTCTCGAAAATAATCCCTGTTTTGGGATCAACGCTTGCGGAGAGCGCTCCCAATGCAAACCATAATGCCAGGAGGAAAGTGCTTATAGTGTCCATTTTCTCGCTTCTGAGGGAGGTCTAATGGGTAAAACGTATTCGTTGTAAGTGTACGCTGTCGGTTACTGGATTGAAAAATGAAAGAGGTTGAAAAATAACCCTTTGCGGGGAAGGTGTTCGGAATATACCCAGTGTGTTCTTGACCAGAAGCATGGCCTGGGCATCATCTATCTCTTATAGATTTGGTTATTGGGATATCTGGCATTAGAGCCTGCCGTTCCACCACTCCGACGCGGGGTGAAAGTATATAGGGTGGTTGTTATGAACTCAGATTCCCAAACTACCGATGAAGCTCAGATGTCGAGGTCGCTAGTCATCCATCTCTGTGCACCTTACTTCGCCAATAATTTCAGATAAATTGAGCGACCAACCAACTCTATCAATTGCAATTGTAAATATCTCATTGGAGGACAGCTGAATGGCATACAAAGTACCAAGGCGAGGACAAAAAAGGCTGAAGCTCATATTGCTGAACGATTAAATATGGATAAGTGACAACGTCAAGTCATGTATGAAGCTTTATAGTGGGGCCATTTATTCTTCAAAATCCCCGTTTTGCCGTCATTAGAATTGAAACTTAAGCGAAGGGGTTAATCTAACTCGGTAGTTTGCAGCCCATGGATTTGGGATTCCGTATCGTTGGCCACATATTTCTTCGGGGCACTGAGAAAAGCAACGCCGGTAGCTAAATAAATATGCCGATGCTACACTTTGAAAATGCAGTGCTACCTATCTTAGGCTACCATCTTTTATTTCTTGAGATCTTTGGTCACTTGACTAAACTATGGAATGTGTTTTCGGGAAATGCAACTTAACATGCTGAGCTTCCTTTCATATTAGATGCGGATTGTTCACTAATCGACTCGCGGGTTTGAATTGCTATCCTGGCCTTAAGGTAATCTGCTTACGAGAAGACTGGCCGCCCGTTTAGGTGATAAACGTGCCAAGAACCATATATTGCGGAGGCATCTGCCTGAGCCTCACAACTTTTTCATGTATGATATCATTGCGAAAATCAGATGTGTGACCTCCACTATAATTCACCCTTGACTAGTTTGAAGAACCAGCTTTATTTCTAACCCCCTATCTAAGCCTCCACTCAATTAGGATCTTAGAAAATCCAGCACAAAATAACAGTAACCTGGGAGTTGGAGATAGAGCACAGCAGCTGCAGCCAACCATGTCAGAATTGCCTGCACAGGGAGTCATCTTAAACGGGGGATGCTATTGCTCTAATGTTCGTTACAAAATCATCATTCCATCCTACCAAGACCGCCCAGTAACGACTACAAATGATAAAAACAAGGGTAGAGGCGAGATACGTTTCCCATCCATCAATTTTGACCACTGCAACGACTGTCGAAAGGCGACCGGCACACTAGTTCCCTCGTGGATCATTTGTCCCCAGTCTTGGGTGAAATGGAGCGTTACTGCCTCCGAAGTCCAGTTTTCAGTTCCAACTGGCTGCTCGGAAGGTAGTGACATCAAAGACGGAAAGCGTGTCGAGATAGCATCCGAGGAGTTTGTGCAAATACCGACTGCCCTGGATGGACTTTTAACTGCTTTCAACTCCTCCCCCGAAACATGGCGGACGTTCTGTTCGAAATGTGGAACGAATCTGAGTTTCGTGTGTTTAACGAAGAGGGGTGCAGATAAAGTTCCCCAGATTGATATCAACTTTGGAAGTTTGGACCGAGAGAGTTTGGAGAAGCCAGGAGTGAGACCCAATGCTCATTTTTATTGCAGGTACGGAATCGATTGGGTTCAAAAGGTGTTGTGGGAAGGTGATTCCACGATTGGTGGGGAAGCCCTATACAAGTATCCAGAAGGGAGTAGACTTGAAAACCTTTGAGTGGCTTAGGGCAGCTTTATTAATATAACAATTACTAGATAGTAACCCAGGAAACAATGTAGCTAGAAAAGTGTAATGTACCAGAAAAAACTACACGCAGAATTGTCATGATATATGGTAAGATTTCCACGAGTTCTTCCATTAGTCGTTATATGTACATTTTGGGCCTGGGTATCCTGTAAATGCGACATGACATGCTGTCCTAGCGCCGTGTACATGCCATCGTCGTTGCATCAAAACTTAGAAGTCTAAATGAGGGCATAATTTCCGTTCCACTCTTGACTGACTCCTATCATCTTTTACCATTAATAGACAGTGCTAACACCTGGCTATTTCATACTTCCTATCAGCTCATGTTGTCCTCTCTATAGTTTTAGCTTCCTCTTCGAAGCGGAGACTTCCCTAGAAACATTCATGTCGTACTTCTCGTGGACAGCGTTATGCTGTTGGATATAATATTTGATTCTGGTAGAGTTTGCAAAGTCGTCACCGATAACTACCTCCAAGTCTTCCCTTAATGTCGGCCATGAGATTATCAATCTCGTTGTTAGTAGTTCCAATCGATGACTCATCGTTTGTTAATTCGACTGCTGGCTTATCACCTTCCAGCTCTGCACGCGATGTATTCGAAGTAGAATTCTGAGATATGGTCGCATGTAGCAAATTAGGAGTTGGAGGGATACCTGAATCTCCCTGCATCGTAGGATCATGTGAGCCCGTTTCATCTGTTAAGCCAGAGCTACTTACGTCAAATTTCATGGGGATCTTCTTGATATATCCCACACATTTCGACGAGTCAGCCCATGCAATGATGATTGCATCTTCATCAGATAGATTCATATAAGACATAGCGAAAGATTCTGATTTCGCGGTCAGCTGCTTGGATGTTGAAATTCGTCGAATATCCATAGGGTTAGAATTCAAGCTTGATATCTGGTACAGATGACCCTTTTCATTGATCATAGCGAGTTCTTTCCCAGAAGGGGAGAAGGCTGCACATTGGATTCGACTGCCAAGCGTGCCTTGACGACTTGAAACTAGAGACCGAATCTCACTCCTATGATTATCATCAGGCTGTATCAATATTGGGGTTCCAGATTGTGTCCAAGTAGTAACACATATCAGGTTCTCTTCACTGCCGGAACCACCACCAGTTCGAAAGATTGCAGAAGTGATACCGTTATCCTCCGACTCGTGCAAAGCTACACGGTATCTACATGTGGGTAGTTCTTGGAAAGCTGGGGCTGTATATGGAAATCGAGATACATAGATTTGGATGGTGCCAGTTTTTGGGCTTCTGGTTCCTGCTAGTAGCACAAGCCCGTCATTTGAGAATGATAAGGTATCTACAGGAGGACAGTCTCTACAATCCTCATGATGATGATGGAGTTTTTCATCGCGTGACTCAATTGAACTTGCCGTTTTGAAGAAACGAATTAATGAATTTTCGAAGCCAACAACGACATAGTTCTCCTTTGGACAGATGCTTATGCTCTTGCACCAAGGTGATGTAGACATGCGATAATCTATCACAGGAATTGTAGGATGGACGAGGTTCATGATCCGGAGCTGTTACAAATTTAGCGGCTGTGATAAAGATAATTGCAGGGGTAAATTACAGTGAGTTTCTGATCTCGAGTCCCAATGATATATGCCAGGTAAACCTTCGTCACTGCTGCTAGAACGCACGTACTTTCCGTCGAGATAGCTCTTATGGTAGATGGAGGGAAACACCCAATATCCAAGATGTGTATATTGGGCTGGGTCCAAAATAGTGCGTGGGTGGAGTTTTGGGAGAGATATACGTTAATGTTCTTGCCGCTCTTTCCACTCCTTGATGATTTAGATGAGCTCGCTAGACCTTTCAAAGAAATTTCCTCTAGTCGCTGAGATTCCAGACTAGTGGACGATAACGAGCTTGTGTCACCTGAAGGTTTATTAGATGGCTCCTTTCTTGACCTTGTCAGCTTTGATCGAGTGAACCAGCTTGACTTTCCCTTATCTGGTGGAGATATTACTGGGACAGTGCGACTTCGGACAACTGGAACGGGATCAAAGGCAACATTTGAGGGAGTGCGTTCTACTTTTGGCTGTTGATATACCTGTCGGTTTCCTACTGAGTCGGGCGAAAACGGCGTTTCCATGACTGGGTTTGTGACAGTTTGAGGATCGGATGTGGCCAAACCGTCAAAGTGGGTTGCGCCATCACTACTAGTGAAATTGTCAGATGAAAATTCTGTTCGGGGTGTATCTAATCGTTGACGGAATCCAGGTGATCCAGGTGATAAGAGAGATTGTGATATTGAGCGGGAGCGATCTTCTGAGCTGGAACCTTGCAATGTAGACCGAACCTGCTGGTGTGGTGAAACTGGGTCAATATCAGGTGACCGTTGACCAGAGTTATTGATCATAAATTCGGAACTGATAAACATGTTGCTCTCTGCTTTTGGAGCAGCAAGACGAAATTGGGTTGAAAGATGTCTTTCAACATTAATAGTATCTGCGTTTGACTCAAGTGGTTTTAATATCTCCCATGTATGCCTCATAAGAGTTATCTCTCGCATCAAGGTGATGTCTTTTCTACAATGTAAACATTTCGATTTGGGCGGGAGGTTTAGCTCAGTACCATCACCAGTATCCTTCTGAACTCAAGTTAGTGATTAGTTATCTAGTGTGCTGTATCATGGACCTGTATCCTAAACTCTGGCCTCAAAAAAGAAATTTATGAACCAGCAGTGCAGGAGTTGAAGGTGTTAACGACATACTGGAAGCTTCAAATTCTCCGAATATCTTAGCTGAGAATCTCCAGCAAAGTGGCAGCCTCCACAATTAAGCATGTAAAGCCTTGGGCGTACTGTTCTAAGCTGCCCGCTAGGATCATCGAGCAATGCGATATTTCTAGTGATTTCAGATATCCCGTGCATCAGTTCTCTATCACTGACACGATGAACAACCTGCCTCTCTGCTAACCTCGCGCACAGAAGGTCTAACGCGTCCATTTCATTTTCATCAGCTTGTGAATCTGTTGATTTCCGTCGCACGAGAGTCGGTGTGTCAGGTAGAATAATGCGAAAGGTTTCGCTGAATGTCGATACCAAGTCCAGTTTTGATAGATGAGGAGGCATTTTGAGATTTTCAAGGGCATGTAAAACTGCATTTCGAGTCCTTGCTGATGATGACTGGAGCCGTACATCGCGAGTTTCTCGGTTCACGGTATATTGAACTGATGCGCCAACAACGAAAAACGAGACATCCCGAAGGGCAAGAAACTGAGACAGCCAGTCACTTCCGCCGATAAACCCATCTTGAGGCACCATCGTAGAAACATATTGTGAGGTAAGACATTCCGCAAGAGGATACTGTAAGTCCGACCCGTTAGCTTTGCTTCTCTTGGGCAATGGAGAGTCAGAGAAACCTTACCAGTTCTTGCGCTAAATTCGGTAGTTCATATTTGAGGCGTGCGGGAAGTTGAAGCGCATTGGGCTCCGTCCGTAGGGCGTTAGTTATCTCCTTACATACCAGAAGAAGAAACGACTTTGCCCCTGGATAACTGTCGTAAATTCTTTCCAAAGATCTGTGGACTCGAGCAAATCGCTCACGACGGTCTTTGGCGCGTTGGTTTGCAGGCGCTTTGGGGTGAAGTGTGAGTAGCCTGAGAGCAGACAACAAGAATTCTGCGAAATATCTATCACGGAGCGATTGTGCTTCCCACAGCAAATCTCTTCCTTCTAGGACGATCTGAAGCACAAATTCCACTGAACGCAAAGTCACCTCCCAACTGGCAAGAAACCCAAGATACCACCCCACCTGCAAGTTCTCAGACGGCAATGTCAATCTTTGATTCTGAAAGATTGCGTTCAGTTGGGCAAGCAAAGTTATCACCAAATGCTGATAGTGTTCCTTGTCCGCGTCAGCGTAGATTTTTTCCAGCGAAAAGTGGCCTAGTAGCTCGAGGATGATGTCGTCAACGTCGCTACGCAACGATAACAGCCTCCAAGTGTTCCCCAGGCTCATGAACAGCGACGACGAGGCAGGCACCGCCATTGTGAGGGGTTCACTTTGACGTTGACCGCCACGTGGGCCGTCTCCCGAACCTTTGCCCGTAGTTATAGTGCGTTCGTTGCTCAAAAAGGATTTATGATTGATGTTGATTCGCGGGGCTGAAGAGATCTCGAAGAGACGGAGCTTTTCGTCGCAGAGCCTGGGCTGCCCAACTGTCAAGCGATATGGACAAGGAGCAAGGAGCAAGGTGCCTGGCCCCGCGGCTGGTTTTCCATCTAGGAGCCAGCTTGATCTGCGTTCTAGCTGTCCGGTCCTGGTTTCTGGCTACTACTCTACGGTACTGTACAGGCAGACAAGTATCTCCTGACGGAGTAATTGTATAGAGTATGCACAAAGCTGATTGGGAAAGTGGCTTTCAGCCGCAAGTGGCACTGCCAGACCGTTATGAGTCTGGAGGGAAGGGAAAGTTTACGGTCTGCCTCTCCTGGTGTTGCAGCTCTTACTATACCAGTACTGTCACAGTGCAATTCTCCTGTACTGTCCTCGGTACTCCATGTCGCAACCATGGAACAAGCAAATTGGGGGTAATAGCGGCAGCAGGGTGGCCCTGTACGCCATCCCCTGTCTGACCCCTCTTGATCTTTTGTGGCTCAAGACGTAGTCGATACATCAGATAATCCTTGGTCGAATCCAGCAAATGAGGAGTCCTGTGCTGTTGTGTACCATGGCTAGGCACGCAGATGCAAACAAAGCAGTGAAAACCCCCCTATATTCGGATCAGAATAAGGCTAACCTACGGCGCTGTAGCTGGCGAGGCTCTCCACGAAAAGGATCTCAGCTCGTACCTGTTCAATACCAGCTTGTATTGCATTACTTAGACATCTTCGAGGCCGAGTGCCTAGAAAGTGCATGGTGTGCGAAGAAATGGCGTACAGCATGCCTGTATT
>Ga0247734_1002433_pt1 | contig 12227 bp, 16 predicted proteins | sample UWRJL103311B2_FD_180933 | JGI IMG/M metagenome (GOLD analysis project Ga0247734, IMG submission 180933) | Plant litter microbial communities from Arlington Agricultural Research Station in Wisconsin, United States - UWRJ-L103-311B-2 | ecosystem: Environmental > Terrestrial > Plant litter >... | reverse complement strand
TCTTTCATCGGCCTATTACCCAAGTTCCGCCTGCATAAAATTATGCTGGTAAACAACGCCGAGCTTTCTACCGCTATATTCACCACATCCTCCTTGTTTGACTCTGTTTCTACGGCCGACATAGTACAAAATCCTTGGTCCTATACGGATATTGTTCCAAAAGCCATATCGGATGTCCTGGAAGCTATCGTTGGCGCCATATTCATTGACTCTGGCTGGAACTGGGAATGGGTGCATGCAGTTGTAACGAACAACATCTTGAATGACACTCTGAACGAGTTGGTCCAAATGTACAAGCGAGAAGGTGGCAAGAAGAAACTGGATCCTGTTAGTGCGTTGAAACAATTCGTAGCGCAGTGGGGAAAGGGCGAAGGCAAGAAAGGCTGTCGGGCAACGGTCGAATTCAAGTATACATCTTTATTTTGCATATATTCTTTATTTCTTTTACTGATGGTGTATCGATTAGAATGAGAAAACAAGCCAAGAAAGTATCGGCAGGTCAGCCCTTCGAAGGAATGTCAGCCATTGTTCACAATACGATCCTCGCGGGTCCCATTGCCAGCGCGCAGAGCAAAGCAGTCACAAGATTCGTCGTTGCTCAAAGGGCATTAGATCGACTTCGAGAGTCTGAATCGGATACGCGAGACCTGATGAACGAGATTTGTGATTGTTACCAGGTAGGAGACATGGAGGTCCGAGATGAGGTGGAGGTGGAGAAAGGACTTCTTGAGGACTCAGACGACGATGGAGCCAGTCTTTATTATTCTTTCCCTGACGATGACAATTATCAGGATATCTAATCGCCGATTCCTTTGTAATTCCTCAAATTCCGAACTTGGTCGCTGGCTCTTCCGGATGTTTTTGACAGGGCATTATAACGAGATGAAGAAAATCCCAAAGGTTTCTTACTTGATTTGATAACCATCATGAGCAGCGACTCTTGCGACTACTCCTCGATTACGATTCGCTGGGAATCCAAAGGTCAAAATACCGTTTTATTGCCGTATCTAGCCTCGATAATCCCTCAGGCTTGACAAAACCTCGGTACTCAGCTGGAAGTCCCGGTCTCTTTGATCCTGAGCGTGACAACCTCCCGTCAAACTTGGTGAGATCAGAGATGGCTGTATATCCAAGCCATCACGGGTTCGACTAGCTCGAAAACTCCTTCAAGTTCATCATTACGCTGAGGACTACTTTTAGATATCTTTCTTCAACTATCATGTTCAACTTGATTCTGCCAGCATTCTTGGGTTCCATTGTCAACGTATCTATTATTCATGGAGGAAGCATGGCACTATCCACAGGATATTTCACCGAGCACATGATTCCTGGGCATGACTGGTGGGACTTTCCTTGCTACAGCTTCTTGGTTGAGAACGAGAGCTTAGGAAAGAAAGTCCTGTTTGATTTGGGGCTGATGAAGGACTGGAGGGAGAAAATGCCGCCTGCTAGTGAGTTGGTTTGATACGATCTTTGAAGCTCTATTCATATATGTCCTAAAGTTTTAGAGTCCATCAAGGCTGCAAACGTGACCCTCACCATCCCAAAAGATGTTTCTGACCATCTTAGCGATGCTAACATTCCCCTGGACTCGATCGATTCTATCATCCTAAGCCATTCTCATACAGACCATCTTGGTGACCCTTCCCTTTATCCAAACACCACGTCGCTTGTTGTCGGTCCAACATTCAAGACCAACCCTACGCTATACCCAGGATATCCTTTGAATTCCAAGTCGTTGATCCCGCAGGTGGTTCTGGAAGGAAGGGAAGTCATCGAGGTAGTATTCAACACTGGCCTAGAGATCGGTGGTTTCCCCGCTCTCGATTTCTTCGGAGATGGGAGTTTCTATCTGCTGCAAGGGCCAGGGCACACATTCGACCATATCTGTGCGCTCGCACGAACCTCCGAAGATAAATTTGTGTTTATGGGTGGAGATGCCGCACATCATAACGGACAATTCAGGCCTACAGAACTCATCCCATTGCCAGAGTTCATTGTCCCTTCACCATTCGAAGATCATCATTCACAGAGCTTCTGTCCAGGATCAGTGTTCGAGTCGATTCATCCTGCATCGGCCAGTGGAGGGGAATATACAACGATGCCGTTTTACAATCTAAGCTCGAAGACAACTGCGTCAATGACAGATGGTGAAGCTACCCTAGCAAAATTGGAAGTATTTGACGCGTCTGCGGATGTTCTGCTAGCCATTGCGCACGACATTAGCATGATGGAAATATTGCCGTTCCTGCCAGCTCAGCTTAACGGATGGGAGAAGACGGATTGGAAGGAACTGAACAAATGGAAGTTTCTGCAGGACTTTGAGAAGGCATTAGAGTTGGCGGGGAACCAAACGAAGAGCTAGTCTCCTCAGAGATTCTTTATTGTCGTGGAATACCGTTGAATAATTAGACTGTCAGTAGTGGCAGCGGGTAGTAGTCAGCAGTACGTCCCCACTAGCATCCTAGTCCTCGTCTCCCAATACGAATTGTGAGATGAAAACTATCTTTCGTTTTTACTTGATTTATGTCAGTTTTGGAGCATGCCTGGGCGAATGGTGAGCTGTGTTTCTGAGGACATGGACGCCAGGACGCGGCGTTCCAATCGAACCTGTCCACGTGCACTGACGTGTCAAACACGAACAGAGCCAGTGATTGAACACAGCCACATACAGTCTCTTACTCTCACTCTCATTCACAAGCGTCGAACGATGCGTTTGCTGTTGCCAAAGTACATCGTTCTGCTCTGTCTATCGGCAGCAGCAACCACAACATGCTCAGCTTCAGCTGAAGGTGCAGGCGAAGCAGGCGACGTCAATCCACCAAACCTCCAACCCCTCATTAACCAAGGAAATGCGCTTCTTGGTGCAGGACAATTCGGCGAAGCTATCCGTGCTTTCAGTGAAGCTATTGGTTTGCCTCCTTTCCTTCCCATAGGCCCAAGTTAGATGCTGACAATTTCCCAGAATCTTCACCGGCGGACTATGTATTATACTACAAGCGCGCCACTGCGTATTTCTCTCTTTCCCGGCATTCCCAGGCATTAGACGACTTTAGCAAGGTTCTCGAGCTCACATCTGGCTCTTTCGATTCTGCATATCAGATGCAAGCTCGTATCTATCTCAAAGAAGGTGCTTACGGACAAGCCAGGGAAGCGTTGGAGTCCTATGCTACAGCCAGGTCATCAGGCGACATGAACAAGACGATAGAGGAACTAAAGCGGGAGATTAACGAATCTGAAGCCATGTCACAGAAGGCTGAGAAGGAGCGGAAATCGGAATTGTGGACTGCGTGTGTTGATAGCTCAACCGAGGCATTGAGGGGAAGTGCTTGGAATATCAAGATGCGGGAAACCAGGGTCGAATGTCAACTGAGAAGTGGGGACATTGAAGGTGCCGTCGGTGATTTGACGTATGCATTCTATTATCCTACAAGGGCCGAATATTGACCTTCCTATAACAGCCGACTCTCATCCATCCTACCTCAATCACAGACACCGCCAATATTCGCTCAAATATTCCACTTAACTTACTTCTTCCTGACACCTCCCACTTCGCACATGCAACCTCTCAAGCAGTGCTTACACTCTGACCCTGACTCGAAGCTCTGTCTACCCCTCCATCGCCTCGCCAAAGGCCTCGACAAATCGTTCGCCGAACTGGACAAGCATATGACTAACGAAGACTGGTTGTCTATCGTTCAACTCCTCACATACTCTGGCAAAAAACGGGAGCTTCTAAACCGATACGACACTGCGTTTTACGAGCATACATCCTCTCTGCCAGTTACTATTGGCCGCATGAACAGTCCTAGACGGCAAATTCTTGTTCGTGCCCTTTGCAAGGCTTATACCAACTCTGGTTCTGGATTCTTGAGGAAGACGGAGGAGCATTGTTCGGCATTGTTGAAAGGCGTAGAAGACGACGTCGATGGACTCGTTGGTATGGGTGATGTATATATGGGCAAGGAGGAATGGCAAGAAGCTGTGAACGTGTTGCAGAAAGCATGGGATGGAGAGGGTCGTGGAAGGCGAGATGTCCGTAAACTCTTTTTCTTCTTAGCATTGGCTAACGGAAAGTATCTTAGATCCATGCCAAGTTACAGAAGGCCCAGAAACTGTTGAAACAGAGCAAACAGAAAGATTATTATAAAGTTCTCGGTGTGAGTCGAGATGCGGACGAAAGAACGATCAAGAAAGCTTTGTAAGTTCCTTTGTCTTTCGCACCTCATTCTCATATCTCATGCGACCTTAAGCCGAAATGCTGCGAAGACAGCACATCCTGATAAGGGTGGTTCGGAAAGCAAGATGGCGACCGTAAACGAAGCTTATGAGGTGTTGTCGAAGCCGGACTTGAGAGCACGATACGACGCTGGCGATGATCCTAACGACCCCATGGGTGGCTATGAGTCCCAAGGTCCACGTTACGGTGGCTTTGGTGGTGATTTCGGTGGTAGCGGACATCCGTTTTCCCAATTCTTCCAGCAGAGTACGTTCAAATAGCTTGCTAGCATAGCCGCGATATTGATCTCAGGTTTTTTTTTAGGCAGCGGCGGTGGACAGCAACGAGGTGGTGGCGGATCGCAATTCAAATTTAACTTTGGACATTAGATTTAGAGTTGCAATCGCGAATGTGTTGTATTTATATTTTCTTGCTATGTTTTGGGATGCCATATCTAGTACACAGCACGGACTTACCCTGAGTTCAATGAACATCTCACTTTATACAGTGACCTGTTTCGTCCTGTCGCAGTTCCCTCTGCGTGAGCGAGGTCCTATGTGTATGCAGGCAGGAGTTGGTCTACAAGATCAAGTGACTTGTATATATTTTCGGTTGTTCACCACAACATGTTAAAACGCGTTAAATTAAATAGCGGCATAGTATTGTTCGTAATGGTGGTATCATTTGGATAAGGTGAAGGCAGAAGGTCCATGAAAGTACTTATTTGACAGGATGAAGCGTTCAGTCCAAGAGCTATAGGAATAGCCTCATTAATTATCGGCTGCTGCCGTTGGGAAATGTACGCTGTTGGCGTCAACATCACAAATAGCGTCGTCTCCAGTAGGGATCTAAGCAAATATGGGAGTCTTCAGATTCTCGGATTCCAGGTGGGAGTCGCTGGACAAACGTACCGTTCCGTTCACCCAATAAGCTTGGTAAATCAGGTCTATGCACTCAGAATGCTCTGCAAGAGTAGTGTGCTAAATCTATAGTGAATTTCCTGCATTGAGAACATGTGTGTTGAGGGACGTACCCCGTAACCACGCTGTTCAACCAGCTGTGCGCTATCGCCCAATAGATCAGCCACTTTCTGTGCATTTTTCTTCGGAGTGACCGGATCGATAGTATTGGTAGCAATGATGATTGTGTTCTTGAGAGTGCTGTCGAAAGGTCCTTCGAAACGTTCAACCGCACGGAATGGCCACATAAGAGCTGCATGACGAGCTTGTATGGTGGACAATCCGACTAGGGAGAAGCATTAGCAAGAGTATGAGAATATAACGACTGCGACACACATAGTCCAGAAACTTCATGAGATACTCTCACCAGCTCTGCGAAAACGTCGATGGCATGAAGATCGCTTGCTGGGTCCTTTGAGTCACCAGCTTCAATCGCGAACTGTGGATCTGCAGAACTAGTACGAGGAGCAGAAGGATCCGCGGGTGGGAAAATGTCGCCAGAACCGTTGACAGCGGCCTGCCAAGCAGGGAGGAGCGCTGTGTTCGCGAAGGTTCCCCAGCTTGCAGGATCATACATGGCTTGCCAGGCGGTCGATCTAATGATGTAGCCAAGATCGGCGAGATCGTGAGCCCACTGCAGGATTTCTTAGCTTATGTCGATGAAATAGAATAAATGATAGCATACATCTGTCAAATTTTGCGTCCACTCGACGATGTCGAGGTTGGCACGAATGGACTGATCAGCAATAGCGCAAACCTCGGGACCAGCTTCGAGACATTCGTCATTGAAAGCTCGGAATGCTGCATCCATATCCGAAATGCTGTCAGCGTAAGACTAAGAACAGAAGGGGTCAATAAATCGATTCAGCTCAGTAGCTCAAAGCGCGCACCAAGTCTGTTCGCTCCACCCAGTAATACAAAGGATCGGACACTATAGCACAGTAAGAATTTGTGACAATTGTGAAAGTTATTCGACTTACCTCCGTCGATAATCACTCTTCCAACACGCTTCGCAAGAGATAATGTTAGATACGCGCATTTAGAAAAATATGCGAACAACTCACGTCAGGGAACACTGGAAGAGAAATTGAGTCAGACAATCCTCCAAGAAAAATCGAAGAGTTTCGCTCACTATTTACTAGGGTAGTCCCAATGATGGTTCCACTGCGTCGCATCAGTATTGGATATCAAGAAAAGTATAGAAAGACGTACTAGCTGAAGCCCCAGAAGTTCACGTCTGTATCTTTTCCTTGGAAGAACTCGTTCATCGCCATTATATCTCGAACTGTTGCCACGGTGCCCACATATTGCAGGTGTTGACCAGATGGTACATCAGCGCAAACCTCGGGAAGAGCTTTGAAAGCTTCCTCAGTGGGCTCTGCGAGTGCGTAATAGGCGTCTATTTCAGCCTGATCGGTGAAATTTCCAGTGTAGTCGAATATGGGTGAAATGGCTGTCCCATTGAAGAACGTCTCATAGTCGCCCTCTGTTTCGAAGCAGCCAGCTCTCCCTGGGCTGATATGATAAGGTGATTAAACATAAGTCCGGACTGAGATGAAGCGGGACGTACAAGGTCAACTTGCCGACACCACGAGGGTCCCAACTTATGATGTCGTACATATGGGAAGACTGGTTCGCATAACGTTCACCGAAGCCGAAGATATAAGCTCGACCAGTGAGACCAGGTCCACCTGAGAAGACAGATATATATTGTCACGCAGACCATTCTCATCCTAAACCGAGATGCTAACCTGGATTCGTGAATATGGTCCCGAGCTTGGTGGTTTCGTTGTTGGCAGAATAGCGGGCCAGGGCCAGGGATCCATTCCCTACTGAGGAATCTGCCCAATCGAGTGGGATGGTAAAGTTCGAGCAGGTAATCTTGGTGTTTTCAGGATGTTCGGGACATGGTGTCCACGTCAAATTGGCATTCCATCCAACTACCTGTTTATATAGTCAGTCACAAACTCTACAGAAGAGCACCAATGCTTTGACTTGCCTGACTGACGGCATCGTCAAACAAATCAGCTAAAGTGAGAGTAGGAAGAGCCAGTAGGGCTGCGGAAAGAAAAGGGAGAATAATAGTCATGGAGGATTTTCGAGGTGGTTAGAGGAACCACATGAGAGAGTGTCCAGACTTTATATATTGGCAATAATGAAGGAGTAGGCGGGAGTCGCAGCCAAAAAATTTGATCATGCGTCATTTCGAGATGCCTAACAAGACTGATTTATGATCGAAGTCGGCTGTCAGGAGGCGTACTAGTGTAAGCACTGCAGACGAGCACAAAGCCGTGCACTTGCTCCTTCGTTTCCTTTGTTAGAGCTGCGGCTGCGTACCAGCACTGCATCTAGGTGGTTTCTTTGTAGCAGCTTCCTATTTCTCCGTGCTGTAGAGAGCCAGACAGAGACTTTGGAACAAGGAAGAATTACTATAGATTACTATTGCGTATGTCAGACAAGGAGGAACGTGTGTAGGGCAGGAGGCCACTGTTGTCACGAAACACGGCAGCGAATCTGCCGTGCCTGTGGAGCTTCCCGCGATCAACCAAACCCAACCCTAGCAGCTTTTCCTGACCATCGAAGTCGCTATGTTGGATGTCCTCAGAGAACTTTAGAGAAACAAGAAAAGAGCGGGAGAAAGTCCTTTGTACTGGTGTATTATCGAAATTGACAATGGGCTATGTGAAAAAAAGGCAAATTTAGGGTAGTCGCACAAGAGAGCGGTAGCACTAACAACACCAAGCACTGCTCAGTGCTGCGGACTAGCATTAGCCAAGTGGGAGATCTCCAAATGTTCCTGGAAGCTTGAAGCTTGAAATATTGGAGATTGGAGATTCAGATTCATCACGGATATAGGCGATCTATGTCACAGTTTTAACGTCAGTAAGCATACATATGCATTACGTCGTGGAATTTTCGGCCTTTAGATTGAATTAGTAGCATATCTTCAGGGTTGCCGGAAATACACCCTGTCGTGGATACTGTTCTCTTCGTCACGAACTGCTCGACGAAAGATATGTAGTTCTCTATTTGGAGATGCCTGTAATGAAAAAGAGCGTTGAGATATCGAATGTCACGAACTCGATATGATTTGCAGCTTGTAGGATTTATATCGCTGTCTTTCAATCGACTTTACTCCCATACATTGTCTAGGTTGGGTCTAGAAAATGCCAGAAATCCACCATGGAAACTCTTAATCCTAATATTCCAGATGTCCTGAGCGTTGCGACGTGCATCGTAGTCAAATGTCTCCATTAAGAAACCTAGTCCACCCATTGTACTCGACTGGTAATGTATGCCAATGACAAGTACTCATATACAAATGCCTCGGCGAGATTCCTGTTGTACCACAGATGGACTTTGTGCGGCAAAAATGTGCTTTCGCGGTATCCAGGTCTCCATTTTTAAGCACGATCTCTCCCAGAGAGGCAGATATTATGGCTTGCTGAGCTATATCCTCGCCATTTTTGTTGTCTGATAGTAGTGAGCTCAATATCACCATAGCCTCCTGGATATGTCCAGCAAATACGGCCACGATGGCGGACACGAAACGGGTACTCTCGATCTCGCTTTCGACAGCAGCACTGCATGCCAGAGCCATCACACGTGTAAGAAGGTCCTGAGCAATGCTCAAGTTGCCCAACATTGCCTCGTAGTATGCCTTTCCTCGACAAGCGTCCATATAATCATTGAACTGAGGCATCCCAGGCAGAACTTCGGTAGCTGTGGCTTCGTTTAGCGTTTTTACTGTGACCGTAATGTTCCCTGCCCATCCCTCGCAACTGGCTCTCTTAGTCAAGAGGGAAAGCCGCTCTTGATCGTCATAGCTCAGCTCCTCGGCTCTCTTTAAGAGACTGCGTGCACCGTCAATGTCTTTCTCGTACACGAGCAAATGTGCTTGGTCAGAGAGTACACCAGGCAAATACCACGAGTCCCCGATGGATTCAAGGAATCGAACACTGTCACCAATGAGGTGTTTAGCTTCCGAAAGGTTCCCTTGTAAACACACTACGCCACAGAGTAGACGTTTTAGAAGAGCTTCCTCCAACTGATCGCCCAGTAAACGCGCAATGGACGAGCCTTCGCGTAGCGCGGCATCTGCTGGTGCAAGGTCTCCCCGACTTTGGTATACGGAACCTTTCAATCCTAAACATTGCAAGAGCTGCTTATTGCAATGGGGTGAATGGTTACGATAGAAGCGTTCAGCGACCTCGATAGTGCGGAGAGCTGCAGAATACTGGCTTTGTGTGTACTCCAGCCAACACAAACTCTCGAGACACTTGGCCTTCGCCAGCACGAGTCTTCGGCTTTCCCATGCACCGATTTTGAAGTCTCCCGCTGTCAGTAGGGGACGCTCTTCGGAAGCGGAATCAAGGAGAGGGAGAAGGCTGGTTGTTTGAAGATGATATAAACGTAGAGCAAGAAAGAATTCATCTGCAGATCCCAAAGTCTTTAATCGCAATCTGTGGGATCTCTGAATAGCTGCAGAAGAGAGATCAAACGATAAAAGTCTCTCGGTATTGACACTCTCTCGCGTAACCCATTCTTTGGGTCGGGACGATAGTTCTCCGTAGTGATGGACACGAATGGCGCATATCAGCGGGTCTTCGTATAGGAGATGAGAATTGTACTCGTCCATGATATACATTCGGATGGGAGCTAACATGGTATAACGATCGCCCGACCGATGTGTCAATGAGGAGAGGCAGACAGCATTGGCAATGTTGTCGATGTCAGAAATCCTAGGGAAAACTCCCAAGAGATCGTCTCGATGTATGCCTACAGGGAGGAAAGCAACGGCGCGTAAGAAAGCAAGCACGGAGCTAGTTATCCCTCTGAATAAGGGAGACTTGATGGAAAGCTCGATCGTGAGAGCCAGATTTTGCAGCTTTGTCCTCCCATTTCGTAGTAGACGAGTTTTCTGCTCTTTCCACAGCTTCTCGATCTCCTCAGTCGTCTGACACTGGTGCTGAGTAGCAACATGGGAAAGGAGACTGACGGACAAGGTGTGGAAGTCAAGGCTTGCAAAGATGGAATCCAAACGATCCTCAATATCGTTCTTGTAGACAGCGCCAAAGACTGCACGTGAGGCTTCGGCATCGAGGCCGGATACTGTTCGTTGGGACCACGGCAAGTTGGGCAGGTTCCCACTACGAGTGGTCAAGATGATACGGACCGAGGGAGATGCCCCCACTTCTGTGATTGCTTCTCGGATGTATCCTGCGTCCTCTGTATCAGCATCAAGGAATGTCTCTGCATTGTCAATGACCAACAGCGTCGGGCCTCCTTGAATTTCACGGAGGATGGCGGGGAGTGTCGAGTTGCTATTTGCAATGCCAAGCGCACCGCAAAAGTTGGTATAAAATTTGTTGAGTGACATCATGGACTGCTCAATGCCATCGTAGGTGACGAAGCATCGACGCAGGCCATAGTTGTTCACTATGTCTGCATTGTGTAGGACCGCTTTCGATATGCTAGACTTTCCGATGCCACCTGTTCCGATGAGAGCGACGTGCTCCCCTGCCAGGACCTGCGATGCAACTTCTTGGACAACTGTATCGCGTCCGAAGAAGATGGCAGGTTTGGAAGGGATATAGTAGCCTGGGTTGCTACCACGTATGTCAGTTTGCTGTGCAGACGCGTTTTAAACGCTGCAACGCACGTTCTTTCCGTGTATACATTCATTATACTAGGGCGGTCCTGAAATGCGTCAATAATAAGTAAGAGATATATTGTAAGGAAAGATGACATACTCCTCGCAACATGTCCCTCATTTCGTTCACCATCCCATTCGTCGAAAGATTCAGCTGAAACTATGATGCATAAATAAGCGCGCTTTAACGGAAGCCTTGTCAGACCTCACATACATTAAGGACCTGTAGGAAATGATCAAGGTGTTCCTTCCATCCCGCTATATCGCTACTGTCCAGAGATGCAGACACCATGGCCTTGAACCGGTTTTGATGCATCTTAGCCTCAAGATCTATCGCCAGGTCGTCGACGAACCTATGCAGGTAAATAAGTAAGCATTCAAAGAATACCAAGACTAGCAGAAAGCGAGCTACTTTCTTAGTTTCAGCAATGCGCTCACCAAGTTCTCATCCTCGTCCATTCGCTGGCCCTTCGAAACAGCGTTACGCAGTATCGATGCCATGTTTTCGCACCGTATCAGGACATCCTTCAGATCTTCGTAATTCAGGGACGATTTCTGAACAAATGAGTGAGCCATAATGAGAATAAAGAATGACCACAAAGTGTGCGCACCTGAAGCATTGTCAAAATGCCGGACATGACTGAAAGCAAGCCTTTCACTAGCTCCGAAGGTACAAGATCTTTCGTTGTGTCGATTACTTGGATCGTCACTTCCAGCGCAGTCTGTTTGCGAGAATGACTAGCAGAGACATCCGGGACTGAAGAGCTGGGCATGGGCACATGGAAGGATGGTGGGAGAGGACAAGGCACAGCAGCGCCCATGGTCCGGCTACTAATAGAGATCCACGGGACGACACGAGGCATAAATCATAGGGCACCATTGATGCGAATCTGCATGTTACGCCTGCGTAGAGAAAGGAGCTAAGCCACAGTGGTGATGGTCAAGAGGAAAGAATTGGCGGACCGACAACGATACCATGCGCAGGATTATCCTCAAAATCAAAGCATGAGTGAGAGCAATATATAGATACAATTGGGGTTCTAAGCAAAATATAAGTACATACAAGCATTCGAGTCTGTCTATGAAGAGTTCAGTGTCCAATACCGTCTATGCAGAAGAATCTTCGAGTTCTTTCAGACTGGCCATCTGCATTTTGATGGGTGTAGGTGAGACGAGGGTCAATGTCGACGCGTCGAACACTCCTCCTCCCCCGCCCACGGTTGCGCCTGCGCTACCTTCTTCTTTCTCTTTCTCTTTCACGACCTCCTTCTCTTTCTCCTTGCGCATAGCAACGACAACACGTCTGGTCAGGCTCTTCAACAAGGATGTTGGTCTTGGTGGAAGTGGGGCTCGAATAAGATCGCTGGGAAGAGTTTTGACAATCTCTTCAAATCCC
>Ga0247734_1002432_pt1 | contig 12232 bp, 19 predicted proteins | sample UWRJL103311B2_FD_180933 | JGI IMG/M metagenome (GOLD analysis project Ga0247734, IMG submission 180933) | Plant litter microbial communities from Arlington Agricultural Research Station in Wisconsin, United States - UWRJ-L103-311B-2 | ecosystem: Environmental > Terrestrial > Plant litter >... | reverse complement strand
CTCTGCATCGTCTCCATTAATGGCACCAAGTCATTACAAACCACCTTTTGCAGGTCCATCCCACTCATCCGCATTTTTCCCTCCCAGCCAACCAAGTCCTTCACGCCCAACTGCGTCAAGCTCCATGAAACATGAACCTTTGACCCAAACACGGTCTCTACGAGATCTCTCGCCACCCCAAGTGATCGACTTGACACGATCACCCTCCCCTCCGATGGCGCGACAAGCACCTGCCACGCCCAACAACCAGCCACCTCTCCCGCCTGATTTGGCACCCAAGACACCGGTCTGCATTGGTCAGATTAGCGCTACAGCGTTGGTCATGTACCCTCTACCCTATCTAATACCTGTGAACATGAATGCTGAAGAATGGGTTCCGGTACGTCTGCAGTACGAGCAAACTCCACAGAAAGCGGGCGCAGCAGACACTATCCACATCAAGACACCTGGCGGAAGGCTTCCGAACGGAGAGATTATTCCTAGCGAGCCATTCGCTCTGATTGAACAGAAAGTGGCAACGTCGTTGGGTCCAATGCTTGGCAAAGGCTTGATTCGATTAGACGCCATGGTTCGCAAAGCTGCTCCTGGCGTATGTCGGCTATTAAATCACTCCATTTTGCACTCAACTAATTCTGTGGTCTAGATACCCATTCTGCCTATCCAGATGATTGTCTATACGCCCAAAGGAAATATACCAGTTGTTGGCAACTATCTACAGCAATGCGGCCATCTGTTAGACCATCCAACCCCACCCTGCGATGTCAAGCGACTCAATAACTTCCATTATTACAATCCCCACAACCCGCCTGCAGGTGGACACAACCGTGTGGTCTTGGCACAAGATCGTTCTGTATATGCCCCGAATTCATGCGATCGTTGGGCGCCACCTAGCATGGCGGGGAAGAGTGTTGAAGTCCAGCGTGGCGAACAGGTGGATGAATTGTTTAAGAATATGAAAGATGATAAGGAATTGGCTGAAACTGAGCCAGGTAAGCTCTTATTAATACATCGTGAGAGCGAACATATACGTGACTATTTTTGTAGCATCTGAAATCTCTACAACCTTGTACCCTCATCAGAAGAAAGCCCTGACATTCCTGCTGGAGCGCGAACGCGAGCAGAAGGATGCAGACGGCAACTTCCCATCCCTGTGGCAAGAACGGAGAAATCCAGTAACTCGACAGAAAAGCTGGGTCAATGTTGTTACTCAGAAGGAAGTCTTCAAGCAACCCAACGAGCCAAAGGGTGCGATCTTAGCAGACGATGTAAGCGGCAAAAATAGTACGCTATCATTTTTCTGACTAATCTTTGCAGATGGGACTTGGAAAAACTATCACTTGTGTTTCCCTCATCGCCTCGACTCTGCCAGCTGCACGCTCGTTTTCCTCAGTTCCAATCGAGCCCGTACCGAGACCCGGAGACTCCATCTCGACTGCGCCCGATGGCGACCATTTTTCTGGACGTGTCTGGGGGATGCCCGATGCCAGTGGGTCTGGCGCTAAAGCCAAAGCCAAAGCCCAGCGGTCTCAGGAACGTATGGAGGCTGAGTATGCACGTGCTACGCGCATTAAGGCCAGGAGCAGAGCCACACTCATTATATGTCCACTTTCGACTGTTGCCAACTGGGAAGATCAGTTCCGGGAGCACTGGGGAGGGATCGTGGAGGTCGTAGGAGGTTCGGGGAATGTTGCCAAATCTGGTGTGATGGACACGTCCACATCTCAACCTCTGCGCATATATGTCTATCACGGAAACGCGCGACGACCTGATCCGGCTTTCCTCGCCAACTTCGACGCTGTTATCACCACCTTTGCAACCTTGGCTTCAGAGTTTTCCAAGCAGAACCGTAGCATAGCTATTACGGATGGCGGCGATGAGGAGGAGGATGGGGCTAGTTCTGACGGATATCAGGAGTATGATGAGTACGGCAATCTGGTTCAGAAGCAGCGGCCGAAGAAGACTGGTCAGAAACGGAAGAAAGTCTCCCATGCAGCAAATGGCGTCGAGGCGAGTAGTCCATTGCAAAGTATACATTGGTTTCGTGTTGTTCTCGATGAAGCTCAGTACGTAATGTCGAATTTCTGCAGTCTAACAAGGCCTCATGGTATACTCTTTTCCAGCTGTATTAAGGAAACCGGTACCGTTGGAAGTCGCGCTTCTTGCGATCTCATTGCGGACCGCCGCTTGTGCTTAACAGGGACTCCGGTACAGAATAAACTTGACGATGTCTTTGCCCTGATCAAATTCTTGCGACTGGAGCCGCTGGACGACAAAGCCGTTTGGACAGAGTACATCGGAACTCCAGTGAAGTTCGGGCAATCGCTTGGAGTTGCGCGTTTGCAGACAATCATGAGAACCATCACCCTTCGTCGCACGAAACAGTCGAAGACACCGGATGGGAAACACATCCTATCTCTTCCACCACGACGAGATGAACTGCGGCTCCTCAAGTTCGACGAGCAGGAGCAGAATATCTACGACCGTTTCTTCAAGGAGTCCAAGGCTGAGTTCAATGAGATGTCCGACAAGAACGAAGTGATGAAAAACTACGTGGGCATTCTGCAGAAAATTCTGCGTCTGCGACAGATCTGCTGTCATTACGAATTGGTCGAAGGAAAGGAGCAGAATGGAGACATGCTTGCATCATACGAAGAGACGGTAGCTGCTATTGCCAATGAAGGCTTCACTCTCGCTCGTGCTGCCACGATCTTTTCCTTGCTGCGCGACTCTGCTACTACCCAATGCGTTGAATGTGGAGGCGAGCTGTGTACTGCTTCAGAGACTGCGGCGGACGAGGCGGAGGGGGAGGGAACAGCCAAACGCGGTCGCAAATCGAAAGGAACATTGTCGCGAACCCAAACCCGAGCCAGCAGCCCTTGTACACCACGACCGGTCCTCACAAAGTGCCAACACCTTTTCTGTTTGGTATGTTATCGGCACTCAGTTTTCCCGAACTGGCCAAATGTCTCTCCCGAGATTCACCGATCTTGCGCTGTTTGCCAGACTGCACTGGGTGTGGCGGATGCGATAGAAGTCAAGCCTGATTGTACTGATGATTGTGGATCGACGAAGAAGAAAGCCGGAAAGCGAGAGCGCAGGCAGAGAGGCTTGCCTTTACCCAACTTCCATCCTTCCACGAAAGTGAGAGCGTTGTTGGGTGATCTGATTCAATTCTCCAAGTTGAATCCCGCGTCTGCCAACTATGATCCTAGCTCGATTGAAGTCGAGATGGTCGACGGTCAAGGAAATATTGTCGTTGATCCGCCTACGAAGACTGTGGTCTTGTAAGTCTGAAATTCCCGTCCGTGTGTCCTCCTTCTAATCAGCTTTCCTGCAGCTCTCAGTGGACAACCATGCTTGACAAGTTCGCACTCTTACATGTCTGTTACCTTTCATATCTGATTATATTGCTACAGGATCGAAGATGCTCTTGAGGCCGCTGGCATTCACTATGAGAGATTGGATGGGACAATGAAGCGAGACGAGAGGACGCGTTCCATGGATGCCCTGAAGAATGACCCACACTGCGAAGTCCTGCTGGTCAGCTTGAAAGCAGGAGGTGTTGGCTTGAATCTTACTGCAGCACAGCGGGTATATCTCATGGATCCTTACTGGTATGTGGCCTTCGCAATACGTTTTTGCCGTTTTTGCCTGACATACACTTGGCAGGAATCCTGCGGTGGAGAACCAAGCAGTAGACCGTATTGTGAGTGTTGGGTATACTATTCCAACGCACATTTTCTCACCAAACTTACAGCATCGTCTGGGACAAACTCGCCCAGTAACAACTGTGAAGCTCATCATTGAGAATTCTATTGAGGCACGTCTATTGGAGGTTCAGAAGAAGAAACTAGCATTGGCAAATATGACCTTGGAGACAAATGTGACAAAGGGGGAGCTATTGGCTCGTCGCATGGAGGAGCTTACCGACTTGTTCAATTAATCTTGTTGTAACCTAATTTTCTTTAGACCTTAACTACTCTATACACCTATGTTGGACTGCAGCTGGCTTCACTTACGTTGATAATGGCTATGCATTTGTCTCGGCACTTGCCGATTTTAGACACGTATTCCTAATTTGCGGAACTTGACTTGACAATATTACACCATGGGAAGTATAGAATTTGTCTTCTTATCCTGGTCGTTGAATCTCATCCAAGAGCTCAACGCGGCTCTCGAGAAACACGTCCCGGACAAAGCACGAAGTTCGATTGTCACTGTGCATTCTGGGCTATCGGATTTTCACGATAGCTTTGACTGTATCATGTCACCTGCCAACTCGTATGGGCGTCTCGATGGAGGGTATGTAGCCAGCAGAATTTCCAGAAAATGAGGTTAAAGATATTATTCATTAGCTTTGACCACTTCATATCTGAAGCCCTAGCACCTGCTGATGACTACAACGCTGCTACTCGAGTGGCACAGGCGGTGCTCTATCAGAAATGGAAAGGATATGCGCCACCAAGTACCTGCACTCTCGTTCCACTTGCAGGAACCACTTGCGAGAACAATAAGCATAGATGTGCTTACATTGCGCTGTGTCCCACGATGCGCATACCTTCCTCCGTCTCTTGGAATCGCGAGATCGTGTACAACTGTATGTGGTCTCTGCTGAACACACTTGTGAACCACAACGCCGAAGGAAATGGTAGTCCTATTCAGAAAGTTCTACTGACTGGTCTGGCTACAGGGGTGGGTCATGTTCCAGCGAAGCTATGTGCTGAGCAAATGGCGTTGGCGATTCGAGATTTCGCAGATGCAACTGCGAGACCAGAAGTATGGGGTAATTTGGAGTGGCGAGATGCAATGAAGATTGCAGCTGACACTGAGAGCACAAATACTAGAGAAGAGAAGCAAGAAGAGGGACCTCCGTGAAGTTCAGATTAGTTAAGACTGCAAAACAGACAGATAGACCATAATAAACGGGAGATCGAAACATCTCGCGGGGCGTAATATGTGTGAAGTTCTTATATAATTGGTAGAAAAACAAAGTCAAAGTCGAGAAATACATATCGAAATAGTGAGCCTCTCATATCAGTAGCGACAGTAACTCCCGTTAAAACGCGAACTGAGTCGTAGTCTTCTTACGTCCCGAGATGTATACTGCCAGCAACATGAGAGATGTGGAGAATAGCTACCCATGGGAATGGACGAACCTACGATCTGACTCAAGAGAAGTCCAATGGTGACGCCAGAGGCCACTGAAATCATTCGTAGTGCCAGCTGAAATCCAGTGGAGTACTGCTCTGCCGCATTGTTGAACTTCTGTCCTATGCCACCGCTTTGTGCTATGCCAGACTAAGAGAAGGATGAGAACAAGAAGTCACGGGTTATCATTCATGGAACTGACCGGCACAAGGAATAGAACGCCAGTCACCATAGCAGTGAAAGCCGTGCCTCCTCTAATACGTGAATACACATTGCCTAAAATGCCGATGGTGAGTGCTCCCGCCGCAGACGTGATATCTGCACGATTAGGAAAGGCAAGAGCCGCTGCACGAGTAGCTGTGAACGAGAAACAAGCAAAGATAACCATGACAGGAAGTCGCCACGATTTCCAGGACTGTAGGTTTGACAGCGAAGAACAGAGCGTATAGAGCGGAACCAAGAGGAAGAGCGTCTGCCATTGGAAATTAAGCTTATACCAAGGCCAATCAGGATCCCGAAAACATCCTAGACGATCCATGATAAGCGTTCTGCAAGCCTTGAAGGGCGGAGCTTTACCTTGAACTGCGTGCAATTGCTCATACGTCTTCGATGCATAGCCAAGTACACCTGGGATCGGGACAAAGGGAGCAGAACCATTGATCATAGTGAAGTGCCCGTGCGCATACGTCAGATTCCTCATGGCTGGGTTGACGTAGTAAGTTCTCGCGGCAACTTTATCGATTTGCAGAAATGTGTCGGAGCCAATTGTCAGTCCAAATCCCTATTCCAATATGAGCCAGTATTCATGTTGCTGTGAAAAGGACGCACCAGAAAAAGGGTGTAGATCACAGCGTACACAATCCGTACAGAGCCACAGAATATGTTACGAGACATGAGCTCAAGAGCGCTAGTCACTGGACAAAGGTCAGTCCGCTTTCATCAATCGTAATGTGATAGGCTCACAAACAGTAAAGCCGGGAAGGATAACAGAAACACCTGCCCCTGAGATAGCACTATAACAGAACCAATCACCGGGAACGTTGCTCAAGCCTCGAGCCACGAAGGCAACGACAAACGATCCGGTGATCCTTGCGATTTGTATAAGTATTCAATGGTAAGGAGGCGTGGAGAATGGGCTTACTCATAGACGTTTCCGTACAAGGAGCTTTTATTCGCTGCGTTCAATCCAAGATACTGCAAAGTCCCGGAGCACAGACCAGCAATCCACATATCCACGAGAGAACCACCGAAAGATACAGCGCAGATAAGGGCGCCCAATAAAAATGCAAGGAAACATCTGAAATAGAGATGGTAGATCGGTTCAGCTCTCAGAAGACCCTGAAGAGCCCGAATTCCGACTGAGCAAGGAAGTTCGTCGCGAGTGACTCTGCGATACATATCATGGACCTTTCGCAGGCTGCTCAACGCAATTTTTCCTTTGCCTCGCACGTAGTAAGTCATCGAGGCTCGTTCTCTGGAGTTAGGGTGGAGTGTCATGATAATGAGGCCAGGAATGTGAACGAATTCTGCACGATGACTTGGGTCAGGGAAAGCCAGGTGACATGAGCGCACGGAGGTAGTGCTTACCTGCCTCGGCATCGAGAATGTCAGCCGCGCCAGTGAGCATGCCCTCGATCCGATGGGAGGGGGCTCCGAAGGTGAGTAAAGCCTTCGCGGTGGTAAGCAGGAATCTACGGCGACTATCGAGATCTTAGAAGCGACGGGTTGAGACTCAAACAGTGGTGTCTGATTGGATTCTAAAACTCACTTTCAACGTTGTCCTTGATTCTGGGGCCATTACCAACCACTCCGTTCGTGCTTCCAGCGTGTTGTTCTATTGCAGCGTTTCTCCTCATGCCAGTGATGTTCATAAGCGCGTCGATTCCGGAAAGAATTGGTTTCTTTTTCTTGAGCGGAGGTATGGCGGGTGGCTTGAAACTTTCGAGATCGCTGGGTTCGGTGGAGGGTCGATCGGTTTCGTCGCCACCAATGCCATTGGTAGTGCTCTCAAGCGAGAAGTAGTCATCCGTTCCAGCTTGGTCCGCAACTTTCAGGGTACGGCGATTGACGCGAGTACGACGCAGCGTAGTATAGTGATCCTCTTCTTCGTCGACATGTTCTACAAAGGACGACTCCTGGCGTGGAACTGGAAGACGGGCTGAAGGGCGTGGTGTTGAGCGAGACATCGACGAATTTCACCAAAGGCGTATCGAGTAAGAAGGCTCGGCAAGTGCAGAAGAAATCAGACGCCAGGCGTAGAGAGCACAGATTCACAGAAAGGCGTAAACGAGTGGGGGTAGATGGAAGTCCAAGTTCAACGTTCAACAGCCAAACAAATAAGATCAATCAATCGTCCAACAGGGACATATTGCCCATATCCCTGCCTACAGCTATAGTACACTGTGAATAACAATTACAGACAAAATCCAGCAAAGCGAAGGTTAAGGTACATGAAAGACAAGCGGAGAAAAATCGTCTTTACCACATCTGAGAAGTAGCAGGCATGTAGTTAGCTGGGAGTAGAAACGCATTCATTCCATCCTGACTGAATGTATTCCCGCCCAGCGTGTTATCTGACATCCAAACAGGCAGGTGAGCATTTTCGATCGTCTCGTAGCCTCGCCATATATTTTCAGCATCCGTTTGTTGAACGTTCTCTGGCCGCATTCCTCCTGACGGCGCCACGGGAGACGTGGCTTGATGGGGATTGTGTTGGTGATGCTGCTGCTGCTCTGGTACTTGAGCATACATGTATTGTCCAGAAGGATCCACTGGCTGTTGAGGGGAGGGATACATTTCTCGAACAGCAGCGGGCGATCTGGACATTGAGCGCTTTTTGGAGCGTTTCAACATAACCTGCAAAGTAAGCGCATATCTCCGACCGGGAACTACGCGAAGCTGTTAGCTGCTGGAAATTGATCGGGATGAATAATAAGACTGACGCCGGGACATATGGTTAGCAAGGAGTTCAACCTGTCTACGAGTGTCGTCCAGGTTACAGTCCTCAGGACTGTCCATAGTCAATTAGCAAGAAAGTACGCTCCACGAAAACAACACTTACAAGAGACGCGCCAACCTGAGTAAAAATGATGCCGCAAACGTAGCTGTCGCATGTGTGTAATGTACGGCTGGGATGCATAAGCTAAGGCTTGCAGCGATACTACATGACACGTACCATATTTCATTCCTTCTGCATATGCAGGGGAGTGTACAGTAATATCCAGAGCTTGCCTAGCAATTTCAATAGATCGTATTGCAAGCTCCCTTTGTACTAGGGGCATTCTTTCGACATCATCCGGGCCATGGATACCCCGTAGAGCAGTCGCATTGTGGTATAACTCCGCTGTGATATGCTGGAATTGTAAGCTTTGCCTGTAAAATGCTACAAAGTCTGATATCAGTTATCACTCTTAGGCACAGATGTACGCCCAATTACCTGCATCTGCGTACTTTTGTGAGAACGCGTGGTCCCACGTTGCATACCACCCTCGGAGTGCCAAATCCCCACGTCTGAGCTCGTCGAAATCTTGATCTCGTACAGGCTGGTCCATTGGCGACATAGAATTATGCAGACGTTCGCGGAGAGCCATAAGTTCCACAGTGGATACCAGACGCATATCGTCTTCTATGGCGAGGGGATGCTGTAGAAGTAGCCTACCATGAGCGATGCTATCGTCGTCTTTCAGAACAGCAGGCCGCCCAGTCCCATAGGATTGCCTGTCGCAATCAAGTTGAGTCAGCCAGCAGATTCGGGGGTGGTTGACCGAGAACGCACTGATGTTCGAAGAGATACAAACAAAACCATGTTCTGGTTGCAACAACTAGCTCGCGATCTTTCTCAGGACCTGCTTCATTGTTTCGGATTTTCTCCCTAAGATTTGGCCAGACCTTGTGCAAAGCTTCGAAATAGTGAGACGTAAACTTTGAACCGACCATCTATGACATACATAATTCCAAACCCATACGCACTGCATGGCCGCCACTGAGCCATCCATTGTCCGACCATCCGGACACAAGAACTAGTATGAAATGGTCAGACCTGACTGATTAACATGAATCGGATGATCGTACGCATGGCTTGAACTGATTCGATGTTGGTCACCGGAGAGAATAGAGTTGCACATGAGATCGCTTGAACTTCCTCCAGGCACCTTCGGTATAAATGACTAGGTCTCCCTAAGATGAGGTTAAGATGGACGATATGAGCTAAATACAACATCGGACATCACGTACCACCGTCTCGAACGCGAGCAGCTATCATGCAAATACAGTTCACGGCGAATGGCGAACGTTCGTGTAATAGCTCATAAGTGTCCGTCTGGGCATCAAAAACGGGCCTGGAGCGTGCGTCAGTAAACTTGTTTTTCGTGCGGTGGAGGAAGATCTCACAGAAAGGTCGAGCATCCAGCGTAGAAACTGCAATGTAACGCTATTAGCGGCAGATTCCTGGACTAATATGAAAAAGTTACATTCTGAACAATTCTTGAGCATCTGTTTCTGATATGATGCTCTTCGTTACAACTGGTCGAAGGTCAAATCTAAGTAGAGCGTAGTAACAAAAAAAGAGGGGCCTACCATCTTGGAACACCGGGCTCGCATCATTCTCGTCTCGTTTGCGTCGTTTTGTTGGTCTTGGTGGTCTCTCGCTGTCGGGGCTTGCAGTCCTAGGTCTACTGGGAATATCGCCAGGGTCTCCGTTCTCCTTGGGCAATTGTCATTAGTCTACGAATTACAGAGAGAAACGAACGTTACCTTGGCCGCGCGTTCAATGGCGACGTCTGCAAGTCCTCGCAAGACCTCCCAAGGCGCAACAAGACCAGATGCTGGTAAATCGTCGTCGTCATCTTCAAGAGACGAGCTGTTAGTCAAGTTCAAAGTGCTTGACCGATGTCGTTTTAGGGGGACATTAATTCGACTCTGCGTATGCTGAGGATAATTTGGGTGAGAGTTCATGGAGGATATAGGAGGGAGTGAAGGAGTTGCATGAGCAGGAGCACCGCCGTTAGAGTACGACGTCTGAGGATCAGAACTCGAGACTCTGTTATTGTACAATGGTCTACCCTGGCGTATTTGGGGTTGCCCTATCTGCGGATATGCAGAGTTATTTGAAGAAGGGGGGACATGATCTTCGCGAATACTAGGAGAAACCGAAGAAACTGCCGGAGATGTTCCTTGCTGAAACAACGGCGCGTACGAAGATGGTGACCGACTAGGCTGAGCCCCAGGTCGAAGGTGAGCTTGTATATCCGCCAATATAGCGAGAACTGTTGCCTGACTCTGTTTGATTTCAAATACATGTGTCTCCAAGTTGCGAATACGCCTATAAATCCGAGTCAGTATCTTAACCGCTGATAAATGCATGCAGACACGTACTCGAGCCCTGCTTCCCCAGTCAAAGTAGCTTCTCTTGAGGGTTTCTCGAACAGACATTCAAGCCCAGCGTTTCTACATCGTCGGCAAGGAGGACTGTCAGCACCCTCGCATCTCATCTTCTGCTTCCTACAGGCGTTCTATCATGACTTATCAACTTGAGCAGCACATTCGACGAGATATTGCATGCTTACACAAGCACCTGTGAAATCCAAAGGTCAGATCAACAAGGTGGTCGAAGTGAATAGAGGTATGGCCTACGTGGGACGCGGTTCAGTGTCCTGAGGGGTTTTCCATCCTTTCTGTCTGACGAGTCATCTTGTTTCTTCATTGAACCATCCATTTCAGCAGCGTAGCGTAGATATGGCCTCCTCCTCCAGCCCAATAGGTGGCAATGAAGATGAGAGTTTGAAGCAAGGAGGTTCGAAATCAAGAAGGGGAACCACGAGACCGAAGACTCGCACGGTCAAATGGTAGGTCCAGAGCGTCGGAAGGCCAGTGCTAGTGATCCTAGACGTCGATTTGCTGGTCAAATCCACGGGAAACACTCTCGAGAATGTCGCAGAGGACAACGACAACGAAGGAGCAGTGCAAGATGCGGGAAATGCCAAATATGTGATCGGCGGGGAAATTGATCCTGTCATCATTTCCCCACTTACTGCCTATGCTCAACATTTATTTTTTTGCAGTCAGTAAAGACCTCGACCCCCGCATTTATTGACAGGCATTTCCGTTCACCAAATCCCGAGGCTGATTTTATGGATGATTTTATGGGTCATTTTGGCGTCGAGCACTGAGTACTCGGCAGGTCGGCAATCCGGCCCATCGGCCCAGGATGCCGTTTGCATGCGCTCATCGACCGGCTCATCGCTCGTGTGAGCTTTGACTGCAATAGAAATCAGAATATTGGACGTTGCTGGCCATCTTGAGGTAGAAATTCTAAGAATTCAGGACAATTCATGTATTCAAGAGACAACAAAACACCACGCAAGTATTGGACCAAAAATAAGTTGAGATCAGAACGAAATCGAATATTTTTGTGGCAGTGCGAGGCATCCCAGACTTACTCTCGACCACCATGTTCTCTCTCATCTTTAAACTCATTTGGTACGTTTTCTCAGCCTATGACAATATACTCGACACTGAGCCGCACCCACAGCGCATGGTTCGCATTTTTTTTGCCCTGCTTTGCCACCTACAAAGTTCTCTCGACTCGCCCTATCAACGACGCTGAGCTTGAGCGAGTCTCCAAGTATTGGACCATTATAGGCGCTTGGGTTGCTGCCGAGTACACCGCTGGCTGGATATTCAGCTGGTAGATATACTTTCTTTTGATTGCAAACTGTCGTTGAATAACATCTGTCTCAGGTTGCCATTTTACTGGGAGATTAAGACTGTTGCCCTGTTGTTCCTCTCGTTGCCTCAGACACAGGTGAGACTCTTCTGCTTCATGATAGAACGCAACTGATGTATTTCTCACATCAGGGCTCCACATGGGTTTACGACATGTATCTGCAACCCTTCTTTGCCGCCAATGAGCGCAACATTGACGCCGGCATTGGCCAAATCCAGTCTAGGTGAGCCAAAGTCACACATATTCCGCAAAACCTACCCACTTACAAGTTCACTTCAGCCTACTCTCGTTCGTCCAAGCTCGCTTTGCAGCTATCTGGGATATCATCGTCGGTATCAGCAACAAGCAAGCTCCCGCAGG
>Ga0247734_1002431_pt1 | contig 12235 bp, 17 predicted proteins | sample UWRJL103311B2_FD_180933 | JGI IMG/M metagenome (GOLD analysis project Ga0247734, IMG submission 180933) | Plant litter microbial communities from Arlington Agricultural Research Station in Wisconsin, United States - UWRJ-L103-311B-2 | ecosystem: Environmental > Terrestrial > Plant litter >... | reverse complement strand
AGCGCAGTCTGGGTTATTAAAAAGGTGCAATAACCTGTGCTCGCCTACTGGCGGTATCACATCAACGGGAACAGGGGCATAACAGTATTCCGGGTTTTCAGGAGGTGGTATGTCATTCTCGAGGCGCACATCAACCGATTGGCTCTTTCTGTACACATCAAATTTTACAAATTTAATGCCCGTCAAAGTTCGGAGGGATATGGAAGACCACCAATGGTTGCGCTTGGACCGATACTGGTTTTGGAGAGCTCGGAAAAGGACTACGTCTGATTCGATACCATGAACGGAAAGCTGTAAGAGCTTCTTGTCATAGGTGCTGATGTTGTGGCATACCAGTAAGAACAAGGCCCTCTTAGCTGCGGCTGCGGATTTACTACATGTTGTATACCTGCGCTGGGAGGTTGTTGCTGTAGTGGAAGTCCTTGCTCCTCGATAGAGCGAGCGTGATGCATTTTATATACTAGTAATTTCTTATATACCAATGCTATATATTCGCTTATACTATTTATTTACTAGTATTATTACTCTACTAATAGAAGAACTATATTTATATTAACTAATAATTAATATTATTATTATATTAGTACTATATACTGATTTATTTACATATTTATAAGTTGTATAATAAATTCTCGAAATTATATTATATTAATATATAGTTATATAATATATAATCTTTTAACTAAGAAACAATTAAAAAAGCTTATAAACAGGCTGCCAGGCACTACCAACCTAATAAGAACTATAATTTAATTATTTTAATATTCTATTTTATTCATATATAAGCTAGTTATAAATTTTGGTTCTATATACAAGACGTAACACGAAGAAGTAGACAACAGAAGAATGCGTGAGAAGACCTCTAAGGGGTCTTCCTGAATACGTAAGGTGGTCCGTGGCAACGTAAGCACGTGGTTCCGTGACAACTGGTATTATAAAACTATTGGTACAAACAATTGATTGGTACCATAAATCTACTGGTAAAGGAACGTAGAAATCACTCGCTTAAGGGGATGACCACTCGCCTAATCTACAAGGAGAATTAAGATGCTGCTCAATCAATTGTGAATTGCCGAAATATCAATCGCACTGCATACCGTCGAAGATATGAGCTGGGGAAGTCAGGTACAGGTCGAGTGCTTGTTGACTGCCGAATTTATTGTGAGACCTGGAGCATTAAGACGTATGCTTAATTCACAGCCCTAATATCAAAGAAAATACACTAACCATAAGTCCCAACCAACCCATGATTCTAAAGTCCATTGGTTTTATGCCTTCACCTTGGAATATTTCTGCAACGATGCTACCAACACTAGTAGCTTTCGTCATTGTGCTGGTTGATGAAAAAGTTGTACGAACCTCGCTGCTGTCGGTTTCAGTCGTTATGGTGTTTGTTGCTAGCGCTGTCGCTACTAGGGTGGAAATCGCTATAGTTGTCACAAATCCACTGGGCACCATAATTACCAACCCACTACTCCCTAGAGTAGCAAACTAATTCCCAGACAATGTTACAGCTGCACCCCCAAGGGTCAGTGTTTGCCCATTGACAACTGCAGCCAAAGACCCAACAGGACTGCCAGATATTATGTGTCCCGCTACAATTCCTAAAACCGGCCCAGTAGTAATTGCCATAGTTGTCTCAAATCCCCCCGGCGCGGCAGTCACCAACCCACTGCTCCCCAGAGTAGCAGCCTGATTTCCAGACAGTGTTACAGCACCACCACCAAGGCTCAGTGTCTGCCCACCAAGGGCTACTGCTGTTGATCCAACAGCACTGCCAAATATTGTGTGTCCCGCTACGACTCCCAGAACCTGCGTGGGAGTAGTAACACTGATCACAGATGGCGCAGCTGGAATCTGGTGCGTAATTACTTCTCCATTGGTGTTGCTGACTACCACTCCTGAAGGCCCAAGACTGGCAACTTCTACTCCCGATATCATAATCGCCAGTGATCCCTAGGTAAGAGTTTGGGCTCCAATCACCAAGGTTAAGGCCCCAAGATCTGCTGGTGCGACCTCAGAGTTGGGTAGAGTGAGAATAGGAATTGGTGTTGTAGCAGAAATTGATGTTTGAGAGCCAAAGGCCACTGAGGTATTGGGCGTCTCTGGTTCGGTTGGCGCAGCAGTCGTTGCGGATGGAGGCGCTGTTGCAGTAGGCATGGACAATACCGCTTGCGAGTGCACTGCCTGGGGTGTAGAAGAAGTCTTAGGTGCCTCATTCTCAGGTTGAGCTGTTATTATTGGGGCTGAGGATGCTGCTTCTTGTCCAGGGGGTACAGGAAACATGAAGCCGGCACCATAGTCGCTACATTCTTCAGCATCACCGACACAAGCAGCCACAGGAACGGGAGGATCAAATATCCCGTTGTATCCGTTGAATTCTCTTATGCAAGTATGCCATCCATTACTAAAACGGGATTGTTTAGTCGTGAAATTCTGAAGCAAAATCAAAGGTCTTGGGAGGTCCAACTCACATCTTCTTTGCTAACGCTGTTATAATATCCTCTTTATATTCCACAATAGCGTTGCAACCATTCGTCATAGTGTTAATATTTTTTATGGGAATAGTCTCCCATGTAGAACAATCGGTGCGTAGATCGCTGAGATGCAATTGGCTTGGCGGACCCATCCTCGTTGTTGTATCTGCGTTGGCATAGGATAACAAGGTTGAAACCTCCGACAAAGCATAAGAATGCACAAAGGAAGTCACATATGGCCCGAGAGGCTGTCCGCACCAGTCAATGGCGTCGAATTCGTGAACCATATAGTAAATGGAAGCGCTCGTCCTAAATACCGCCAGGTTAGCTAACTTAGCTAAGAAAAGAATCTGCAACGCAAGAAACCTACAACCTAACAACCCAATCCTTAAGGTAGATAGTGGATGGATATGTCCTGTTTCCCGCAGCGGCACCAGTGGGCCAGTAGACCAAATGAACTTCTTGAGGACGACTGGGTCATATCAACGTAGGTTCATGATTAACCTTGAGGGCACGCTGATGCTTACATATAACACCAATCACGATTAAAAGACAGTGTACCATAAACTGGGTCACTACAAACTGGGTTGCAGCCAGAGATCGGATATTCTCTCGAGAACGACGGCCATGGTGTAGGTGCAGGTGTGATCGTGCTATTATCACAGTGTGATGTCGTTGAGTTTACAAATGGATTTCTCCAGTCCACATCCTTTCTTACCACCCATGTCGGGGCTATAACTGAGTCTGTTGCTATGGGCTCAATTGCCCATAGCTTTACGTCGATTTCTATTTCCAGTTAGCCAAATTATAGTACGGATGAACTGTAGGAAAACACACTAGTTGCTACTGCAAAAGGAAGGAGCATATGAATGCATCGAAACAGAGGCCGGAAACCTCTATATAGGTTGATGGTTATTTCATTAGATAAGAGCTTCGTGCTCAACTCAAATACAATATCTTAACATATACTAATAACGTGCTTTATTTGTGAATACTTTAGATCCCTGCCTATTTAATAAGACAAAACCCAAGGGAACAAGCTTCTATATTATAAATCTATATTCTAGATCAATAGTGGCGAGGACTGAGATGGCTGGGCGACCAAGATCTATAGCAATATTGCATTAGAAAGAGTCATTTTCAACAGGAGTGCAGGCAACTTACCATGCGAGGAATTTTGACCCATTTTTGGCGTTTAGATACCATTGAGGATGGCATGGTCGAGAATATCCGTCGAAGTGACGCCTTATAATTGAGAGATGTTTGCTCTCTTGAGAATCGGAGTCGGGATTGGGTAAGGTTAAGCCGTCGCTGTTCCTTGAATACCTCATCTCAAAAACCAGACCCTCTGTTTTTACGAGAATTTATAACGCACGAGCTATTCGAAATGTTATTGGTCAAGGAGTTTCTAAGAGTTAAGTTAAGCCAGGCCAACAAAAAGGCCTGAATCTAGATTCAAACAGGTGGTTATCCAAAAGATAAACAGCTCGGGTAGAGAGACAGGATGTTCTCTTCACGAGTACATGGCCCACTGTCCCTCAAATTCCGAGATCGATTCGCATCGGCGGATCAGGTGATATTTCAACCAATTTTAAGAGAATACAAGGAACGCCTGAGGTCCGGGTGAGTTGAAGTCTGTGTAAGGTTTGGCATGATTTCAGAACATTGAGGTTGAAATTCATGATATGTTAAACAGCGTTAAGTTGCATCTCGGAATTATTACTCTTATGTTCATCTCAATCTGGATTTGCTTCTATGACATCTTGATGCACGTTTGTACCGGTCAAAGTTCGTTTTGATCCTGGCCTTATTGCACCTGTCATCGATACTTCATAGGACGTGTAGTCGATCTCCATTCGCACCTTCTGCCAACTAACCCTCTCCTGCCTAGCGTTGTGCGAACGCAATCCAAAACCCTAATTTCAAATACGAGCTGCTTTCGATCCGCTTGATCAGAATGCGGAAATGTGGAGGCGTGCCGTGCAATCAGTAGAGATGAGCAGGAGGCAATAATAGGCCCATAAAATGAAATCCACACACTTTGAACCCTCCGTTCGTTGCTTTAGCACGGATTTCAAACAAAGCAAACTAAACAAGCACCAAGATCCGCCCAACTTCCTTCCGCTCCCCTCCATATGTGCCCTGCCATATTTGTTTCGTCGAATTATGGTGAGATGAGATTGTTTTTATCTACGTTGCATTGGGTAAGGCTTGAAGAATTCCTGATTCAACAAGCTCTCTACAGTATTCTCGGCGTGCTGCAAACTCCTCTGGTGACATTGCCTGGGCAGAATAATCTTTCAGATCGCATCGTTGTGTGATAGACTTAGAGAGCGCAGAAACCGACTGGTATCGATTGTGCCAGCAATCGCCGATAATAGAGTCGAGTACGGGATCCATATCGAGTTTAGGAAACATCATTCGCTGTAGTCGCTGCACAATAATAGGCCCCTGATCTTTGCCAAAGTCTTGATCGTCGTAAACCTCAAAACCGTAGTTGATAAAATAGAATAAAGAGCCAAGTGCAAATTGTTCTGTCCGCGCACCAAGGTTGCCTGCAGTGCCACTTCCTGGCCCAGCCTCACTGCCTAGAAGCCGTCCGTATGGAGGACTGCATGCTTCGAATTCTGAGCCGATGAAGTTCGTGCAGTCGAAATCCGCAAGCTTGATACGATCATCCTCTCCAACTAAGATATTCTTTCCACTAGCTCCCAGGGTACTGTACATGCCTCTTCCCAGTCAACGACACCGAGTATTCTATATCTGTGGTCGAGGTTGATATTACTGTGAAAAAAGTCTCAGTGTGATACTGGAAATGGTCCATCATCACATGAATAAAGTCGACTGGCTACCGCCTTAATCTTGAGAGGGAATTCGATAATGGATGTGAGCACCTCATTAATCGGGTCATACTCCATACTCCATACTCCATACTCCTTTAAATTTCTGCCTTTGATTTCGGAAATTTTGCATGAGCAGCCCACGCGTCAAAGAATGCTGTTGCAGTTTTAAACGGTCTACCTATATCTGGGAATTGGCCAATATCATAGCTGCCGTCTTTGCGCGTCACAACAGTACCTATCTTTGCAAACGTACTGACGTCATCTGTACCTACAACAGACTTGTTAGATAAATGATATAAACAAACCTATGATGGAGGACTTAGCTATTGCCTCGTAAAAGCCCCCTCTGTTGTAGAAAAATCTGGCCTGATGAGCTTCATAACCACCATCGGCGTGTATGGCAACACCCCCCGGTAAAAATTCCATTAACATGAACGCAACTCCAGCTGGACTGCTGCCATCAATCTTATATCTGAATACCCGTGGCACAGGAACTTTTGTGTGTTCTCTGATCACTGGCGTTGCGTCTATCTCACTTTGTAACCTCATAGCCAGCCTTTCTGTAGAATTGTGTATTTGAATCCGTGCGACCCATCGAGTCTTGTTCTCGAATTCAAGCAGGCAGACTAGTTGATAAAGTTAATTTGTGATCCTTGGGAGTATATTACCTTTATATTCTTAATTTTTTAATTAAAATATAAATACCTAGAGTATTGCTTATCCAATTTATCTAGTAGCTTACTTTTTCTGATTGATATAAGTTATTTAAGCTAGAGTTTAAGATATAGTATTTAATTTAGTAAAAATATAAAAATATAAATTAGCTAAATATATTTTTGAAATTATTATTAATAAACACTTTATTCTATAAAATCTTTAAAAACTATATTCATAGGCAAATAAAAGGATAAAGAAAACCATGACAGAATATTATTTAAATATACTTGGTTTATTCTAATACAAGTGTCTTGAACTGAATATAGGAGTTTATCATTAACGCCATCTCGTAATTTATTCAACTTTCACTTGTATCCGTGTAGATCCTCAAAGATATGCAACGTCTTGGAAGAAAACTGTGCAAGGTAATGGATGTTCGATGGATAGTAAAGCAGACTTAAAACTGCGTTGCATTCTTAAATTTGGAGGAACGAATCAAACTCAGAATGTTGATTGCCCTGTTACACAGTCGTCTCCCTCGTCGCCAGCTGCGTAACATCTGGACCTCCCTTGTGTAGATCATTCGGCAATGTCCCCAATGCCCTCCCTCCAAACAGTAAATCTATATCCTCCAAACTAACCTGGGTCATCTCTTTAAATAAAAAGAAGATAGTCGGGAAAGTCACGAAGATGTTGAACGCTTCGCAACCACAATCAACCTCATAGTTGCCAAGCCTCAGCTGAGATGGAAAGGGGTAGTTCCAGACTTACTAACAAACACAAAATAACACTTCCATCCAATTTCACGTAATTCAATAGGACTAACTTGCGCAAATAATGTAGCAACAGCCCAGTTTCCGATTCCGGTTGCGAAAGCGTTGCCCCGAGCGCGTATATTCATCGGCATCACTTCACTCTCTTATACCCAAGAGATAGGACCAAATGAGAAAGAGAAAATGATCGATACTGAGAATAGGAAGAAAATACCACCGATTGATAATCCGTGACATGTCCCGTTAGGGTTTGGGAGTTAATTATTCCTTCGCACATTAGGGCGATGGTGGTGCCGATAGTGCCAAAGAGTAGTGGCTTTCGGCGACCAACACGGTCGAGTACAAAGACTATGAAAATGAGATCTGGAGATTTCAGTTTCGTGTGTGAAGTTGGAAGACTGAGAATAATTCACTTGCAATCGGACCGACGCAGTTGTATATGCCAGACACAAGGAGAGTTCGACTTCCTGTTATACCTAGAGTTTCGTACGTGGGGACTTGGTAATAGTTAATGACGTTGATCCCAGAGAGTTGAGTGAAGACTGGACAAGAGTTCCGTGCATGAGTCTAGTTCTCCATTGTGGTGTTGTAAACATCACCATCCAGCCAGGTACTGTTACGGCCTTCTCAGCCGCAATTGTTTCTTTAATCTCCCTAAATTCATTCTGTACCCAGTCGTTTGATAGACGTTAATTCATAATTTAGGCTCCTAGATAATTATTCATACCATTTGTACCATCATAATGTAGCTTGATCAATACCTGCAGAGCCTCATCCTCTCTATCAGTTGCCATCAAGTGTCGAGGGCTTTCTGGAAAGAAAGGCATGCCCGTCACCAGGATCTAAAGACGGAATTAGTGCCAGAAATATCAGTAAAGGGAGGCTAGCAGTGCTTACAATGCAAGAGACTGCTTGAACAGCCAACGGAAACCTCTATTGTCGAACTTCATAATTTATCAGCATCACTTCACACTCAAAACATGCCTTCTTACACAATGAACCCCACACCGATCATTTGCTGCGCCATTCCCACAATCAAACCTCTGATTTTCGGATGCGCACATTCACTTTGGTATACCGGTACACTCATACTCAATAACCCAACCAGCAAAGATACGTCCGACTAAAATCATAGCCAGGTTTTTTGCGGCAACTTGTAATATTGCTCCTAGGAGGCAAATCAAGGCACCAATTTGGATGGTTTTCTTGCGACCTATAGAATCCATAGTGAAGCCTCCCATAAGAGATCCTAATACAGCTCCTCCATTGAATGTGCTATTGATGGCGCCTATAATGGAAGACGTCTTATTGGTATTGAAGTAGGTTAAGAAATTGTTCGAACCGATCACATCAGTCATAACACCTGCATCGTAGCCGAAAAGGAAAGACCTGTAAATTTCAAGTCGTCTTTATTGAGAATTTGACGTCTGAATCATATCAGAATCTTACCCCGTGGCGGCGAAAACCGCGAGGGAAATATTGAATATTCTCCCCATGGTGGTGCTTCAGCTCATGGTTTCTCGGTATTCTATGAAGTTGTCTACGACAGAAAGATATCCACAACAAAAACTGTAATGTTTCATTTCAAAGGCATTAAACATATATTTATATATACATATGCCAAAAAAATAATAAATAGCCGATCCAGTTCCGGGACCTCTACCTGCGGATCCCCCACAAGAGCTACCCTGGAACCTACCCCTCCACTGCCTACCGGCTAAATGTGACTTCACCTAGTCAGCTTTATGTGAGTGTCGGGAAAACTTGATCCATATTTAAACTAAGTAGAAGCTAACATAAAGTGAGCAAGTACCTTTCTTAGTTTCTGAAATGTAACATCTTCAGTGAGGATTAGAGCAAGAAGCTTCTTTGAAGTAGCCAACTGAGAGTCCTCTTGTGATTTGGTAATATCTAATTCAGATAAATTTTACGTGATGAGCACGTATAGAGGAGCTTTCTACGAGGCTACAGTATAATGTTCTCATGAGATATGGACGAAGGTAGCATTATATACTTTTGTAAACTATGATGGTGAAATGGACGTTGCCTGTCTACAGGATTTTGGAATTAAGATCATCTCAACCTACAGTTAGTGTAGCATTTGACCTCAAATCTGCGCTAGAACTTCCAGCAAAAATTAAGAAATCTCCAGGCTCCACGACGTATCGCATCCTAATATCCCAGAGTCCCAATTTTTCAATTGAAAGCGGGATTTGAACAGTCTTGGTCTCCCCCGCAGCGATGCTGACTTTGGAAAATCCCTTGAGTTCGATATTTGGAATAACGACACTGCTGATGAGATCTTTGACATAGAGCTGCACAACTTCTGCTCCGTCTCTAGTTGAGTTGTTGGTGACATCGACAGAGACAGTAATATTGTCCGTGGCGCTTACACTGGTTTTGGAAAGTGTCAAAGCGGAATAGGAGAATGTTGAATAAGACTTCCCGTAGCCAAATTCATAAAGTGGTACAGGAGAGCTCAAAACATATTGATGTCCGAAAGCTAGAGTACCATTGTCATATTCTCTCCCAGCATCTACATACCGCCCAGAATTAAGGTAATCGTAATAGATGGGAGTCGTTCCGACGTCGTAAGGAAAGCCAACCGATAGTTTACCACTTGGGTTAACTTCTCCATATAGAATATCAGCTAAAGCATTTCCTCCTTCTTCGGAAGGATAGAATTGCTGGACAAGGGCTGATGCATTTCTCGAGATCCAGGGTTCTGTGATAGGCTTCCCGGAAGAGAATACGACAATTGTTGGTTTTCCAGTATTGATGATTGCTGAGACGAGGTGGGGCATAGCACCTACTAAATTGAGAGATGAGACATCAACATGCTCTCCAGTGGTGGCGTTCAAGCCTTGCCATAATTGATTTTGATCACGGGACCAAGTTCCTACAACAACAATTGCAACATCTGCAGCGGATGCGGTCGCAATTGCCTCGGAGAATCCAGACTGATCATTTGACCAACGCTCACAGCCTTGAGCGAAGGTCACAGTCCCGGTGCTGACAGACTTGATACCATCAAGAGGAGTCACACCATGGAGGTAACTTCCATTAAGCACATAATCTCCATAGTTCATGAAATCTGCCATAGGTCCGATCACAGCTACGTTTGCTGACTTCGAAAGTGGTAAGACGTTGTTGTGATTCTCAAGCAATACGATGGACTCGGTGTCAATTTGACGCGCAAGCGCGACCGTTTCCTTCGTGTGGATCAATGAATCGGTCTTGTCTGCAGGAGCTGCTGCATATGGATTCTCAAAAATGCCAGCGGCAAATTTGGAGCGTAGTAGACGCGAAACTGCTGTATCGACAATCTCAACACTTAGCTTACCTGACTCAACTAATTCAGGAATGTTTTGAAAGCCTAATGGGAGCACAGATCAGAATTGTCTTCATAAAGTATTGCGGGTGAAAGGGCAAACTCACTATAAGAGCCTCCACCCATCTCAACATCATTACCAGCGGGCAATGCAAACATGGTTATAGCCTCTTTGTCAATAGGCTTAGATCGGCACATTTTGAAATCCTTACAGAGACGATCTGTTCCACCTGCGTCGGAGATCACGTGGTATTTATATCCCCACTCGTTGCGAAGAATCTCAGTCAAAATATGATGGTTCGCGACTAAAGCTACTCCGTCATAGGCGTGGTATGCACTCATGACAGAGTAGACACCAGCGTCCATAATCTGTCGTTTGTATGGAGGTAGATAGGTCGTCCGCAATTCTCTCTCCCCACCATGTACAGGTGCAGTGTTAAGACCTTGTTCCGGGCTGGCAAAACCGGCGAAGTGCTTGACCATAGCACTAACATTACCACCTTGGAGTCCTACAAGAAATCAGTCTGTTTTCTTCCAAAGTGGGCCATATACATCACCAATAATGTAGCTATACCCAATCTCCCCCGCAAGATATCCATCCTCACCAAATGTTTCTTCCACTCTACCGAATCTCAGCTCTCGTGCCAGATCACCCAGCGGGGCAAGCAACTGATTTACACCAAGTGCAAGTGCTTCTTGGGCAATAGCAGCGCCCATTTTCTGGATGAGGTCGGGGTTCCAGGAACACGCAAATGCCAGTGGAGAGTTGAAAATTGTCGCATTTCCACTGAGAAACCCATGTATTCCTTCATTCTGTACAAAAGCTGGAATGCCAAGTGTAGTGTTGTGCAAGAGGTAATCCTGCCCTTTCTTGATACCCTCGGCGATCCATTGCTGGTCAACAGGAAAGCCAGCCCACAGCTGGCCGGCCCTGTATTCCATATTCCAAGCCAATCCAGTTGCATTGAAGCGGTTGTCTGTCATATTGATCCAATTTGAAATATCTCCTTGGAGTAATTGGGAAGCTTTCTCTCGAATTGTCATGCGAGAGAGCAAGTCAGATACTCTGGCTTCAATATCCGCAGTTGGATCTTTGTAGACCGGACGAGTTTCATTTCTGATACGTATGGTAGCCGCGGTAGTGCATACCAGCAGCGCCAATGACAGAACAGATGAAAGCTTCATGGCAGGTAGGATTCCTGGGAAGCCTCGAATTCCAATCCCAAAAGTTTCGAAACGGAAGTAAAGGAAAGACAAAGACACTTGTCTCTGCACTTGCGGAACCTTCTGGTATTATATACTGCATATCTCCTAAGGAACTTGAGTACCTGCAAGTTAACCGTCATCATTGCTTGGTGTCATTCTCCAAGCTACTCAGGGTCCGCAACGGCTAAAGTTCAAGGCCTTATTATTGAGGAAAAGTAGAAGTTAACCGACTGAGATCTAATTTTGGTTAAATCAAGAGAACTAGAGTTGGAGTTCTGGATAGAAGTTTTCCCGTATCCGATCGACGGAGCCATCGCATTAGAGTAAATACAGTATTGTATCGAATTGTATTGCTGCGGGGTTAAATCCTATTGGTACTTACAGGACCGTAGGTTATGGTAACAGTGAGAAACTTGAAGTGAGGTAAGGTTGAAGAGAGCTAAGATAGTGGAGGTTTGAAGGAAGCGTGTGATTGGTGGAAGTTAACGGTCGGGAGTGGCCGGCGGAGTTTACCCTCGCGAATGGGCTAGACGATCCACCATCAGCCCATCCATCTATCCATACGAGTTGTTAGTTTGTATGCCATCCTCCATCCCATTCTTTACCGGATATAGTAACGAACATGATCTGCTGTTGTGATACTACAGTATACGGAGGACCTCAGTGCCACTAAACTTGTGCAGGACCCCTCTAGACCCCACGTTCCTGGTCTGACGGGTCTACAATATTCACCTTATCTGTGGCCGAAATGTAAGTATAATCTCTCTTTCCACGCGCTTCTGTTTCCAAGTCCTCAAGCGTGTTTAAGACCACGCTCAAGACGTCTCCCTAAAATTACATCAGTTGTTTTTGTTACTTCACGTTTGTGAGGACCGTCATCATGAAGTTTCGCGATGGCATGTGGTTGGCAGCGGAGGGGAAGCACCTCGAATATGCGGAAGAGGTCTA
>Ga0247734_1002428_pt1 | contig 12249 bp, 14 predicted proteins | sample UWRJL103311B2_FD_180933 | JGI IMG/M metagenome (GOLD analysis project Ga0247734, IMG submission 180933) | Plant litter microbial communities from Arlington Agricultural Research Station in Wisconsin, United States - UWRJ-L103-311B-2 | ecosystem: Environmental > Terrestrial > Plant litter >... | reverse complement strand
ATTATTTTGCCGAATACATAATATCCCAGCAGCTCAACAGTGTGAAAAGCTGGAGGATCCTATTGGAAACCAGAGCATCTTGATTGAAATGGATGGTAATAATCGAAGGCTTATAGTCAAAGGAATAGATGTCGTTGATCGTATTATCAAAATTGGCCCTGTCGGAGATGTAACCCGCAACATGGACGATCCAACTAACCTTAGAAACGGGCTTTTAGCTGCTATATCTGATTGGGAAGAGATGTGTATATCTGCTTGTAAAGAGCTTTATGGGGAAAGTGGCCCACTGAGTGATGACCCTGCTTCGGTGACAAGTTCTGGGGCTTTCGGTCCATTCTTGAAGCCAGAGCGTGCAATAAAGTTCGCCACTGCTTTATTAAGAGGATATAAAAAGTGGAACGACGAGGAGCATCCAGCATCACTTGCGGAGCGCTTCCAAGTTTGGCGTTGGAACCTACCAGTAAGATACCCTATTGTCTAGCATAGGAAACAACTTCTATGATTCCAAGATCTGAATTAGTTTATCGTGCTAAAAGGTCGAAGGTGCCATGGAACTATATATACACGAACCCTGAGATCATGGCCCGGGACAAATATCTCGAGAACTTCGACAGAATTCTCTTTACCATGGTCCATGGATGTCAAATGTTTGTGACCAGTTCTGGAGGTTTTGGAATGATAGGCGGTGATTGTCATGTTGCAGTTGGTGACTGTGTCTATATTCTGCAGGGCGGAATAGCTCCATATGTTCTAAGACCCTTCCAGGAACCTGCAGAGTACACATTCCGACTTATGGGGCCTTGTTACATCCCGAATCACTTGAACGCCGCGAATTCGATATACCATCCACTAATAACGCTTACTATTGTTTAAAAGTGATTTTGAAGGACGCATGAACGATTGCACTGGTAAATCCTCCAGACAGCATCAACAATGCACCTGTAGATTGGGGGTTTAACCTACAGAAAATATCGATTAGTACCGAAGCATGTTCACATGACTTCTAGAATCTACAGTGCACACTATTCAGAGCTCCGGGTGTGAGAGTAAGAAAGAACAAGATAGCACGGCAACAAACGAGGATCGAGACTGGGAAACTGAGTGATTGCAGTTAGTATGGGGCAAGCTGCCTTGCATACGAGACTTTATGGTTTGTCAAACCAACCGGCCCAACATGGCCTCTATGACTTGTATCTACCTCCTGAAACATGTATACAGCGTGACGTTTTTATCTCTCGCTTTTAAGCCACGCCCTCGACGTCCGCGGCGACCTCTTTCTCTCTCATTGTTGCATTCGATACCATCCATCCTGAACCCTCTCCAATCCGCTCAACCAAACTTCTTACTTCCCCCCTTCTTCACCTCAACCGGGTTTCCCTTAGCATCCTTCCCATCCTTCCCATCCTTATTCTTCTTCCCTCCCTTCAGAATCTCCAAATGGCCCGCTTTCGCGCCCAGCGTGCGTTCCGTCATGGCCGTCAAACCCGCCGAATGTTTCTATACCCCATCAGCCGCGAGTCCCATGGATCATCGATTCCCAGCTATCCGCGGTGTATATGAATGATTATTAATGGGGGGAAAACCAACCTTTGTCATGCCGGCATTTCTCACCAGCACTTGCTTCCGCGGGGCGATTGTGCGAGCGCCTTTCTTGGGACCCAAAATTGACTGCCGGCCGCCGGACGATCTAGCGGTCGCGGTGGAAAGCTTTTTAGATTTTATAGTTCCTTGCGCCATCTTGAGGTGCGGTTGTGAGTTGTGGAAAAGCGAGGGGTGGTTTTTGGCTGGTTGGAAAAACGTCAAATGCGGTCTCTCTCCCGCACTCACGCTAATGCGTTCTGGGACAGGATTTACAGGTATGGGAGGAGCTGGTTGCTTTATAAGTACTTTTGAGTGGAAAGAGAGCTAATACAACAATGTAGCCTGACACTTTGGATTAGGTCATGATATGATTGCCTCGATCTTTTAATTACAATCGATATCGGAATTGGTTCTTTGCAGGTCATATCATATCATTCAGCTAATCTAATTCTGGTCATAATCATTTCTCAAAACAAGTAATTGCCTGCAAAAAAAAACCATCTGTAAAAAGCTCTCGACGAAGAAGATCATGGCATAATTTCATCACTCATTCCATCGTAAAAGCCCGAGCCGCAAATATATTGTCCTGGTAGTACAGTCCTTACCCAATGTACGAGTTGTTCCCGGTAGCGCAAGTTCTGAGAATCATGCGCGCCTCCTCAAAACATCGTCAACGCCGCTTTTCACACTCCGTGGTGTGCTAATGCTGGCTCTGAGTTTCTCGCTCCTCTCCGCTCTCCGCTTCTCGCTTAGCCGTTGCTTCATCGCGCTCCACCCGATGTATTCAACTCTAACTCCAATGCCAGGGATGATATGGACTTTCTTGCCGCCGTTACCATCTTTGAATCCATACCCAAACATCTCTTCTTCTGGCACATATCTCGACCTTTGTGTTGGGGATCTACTCAAAGATGGAGTGCTCCTTCGCTTGACGACCCTCATGTTTCCACTGGGTGTTCGCTTTATAGATTTCTTCTCTGTAGTGTAGTAACGACGCGAACTGTCTTCACTATCCTCAATAGGTAAAATCGCAAAGGTGCGTTTTAATTTTCCGCTTAGACTCCTTGACGGAGGCTTTGGTCTATTGTCAATGATTGGGTACCGGCCAAATTCACCATCATCCCCCGAATCATCATGGTCCTCCAAGTCATCCCAAAAGTGTGCTGGTCGCCAAAACGGATGCAATTTACTCGTATCTGCTGGACGATCTTCTACAGATGGATACAGTGTTGATGGATTGGCAACTTCTTTTGATGTTTGTGTAGATTCATCGCTGGATCCCTTTCGGCGGCCAGATAAAGAGAATTTCCGCTTAATAAAGCTTCCTCCTTGTATGATGGGTTCAGAGTTATGACGCCGATTACTCAAAGCGCGGCGAACAAGAGAAAGCCCACGCTTGGGTTGGCTTTCCGGAGTAGGCTGTTCATCGTAACCTAACTGGCGATCCTCTTCTTGTCCCGGTGACAGAGCTGCTGGAGTAGGAGGAATGAACTTAATTGCGGGTGGTTCAGGAGGAGGACGTGGGTTTCGAAGCGGCGAGTCCAACTCATCCATAGGATGAAGTGGCTGGGGCGGGGTGACTGGAACCTCATTACCATTGATTGATATCATAGGTTGACCAGTCTGGAGCTTTGGGCGCGCAATTGGCTGTGAAGCTAGCGAAGGTGCTGCTTGTTGCTGAACAATAAGGACCGATTTATTTTGATGTGGAAACAAAGATACTGCCATGGCCTCGGAAACCTCTGCAGCGGTACCAGCAGTTTCGTAAGAAGCTTGCGAAAATGGCGTAACCTGTGTCGACAATCGCGTACCGAAAAATGGATCACCGTTATGATCAACGTGTAGCCGCGTGTTTTGAGCAGCCTCACTGTGAGATCCAGCACTTTGCGCTACATCTGATTTCGGTACCACTTGTGCCTTTTCATGAATCAGGTTATGTGCTTTGAGACTGTCAGTAGTAAGGGAACCAGCACGTGATGTATTTCTGCTCGTTGGAGCGGACAAAGATGAACGTCTTGCAGGGATATTTGGCGGAAAATCTATCGTGTGTATTGATTGACCAGATCCAGCTGATTCTGACTTAGTTCGCTTACGAGCTGAGTTCCCAATATAACCTGGCTCATTGAATTTTGACGACTGTGACAATGGTGCTGAACCAAGTGAATTGCTTCTCTTCGTTTTACGACTGCTGGATGATCTCAGAGAAGGCGCGTTTGATGATTTGGATGATGAACGGCGAGCTGGAATAACTACAACAGGAATGCCCCCATTACTCATTACTTCGCGCCGCGATTTCCCTATTGATGATGTCGTACTGACTGCCGTGTTCGATGTCAAGCTTCTTTGACTCCTCTCCGGTCTCTTGGACCTTTTATCAGAGAGTATGCGTTGTGGTTCGCTGGACACTATTGAATTTGGAGCTGATGACCTCGTGGATTGGTCAGAGCTGATGTCTCTTAAACCAACCTGCCTTTTGGAGTGTCGAAGTGTCTTTCGGCGAGTAGCTGGCCGATCCACTACCATGGCTTCGATAATTGTCGACGATACAGAACGTCCAGACATTGCTGAGAAGCGTCTGATATCCTCGATTGTTGGAGAAGCTGCTTCCAGCGCCAGAAGAGGTCCGTCGGGTCTTCTTGTTGCATCCGTCTGTAAGTGGTATCTAGCAATTCTCTCTTGCAAAGGTAAACCTCGAACTACTTTCGTTGCATTCGTTGGCGATACAATATCGTCCTCGACTACTTCAGCACTCGGACTATTCGTAGACAAACGTAGTTTACGAGCTGGTCTTTTGCGTACCATTACATTCCTCATAAGATTATCGTCCCATTCTCGCTCCACTTCGCTTACTTCCTCCCCAGCAGATCCCCATTCCCCGTCAAATACCACAAATTCCGGATGAGAATCTTCACCTTCATCTGGCATTGGAGTTGTTGTCCCCTCAGATTCAAGGCCCAAACCTAATCCAACTTCCTTCCTTTTGTGACCTTTGCGTACCATATGAACGGTCTCATTTCTTGAGGGTTGGCTCGAGGGTAGAACTGGTCGGACTGTTGACACAGCGTCTTCTTCATCAGAGGAATATTGGTCCTCTCGCGCCGTCTTGAAAGAATCAGTACGAGAGGCGGCGGAAGGGAGTCGATCTGTTACAAGAGGTCGGAATGCCAACGGGGGCATCGCTCGTGGGGGAGTGACATCAGGTGTTGGAGGACTATTATGGGTTGGGGTTCCGGGAGCTGGACTGGTCCGTGTAGATAAACCTCTTGGCTGATTTCCTGAGGATTGACGGGAATGGGTTGGAGGAGTAGGAGGTAAATCGGGGGCGCCAATTCTTTTCGAGGCATGCTTCAATGTGTGAGGGCTCGATGAATCAGATCCTGATATAGAAGGCAGCTCTGTGTCGAGGGTAAGGCTTCTAGGCTGCGCGACAATGGTTGAATTGTAGGGATCGAAGGTTGTTCGAGGATGCGGTAGTCTCTTTCCCTTCCTGAATAGACTCGGTCCCCCAACTGGTATTCCATTCGGGCCATCAACAGAGGCCCGGGACGGCATCCTGAGCCAATTCTGTGAGATGATCATTCAAAATGAGTGAGCGGTATTGGAACGTCGAGTTAGTGAGTCATGGTATAGAAGTTGTCTTCATCATGGCGTTGCGGTAGGCAGCATATGGAGTTGGCCTTAAACAGTCTCTGGGAAAATGCCGTCACGGTTTGGCAGAAGGTTCCAAGTCTTGGGACAAAATATTAATCGAGTAGAATTGAAGAAGAAGCGAACAGGAAAGGAACGTAACAGGTCGCAATGAGAACAAGAGGAGATTGAGGTGAGGAAGGCGAGGAGGATGTATGTGGTCGAACTAGAACAGATGGGGGGGCTGGGGCTGGGAGTGACCTCCGTCTTGTTTTTACTGGGCACAGCCTGCAAAAAGCCGTCAGACCTTGAGGTGTCTTATTCAGGTAGCCGAAGGTCACCGTCGTCGATAGCAATTCAGCGGCCGCGACAGGTTGGGTTGCCTATGTCTTCGGCGTGGTGAAAAGTCTGGCGGCGATGCGACTGTGGTGGTGGTGTTCTCTCTCTCGAGTGCGGAGTGGAGCAGTGAGAGGTGATGTACTGTATGTGAGTGAGTACCGTAGCGGAGGTATGGTATGGTATGTATCTGGTGCCAAGAGTTGGAACAGAATGGCGCTCGCTCCTTGGTCTGGGGATAACACTGGTCACTCCGGCTGGACCGCTGAGCAAATCACAGGGCCAGAACAAGTTTTGGAATCTGTGTCTTGATCGCAAGCAGGAGAAGCCTGCATGAGATGCAGGCAATCCACCGGATCTGACGAATCACGCGAGCAGGTGTCGCTGGGTTTTCGTAGACATTCAGAGTTCTTATTCCTGCTGCAGGCGTCTACGCAGTAGGAGGGGAAAAGAATAGAAAAGGGGGCTGGAAACTGATAGATCGCTTCCCGCAACCTTTGTTTTTTCAGACTCAATCTGACCATAGATGAGAGATGAGATGAGAAGGGATGAGAAGGGTTAGCCATATGTTCTTTTTGATACTTTTAGGGAAAAGAATCGCTCATCACGTGGTGTTGTGTTGTGCTGGGTATGGTTAGTATATTTTCGTTACCAAACCAAAGTACCGAAGTCACCGTTATGCCCCAAAGAGGTTGGTAGAGTAGATACCGGAGAGCATTGTAGAGATAGATAGATATACTCCATACCTGGTAAAACTGCCAAAGTCCAAATGCTTCATCTCTTCTGGCGGAAGGTTGTCGCCAGTTGGATTCTACTGTATTAAACTGTGAGACCCATGTGGCCTTTTGCCATCCATCCAGGCCGTAGAACGAGAATCAAGAGTGGACGATGAAAAACTGAAGAATACACCCCTAATGTTGTTGCAGCTATTGCAGCCGCGATGAAGAGAGTCTTCACCTGCTGTCTTGAGGTCTATGAAATGCTGTGAAAGCCAGCAACGTTACCTCGAATACTAGAACCACCATACCACCTACCTCGATTGTGTATCATGCACTGGAGTAGCCATCTGCATGTATGTTCTGAGGTTGGCACGAAGGCGCGCACTCTGCTGGGCTGTTTTATCTCGGACTAGAAAAGGGCACAATCCTTCTATTTATATGGTCAAAATTAATATGGTCAAGCATCAGTCTCCTCTATTTGCTCTCTTGAAGCTATTCCGAAGTCACGAGCTCGGAGATAAGCAACCTGCGAGAATGCTGCCCCTCCCCTTCGATCTCTTATCTCAACCATGTTCATCCATCATGTAATTATAACCTCACCGGCTGCTAGTATGGCGTTTAACCTCGAGCCCAGGAACATTGTTGTCCCCCGGCTCTGGGAGGTCATTGTAACGCACTTACATATGCATAGGTGATTTACACATAGAAGTATATTACATATACCGATTATGTATCGATTATGTATTGGCCGCCGCCGCTCCTCTGGCTCGATTACTACAAATCTGTCTATGGCCAATCCAAGCCACCAATTGGCCTTGACCTAAGCTTTTCTAGAACGCCTATTACATTATCTCTGTCTCCATTTTGAAAGTTTACTTGCAGTTCCCCCCCTCCACTATTAGTTAAACAATGCCTATGTCATAGGAGCTGACCCCTCTTGCCCCGCCAACTTAGTGGCTGTCCAATCCTCCTCGTCGATTATTTAGTTTCTATGCCTTTCATTGCCTACATTCATATCGGCCGTTTACCTAAGCCTGACAGCCATATCCTGATTGTCGGGCATCCGATCTCTAAGGTAATAGAAGACGTAGCTAGAGATAGCATAGCTACCACATATGTGGTTCTACCTCCCCCGGGATAAGGAAGTTCCATTAAGTGCTTGTAATATGGAACAGTCAACAGAAATGCAACAGTGATGCAAACAAAGCATTGCCCATAAAGTCAATGGCCTTTTAGTTTAACCTTTCTCTTTCCTACTTTTCACTCCTCCTTTACTCCCCAACAATCATGCTCGTCAATCTTGTTGCTATTAGCTACCTAGCTACCACCGTGCTCGCACACGGTGACCACGGAAACCAATTGCCAATATCTGGACCACACAAAGCCCTTTGGTACAACACACTTCCAGGTGATGGAGGGACTCAGGTAGGTGATTGCAAAAGAAGCCATACACCCCCCGCTGACCCTTGTAAAGGCCGACTCAGTCTTCTCTGGAATCTCAACGTTTGGCCGTTTGCCATACTACCCTTGCCTGGCATCTGATGATGTAAAGTTCGATATTGCGTTCATTGGTATAGCTCCCATTCCTGATAGAACCGGGGTGGCCAATTCGCCTGTCGATAGGTATATTGACTTAACGGCATCAAGCTAACCCAGTAATGCAGGTGCTCCATTTGATACAGGAACTTCCTATAGACCGGGTGCTCGATTTGGACCATCTGGAATTAGACAAGGTTCTCGCCGTCTCAATTTATAGTACGTTTCCACAGCACACTTGCTGATAACCTTCGTATGAATTTGCAGGCTCACGCAGACTTGGTTTCAGCGGCGGATATAATGTCCCTCTCAAGACAAACCCTTTCAACAGCTGGGCTACAGTCCTAGACTGCGGAGATATTCCCGTTACCTCGTACGTGTCTTCTTTGCATTCTACGCAGTATAGAAAGTATTGACAGAAAATAGGTATGATAACACATGGGCGCTTCACCAGATCGAAGAAGGACACAACGCACTACTGTCCCGCGCTCCAGCGACAGACTCGAAGGAAAAGGGGCCAGCTCTGAACGGGAAGACCCTGCCGCGGCTTATCACTTTGGGAGGAGACCACACGATCACTTTACCGCTTTTGCGGTCGATCAATCGGGCATACGGTCCTATCTCTGTGATCCATTTTGATTCCCATTTGGATACGTGGAAGCCAAAGGTTTTCGGAGGTTCTCCCAGCAAGGTGGCCAGCATAAATCATGGCACATACTTTTACCATGCCGCCCAGGAAGGTCTCCTTGCTAACGATTCCAACATCCACGCTGGTATTAGAACTACTCTAAGCGGACCTAGCGACTACGAGAACGATGGGTACTGCGGCTTTGAAATTGTTGAAGCGCGGGAAATCGACACAATTGGAATGGAGGGAATTATCAAGAAAATCAAGGATCGTGTTGGAACTACCAAGCCAGTATACTTGTCGCTAGACATCGACACTCTTGATCCCGCGTGTAAGTTAAGCAAAACGGTCATTCGCAAACACAACTAACAAACAAACAGTCGCACCTGCAACAGGCACCCCGGAGACCGGCGGTTGGTCGACACGTGAATTGAGAACCATTATCAGAGGCCTTGAGGGTATCAATTTGATCGCAGCAGATATTGTCGAGGTTGCTCCAGCTTATGATACAAACGCGGAGCATACTACAATGGCCGCGGCAGACGCTCTTTATGAGATCATGAGCTTGATGGTGAAGAAGGGTCCATTGAGCAAGATGATGATATCTGAGAATGAGAATGAGACCGAGAACGAGGAGTTGTGAGATGATGACAATGCCAGGGGTCCTTGGTGTTGACATTAAAACGGTGAGTCTTTGGTCAAAAAATCATAACATCATATGTAGAATTTGAGTATGAAAAATAAATGAAAATAAGCATTCACTACGACCTAGCGCGTACCAGAAAATCAATTGTGACCACATCGTAATGCTGGAGTATTATTGTGATTTCTCTCCGGTTTTTAGCCATGTAGTTTACACCTTTGTCTATGTTTTGTTTTTCCCGCACCAGCCTGCGAGTTATTTTTAGCTCGATCTCAAACAGAACCAACTGCAGAATTCCAAAGAGTACCCCTCACACGTACAGAGGTTTTCTTAAGATTGAAACAAACATACCAATATATTAACCTCACGCAATATCTGAAGGTTGTATCGACTCCAACAAAGCAGCAATATGGGTGCCAAGAATGCGAAGACTAGCTGAAATGTGGTAGGTACGGCACTTCTGTGCTAACGATAAAGGGTCGAGGCGCAGCCATTTGAGAGCGTGATGTGGGCGCCGCAAACCAAGTCCAATACGAAGGGACTAACAACCTGACTTACTTTCTCCTCCTTTTCTTGTTGTTCATCACGACTGAGTCTGAATCTGCCCACACAATTGATTGTATGCTAGACACGACGAATGTAACCACCCCTATAGGCTCTACACTCGGAGCAGAAGATTTTTCTCCATCGCCAACACCGGAGTCAGCCTCGAAGATGATGTTTCCACGAGACAAGGGGCAGGATGACAGTAGTCCCTCTGTTGAACAATTCCAGACTCTATTCAGCAAAGGGCAAACCTATATCTACATAATAACATCTATGCCTGGGGATTCATCCTCCTTTCCTCACGCTACCCAAACAGACTACACCAAAACAGAAACCCTTTACACTAGTTCGCAACCGACAAATGCAAGCCCAGTAGGCCAGTCCGTTGCTTCAACAACCCAACCTCCCTCCCTCTTCCCTATCGACTACAATGATCCTCCCAACATCGATCCTTCCGACGATAATGGCGATGGACCATTTGATGGAATGGGACGCGGTGTGAAGGAAGGAGTCATCGTATTGATTTTGATGGGCGTTGCAGCAATTGTTTTCGCATCCGTTTGGTTTTGTTGTGGAGGTAAAAAACGATGGGCAAAACGGAAGGCAGCTCGACGAGAAGCTACTGGGCTACCCTTACACTCAATAACAAGCCAGTCACAAGAACAATCGAGGGAGCCACCTCAACCTGTCACACAACCTGTTGCACAACCTGTGGAAGACCTACCTCCACCTAGCTACGAGGAAGTTGTGCCGGCACAACATCAGCGACTTGCTGGTGGCTTACCATTGAGAGATGAGGAGGAGGATGGCATGGTGGTGGACGGGAAGACTCCACTGAGCGAAATACCGTTCGAGGACGTAGTACTGGATCATTCACCTACGGGGAGCTCAAGTTCGGCTAGTTCGGCAAATCAAGCATTTTCAGCGAGACACCATAATCAATATGGCGATACCAGGGGACATAGCAACTCTTAAATGAATCTAGGCATTGTTAAGTGAATAAAGGAAACAAAGCTTTATGGAGGCTCACTGCGGCTACGTACCGGAAGATTTATGAAGTATCTCGAGTCGTGGAGGAACTAGGGCCTATTCATTCGTTGAGGGGGAAAAGAAGGTGGATGACCTTCCCTACAGCTTGGAGCATGTTCCTCCACTTGGACTGTGTGCAGCGTTTGCGCCAAAGGGAGATGAGGGGATCTGAAAAAAAAACAATATGTCGCAAAGTTATAAGGTGTTCCAAAGAATGTAAGAGGTTCTGGTGTTGGGAAGGGCGGAGTATTTGCGAGTAAACAGGAGGAGTTATGATATGGAGTCAAGTGCACTATCCCTTTACAAACTATAATACCAATAATACATAAGAATTTCAACCATATACACCTGTTGTGAAGCCGGGGGAAGCCACAAACTCTCCGGTGATGGAGAGCGTGATGCTTCACAGTTATACTTCACTTCACAGGTAGGGGCAAGAAGCAGGCCAACAGCTCAACAGGTTGCTATTAGAGCAGCCGGAAACATCTCCACACGAGGTGCCATCGTCTCGACTCACTCCGGAATTGACGGTACATTCAACATCACATGGCATTCCCGCCGGGTGATATGTACCCTTTCATACTGCAACCAAAGCCCAAGGGAACGGAAAGGAATCAACCATCAACCGTACCGGAACCGCCGACTCCAGTCGAACGAACCAGCGTCACAAAACAGCCGTTACCTGGTCAATAGGATCTTTTTTTTGTCAGCGTTTGGCCGGAGAAGGAATTGTTCTGGAAATTAATGTATGTCACTTATGAAATTGAAGTCATGCGTGGGAGCCCCCTTGATCCCGTATCCCTTATCCAAGATGTGGAGAATCTAATAATAATTGTACCACCAACCGACTATTCAAAATTAGGGGCTGTATGCAGTATCCGGGTGAGTGGAATATTGGAGTACGGGATAAGTAAAGTACGGCACGGGTGAATTTCATTTAATGTATTTCTTTTATCTCTACTGTATTTTGTTTTATTTTATTTTTTTGGTTGTTGATTGATGTTTGTTTTGTTTGTTTTGATGTTATTGTTATTGTTATTGTTTTATTGTTTTATTGTTGTTGATATATGAAAGGTTCTACTATATAAACAAGTAGCCCTCCCCCCCCCTCTCTCGCGTCCCTGTCCCCGATCCCTTGCCATCGTACTGTATGTAGAGGTATATCTGTAATCTGTAATCTGTAATCTGTAATCTGTACCATAAGGGTCAGATCCTTTTGATAAAGTCAAAAGAGGAGATACAATTCGTCCGAACGGGGGTACAACGTATACCATCACCGTGATATCACTCACTCCACCAAACCAACGCCTACGCCACAACGATAGGACCTGGGACACGACAGTTGACACGGTTGCTCCCGGCGGACAGAAGACAGAAACTGTTTATTACGCCAGGCGATTACGCGTGATGATTGGCTGATGCCCCAGAACCTAAACATTGGCTAGGGCTTCCGCAAGGTTTGGTTTGACGTCTCCTGCAGGAACAAAAAAGGACCTTGAAACTCTGGCAGGACCAGGCCCTGTAGTCCAGTCCAGTCCAGTCCCGACGGGTTCTGCTACACGTACTGCCGGCCGACCTCTCAAGAACATATCTAGCAAAAGACC
>Ga0247734_1002427_pt1 | contig 12259 bp, 14 predicted proteins | sample UWRJL103311B2_FD_180933 | JGI IMG/M metagenome (GOLD analysis project Ga0247734, IMG submission 180933) | Plant litter microbial communities from Arlington Agricultural Research Station in Wisconsin, United States - UWRJ-L103-311B-2 | ecosystem: Environmental > Terrestrial > Plant litter >... | reverse complement strand
TACTAACATTGATATAGTGTAACTGAGCTTCGTCCAGATGATACCCCCGAGAACCCATTTTGGTATACTTTCAAAGTTCAGTGTACCTCTTGTCGAGAGGTCCACCCAAACTTTGTAAATGTCAGTCGCTTTGTACGTATTCTATTATTTGACTTTCGAATCTTCAAATCAATTTGGGGGTCTTATTGCAGAGCTAATTCTTACAAAGGAAGCCAACGATATGAGCGGAAGTCGTGGTGAAGCTAATTTCGTCTGGAAATGCAAGTCTTGCAAAGTGAGTCTATGATTTTAGATATCATCTATTAGCTCTTATCAAGAGTAACGTGTTCTAATTCCCTCCAGAGAGAGTCCTCGGCAACCATCAAGGCACCTCCGATTGCATACCAACAAGCATCGCCACCCACTCGCCAAAAAGTCATTGAGTTTGACTGCCGAGGACTTGAGTTCACCGAGTTCAAACCAGAGGTAAATGCTATGCTTTCATTTTAAGTAGATTGATGACTGACTATTTAACTAACAGGGAGACTGGTTGGCAACTGGGCTCGACTCTGGTAGTAAGTTTCTTGCTATTGACCTCACTGAAGGGGAATGGTTTGACTACGATGAAAAGGCTGGCGATGAAGTTAGCATCAAAGATTTGAAGTGGGAGATTAGACGAAATTGAAATTACTAATGACTGATATGGCAGACTTCGTGAGTGTGGAGCCTTTCTTTTTTAAAAAGAAATCTCCAAGTTCAGGTCTTGAATAAACCTGCAAATCTTGATCACTTGTGCTCACAATCATCTTTCGCAGTGCGAAAAAAGTGGTAAATAAGCTTGTGTTCTGAAGTGTAAAATTCACCTTCAAATCTGTGGTTGTTCTAGCTATTGAGCTGCAACTTTATAAACCTCTGGTATTAAACACTGGCCAACTTTAGCTCTCAAACTGTGTTCCAGCCCAAGTAAGCTACTCTCTAACATGTAGTCATACCCTAAAGGGTCCTCCTAAATGGATTTTATATATATATATAACTATAACAATGGGCAACTATACTAGACTATCGTCTGATCATAGAAAATAGCTAGATTACCTTGGAAATATTTATCAGGGGTGCAATAAGTAGTATGTGTTCTACGGAACTTTGTCAAAACTACGGAGTTGCCACTATCAACATAGGTCCAAACCATAATAGCTAGCGCTTAAAACATGAAAACGTCACTAGCTCAAGATATTCTAGCTCTTTGTCAGTGTTAGTAGCCTTATCCTTCATATTTTGGATTAAACTCACAAAATGGCACAATAATCCGCCATACGTTCAGCCTCACTCTAACCAAATACGGTTAGCCTTAAACTCACAGATATCGGCAAGAGATTGAGAATAGCAATTGATACTACAAAACTACCCTCCCTCCCACATACTCATCACAAATTCCACAATGAGTGTAGGCTCCTCTCCCACCCCTGATGATTCAGCTCTAATTCTAACTCTTCTGCATAGTTCGTACCAATCAACCCGCGGCCTATGCTGCAAAACCTGTACGTTCTCTGGGTGCCTCCAAGATATTTTTTACTCTCCACGATTTATGTTGGAATATAAAGATCGACCATGAGCTGATATAATGGATATAGTGTTAACGAATCTGTTGTCGTTCGCTTGAAGTGGGGTCAAACCGAATATAAAGGTCGTCTAGTCAGCATTGACAGTTACATGAACATCCAGTTGAGCGATGCGGAGGAGTACCTTGATCAAAAGTTATCAAGCGTTCTGGGCTCTGTCCTAATCCGGTATGTTACTATTGCCTCGGTTTGAATAGGGTTGAAACAGAGGAGACATTTATGGGCGGCCAGTGCTAACTGCACATAGGTGCAATAACGTCCTTTGGATCCAAGCAGCAGACCAAGGCGGGGACACGAATATGGACGGATGATGGAGAGTAGGAAGGGCTTGTTATGATACCAAACTATGGGAGCGAGCTGGAAGAAACATTAGTGACTCTGGCTTGGGTTAACTCAAAGGAAAGACGGGCTTGGGGGTTATGAAGGCGCAAAATCTTTGGTCTGAAAAAGTTCACTGGTAGGACGCTTCTCCTGTAAGCGCAAGGTAGTCTTGCAGAAGCATGAATGCAAAAAGAAGAAGAAATCCACTATTGTTGGGCCAAATCGTGGGGCCAAATCGCCGTACGAGTGAAGAAGCTTTCAGAAGTCATCTGAGTGATATGGTTGGAACGCATTTGGTTGCTAGCCTTAAGGATAGTGATTATTGCTTGTTTACTGGATTCTCCGCTTTGGGAAGTATTCTCTCAAACTACTTTGAACAATTTGTGATTCTATTCCGTCATCTAATCAATGGGCTTCCAACACCATAGAGCTCAAGTTTCATAACTACAGCTACTCCAAGACAATGCCTATATCGACAGGCGAAATATAACATGCCGCTAACATCAGATTTCTCTACCTACTACTATAGGCCTAAGGTTGTATGGATTTCGATTTGCTTGCTATGCCGCTGATTCAATTAGAACAGGAAAACTGCTATTGTCACAACATTCGCATCCACAAATCGCTCAAATCGACTCTTGAAGGACTTTGAAAGCAGCAGAAATACTCGTCACATCAAACAACCAACTTTGCGACTGCTACCCACCTCACTGGTGCCCAATCTCATTCTTTTGGTGGGCCCCATCATGACAAACGCGTCGACTACCCATTCACTTGGTGGTACATTAGACTTTGTTCAATTTGAGGTGATTTAGATGGGGATTACTTACTACCATACTTTTCGGTCGTCGGTTTGTCGCCAAATACTGATATCAAGCTCAGAATCATCTGGGAAGTAAAGAGGTGTCTAGGAAGTTAGTAAGCAAAGTCATCCTTTCAATGGATATTTGAGAAACGTACCTTGATTGGGAAATAAATCGGGAACCAAGAAATCATATCCCGACTCTTAGCATCGATAGTATCGGGTCTTGTACTCAGTTCGACTTTCCCTCCTTCACCTCCGTCATACAACACTGCCTCGAAATATCCTGCAATCCCATTGACTACACCCCTGTCCTTACAAACGAATGTATGTCTCGAATAACGCACGTTATGTTCATTCGCACCATCGCCTCCAGACATAGTTCCGCCACCACCTCCGCTGACGCCTCCTCCGCGTCTAGCTTCCGCAACGGCAAGCGTAGCTGCTGGGAGTGGGTGGGTGAATTCCCATGCTTCCTGGAAGCGAGGACGGTCGGGGACCGAGGTGGCGAGGTAGTCAATCGCGTGGAGCATGACAACATATGGGGTTTCTGTGGCTGTTGGATCGGTTACAGCGCGATGAGAGATGTCTGCGTGTAGTCTTGGAGCGAGGATTGGTGTTAAATGAGCTGTATATGAACTTGGTATGGAAATGCCGAACTGTGGAGCTAGGACATGTTGGACTCCATCTAAACATTCTGGGGAAAGCTCGTTGTCCGCAAAAGAACCTAAGAGCTCGGATACAAGGATATCAACTTTTCCATATGGTGATGCTGGTGAAGTTGTAGCTGTTGTAATGGCCTGGCCGATGGGTCCAGATATACTTCTGAGAGGACCTTTCCAGGCTCGCATATCGCTCTTGACAACATTGACAACTCCACCCCAGTCTTCTTCGTTATGTCTTTGAAGCAATACGTAAGCGTTTGGGTTCTTCTCAACTGCCCATACTTCAACCGGAACACCAGTAGTTTGACTTGCTTTGAGAGCACGTGTTACCAGAGGTCCACGCCCAGATCCGGCTACTGCAATGACTACGGCACCATTAGGGCTCGACGTAGGTTTGTTCTGTTCCGACCAATCACTTAATGCTTGCACAATAGCTAGCTCGTAATTATCATATTTGACGGGATCCTTTTCAAAGACCTCGTAGGTGACAGATTCCAAATTATCAGTCAAAGGCTGTAGAGGTGCTTGAAGATAGTCTTGATATCCTGATCCAAATTTCTCGATCATAGTCCTTGGTGGTTGGTTTCTTTGGAGAAACCTGATATACACAAGATGCGAAGCAAGTTCCCGTGCCTTTGCCTGTTGTTTTGCAGACTCCCGATTACTTTCTGCTGCCTCAGAAGGAGTAGGAGAGTCCAAGCCTCGGGCATCCACTGCTAAACTTGGTGATGGATCTGCAGTCAGAGACTGCCCACCTAATCCAGGAATTGGCCCAACATCATCAAGGAGCAACCACGGAGGGTTTTTCAAGCGCATGTATCTGGATATCAAGCTCTGGTGGGCTTTGCTAAGGACTGGATGACCACCTCTGTTCTTGAGGAAAGTTGATTGTGCGAATGATAGTAATCTTAGTGGCTCAGCAAACCAACGAGATTGTAAAGATTCGGATGGTAATTGACGAGGTAGTGCAAGTGCTACACAGAATAGTGATTAGCATTGTTCCTTCTCCAGAATATCTAGGATAATTGAGCGGGAATAATACCTTCAGAAGTTGGAAGGAAACTCCGAAGGGTCTCAGCTCTTGTTGAAAAGATCCACCATATGTTCACAAATTCTTGAAAACGACTAAAAAGGAAAAAGTTGCGATTTGCAATATGGTCTTCTTACCTACGGATAATCTTGAACTGTATTTACATACGCTCCGAATGGCATTCCACGCATCCCAAGTCTCAAACATCTCAGCTTCCTTGTTCTCCTTCTCCTTTTCTGCTTCCAACGGCTTTCTGGCAAGCGGCGCAAGATCACCTGTCATTTCTTTTCCCTGGTTATTTCCATACATTGGTATGTGGAGCGCTACATGAACATAACTGCCAATGGTCAGCGCTTCCTGAATCGCACGCGCATATTGTATAAGCCCATCGCTTTCTGTAGTATTGCAGCTATAGGTTCTTGGTCCCGGGATTATAATGTTTCCCAATCCGCAGAAAGAGGCATACGCAACCTCAATGTTTAAAACCTGGCGTGAGATATTCGCAATCAATGGATCTGCAGAGGCCAGGTCAATCCATGGGCTACAGTAACCTATTAGTTGAGACACAGTATCACCAGGACTCAAAGGAGTGTCAACTGGATTCAAAGGAGGTATGATTGGTGGTGGAGGTAAGCCATTCTTAAGGGATCCTTCCGCTTCAAAATCAGCTATCTCAGAGAGATGCGATGATATCAAGGTTAGAACTCGTGAATGGAAATGCGGGCTTGTGATAGGACTCGTAAGCATATCATACTAGAACTGTGGTTAGCTGTTGGAATCCTGTCTTGTAGTAGAGAGGAACATACTCCAATTTCTTGCGCCTGTCGCAAAACAAAATCTGTAATGGGTAGAGGGCGCTGAGACTCGTGGTGGCCAACATAGAACGTAGGTATATAGCCATCTGTAGGGGAGAGTGACTCTTCACCTAGGCCTCCATCTGCCTCTGCCCTAAGAGGCTGTTGTGGAGTTGCCATTATTTTCCGCACAACACTTGCTGTAGGGAGCAGAAAATGACCCCGCGTTCAGTAAGTAGATGGAAGCTGTAGCTGACTTTATCATATATGTATATATATTCTTGTTGAAGTGAAAGATAATCTTGACGTTTCAAAGCTTCAGTTCTTCTGAGGAATATAAGTACAAAATCTGAGCTATGGTTCTCATTCTGTTTTCTCTGGGATGAAGCGCGCAGATGTAGAGATATTTTCTTCTAAGGCATGGGCGGCGGAAAAGGCACGTGACATTGTAAACAATTTACCAAACGCATTTCACAGATTCTGGGAAAACATTCCTTCTCTTACCTTCTAATGTTCTAGCTTAGCACAGCCGTGTACCTACACTTTAAAAATTTCATGTCTTCAGCATTGGGCTCTAACAGAGTTTAACAGTAGATCTTCTCCTTGGTCTTACCAGATTATTGGGGGTAACTCTAGAGGTCATCATTCATCTTCCATCATTTATTATACAGATATTCCTCTACTAGACCAACCACCTCTTCCTTTCCAAGCCCACATCCAGAGCCCGCATCCAATAGAAACACTTAGAGCCATAGCCCAAAAAGTGGTCTCGTAGCATTGCTTCCCATAGCAAAGTAACTCGTCTGCCTCATCATGACTGACCACCGAATTCTCTGCACCTTTTTGATAGACCGTGGAATATATAATGCCCCAAACGGTAGCTCCTGCTGCAGGTACCATTGCTACAATTCCCCAATTGGTCCCAAAATTCTCTACCCCCCAAATCACAGTAATAATCAGAGGTGTTAAGCTGAACAAAGCACCATAGCCGGAACCGATCAATGTGGATACGATCCAGAATCTCTCGCCATGGTTCTGGATGAACCCAGAAGCTAGGAGCACCTGGCCGAGAATTAGAAGTACTGCAGATAGTAGCAGAAATACTATTCGAGATACAGAAAACCGCTTTTTTGGAGGTAATGAAGAGAGAGAGTTGCTGGCTGATTGATAATGGTGGCCTAGCGAAGGAGGAGCAAGGAAATCTGTTAGCAACCCAAATACTATTCGGGCTACGGTGGATGTAAAAGCAACGATGGAGACGTGTGTTGCGGCAGAAGTCGGAATAGCTGATGAGTCTAAAGTAGGAGGATAGAGCGTCCCTATGATCGTGCCAAGATTGGTGAGGAATGCTTCTCCTGGTCCTGATACAAAGAAGAATCCTGCGGCAAGCCACCACATGGTATGGTCTTTCAGAAACCTTCTCGTCTCTTCATTCAGAAGCCAGGTCTTCTTTCGTGATTCTTCCATCTGGGCTTTTGCGTCTGCCATTTGCTGAAGATCCGCAGCTTCATTGCTAGAGATGTCTTCGGTGGAACCATAATCTCGGTCCCTGCATGCTCTTCTAAAAAAGTCCTCATTTGGTAATAGCCCGCTCCTTTCGAGCTCATCAACCGCCTCATCTATCAACTCTTCCTCATCTACAATTTTCAACAGGAATGCTCCGATCATACCTACTATCAGCAGTATGACAGCCAGAAAAACAAAGAATTTGAAGACGTCAACATCTCCTCGTTTCCCATCTGTCCTCCGCTCGTATAATATTTTTTCTCCGAGCTGACTCTGCCACATGCCACTCAACCCAAAAGCTGCAATCGGAGATGCTAGAGCCAAACCCCTGTATTTCCCTTTCCCAAAGTTCTTCGCACACGTTGTTACAGCACTGAGGTACATGCATGTTGTCCCAAAACCTATTATTACAAAGGCCACCACCATAACCCATAGCGGCCATCCTCTCTCATATGTGTATCCCGAGACATCGGTTGCTCCGCTTTTGTACGTGAATGCTGCCAGAAGGTATCCAGACCCGAAAAGCAGAGCAGAAATGAAGGATAGCGGTGCTGGCCCGATTCTGTCACACAGGTATCCAAATAAGGATACAGGCAAATAAAGAGCTAGTTCTGCAGCGATGCTAACTGTGTTTACTTGTAACTGAGTGTAGTGTAGTCGCTCTTGAAAGAGATGGCCATAGAGAGAGAATGCGGTGATGGAACCCGCACATAAACATGAGAGAATGGCAGACGAGAAGGCAATGTATCGAGTCCTGCTCCGCTTATTGTATTTAGCAAATGATGAAGAGGTGGTTGAGTATGTGGAGTGAATGGAGTCGTTGTCGCGAGCGAGGAGTGGGGTCTCTGCGGAAGCCATCTTGTATACTCTGGTGAGGGTTTGGTTATTTTATAAGCTCGCGTCACCGCAACATCTGGAGCAGACTTCCGAACGCCAGGTGTTGGTGGGTGTTAGCAGGTGGTGGATGTGGTGAGATTGGAGAGGAGGCTGGTGACGAAGATGATTCACCTCGGTTGCGTGATCCAGGTACGCTTGTCTTGCTCGCAGGGGTTGTGAAATACAGAATGTGACAATTTTCTTATGTGTTTCCTTGTACGAATTTTTTGGCCTAACAATTGTCCAGACAACATGACGCTATTTTATTGATCGGGTCTCAACTTATGAAACATAACCTATTTACTCCATATAAGTTGCGCGGCGATAGCTCTATTGAGAATCTCGCTTAAACGGCGCACCCCTTTTCTGCATTAGTCCAAAGTAAACTTTCACATTATACACTTCATGAAGAGATATAAAGGGTTAGGATTATGAATATTACATCATCTGTGAATACACCGCTAAGTTTTAAGTATATTTGGTAGAGTTTTGTGATTTATGAAATTTACTAACAGGTTTAACATAAAATGATATCTCATACTCTTGCACTACAAGGTGGATGCTAGAGCGTTGCAAGGCAAGTCATCTTAGCAACGAAGGACTGAGTGGATGTTCGAGGAATACGAAGGATCCAATGGGTTGTTTGTTCATGCGCTCTTTGCTTCTAGAGGATTAGCGTACAGAAATCTCCTCCAAATAATACCACGGCTAATATTCCAATATTCCCTGCGAAAATCGCGGAGGCATAAATACAAATGAGCACATCATTCGATGCCTAAGAATCCTTAGACAAACATCAATTATTCCACCACCAATGAAACTACAATTGGCGGTAAAATATAGGTCTCATCACCTTCGTGCTTCTCCCCAACTCCAATGGCAATATCATCATTTAGAAATGTTTCTATCATCGCCCATTGCTCGCTTCTCAAGCTATCTCTTAAACCTCTCTGCACTCTTTGACGCCACTACGGTATCTTCTCTAAAAGTGGCTATTGTTTCTCTACAATCCTCTCCAGCTACCGGACCAAGCAAACTTACTACCTGATAACCAATATATGGACGATATCCATATTAGGCTTTCTCGAGTATGGCAGCTTTTTCACAAACCCAGCTTTCAGTAACTTCTTGGACTGGAGTGGTGGAGTAAGTTGCTCCCACGTTTTAAAATTTGATGCCATTGGTAGCATACCTCATAAACGTTAGAAAGAAGTACGAAGACGATCGTATAAAGAGCCATAGCCATAATAATATCAGACTGTGAGAGCGATGTGAAAAGGGAGATTGCCAAAAGGAGTAAGGCCGAAATTCCTCAAACCGACGATATTTCGCTCGATTTCTCGGGCGATGAGATTGCTAATTTGAGAATAGGCCCGGGGGTTGGAGCTGTAGCCATACCTTTACTTAAAAATATTAAAACGCGACTAGCGAAGTTTATTTTGGGTGTATTGGAAAAGCTCGAAAGTTAGGAGTGCTAAAAGGATGGTCACGGTGGGGTTATCTACGAAGAAGTCTTTGGTAGCTGAAAAGGTGCATTGCCTTTCCTTGGGAAAGATCGTGTACATAGTGAGAATTGCAAGAATGAATAGACCCTGGAGCTTGACAGAGAGAGAGGTAAGAGCCAGGTATCAAAACCAGGCAGCAACAGGAGACCACAACACTAGCCATTGTGGTGATGATCTTGATAAGTGCAATTGCAAACTTTGCTCAATACATTTATTGGTACATATTTCTGATCAAATGTGTTCTGAATGTGTCTGAAAAAAATAGAAAAAAATTCAAGAAGCTCCAAAGGAGCAAAATATCAGGCATAGAATGACGGTATAGTCAAGGTAAGTTATGAAAACTTGAAATATCCACTTTATAATCACTTTAAAGAAACAATTAATTATTAGCGTGACAGTTAGAAAGAAAAAGAAGCCCGACCTAATCGTCTTTGTTCATATGGCTTAGGATGAGGGTGTTAGTATGCCGCCGATAAATAGCCTTTCCTGGAGACGTTCAGAAAAGTAGGTTACACGCAAAGCACAGCGGCGAAAGTGTCTTATATTATAGCCGATTAGAGGAAGCAGGAAGCTGCGAATTTGGAAAGTTAATATGACAAGTAGCTTGAGACATAAAATCAATATATTAAAGCATCACGGAGGGTGAATATGTTGTATTTGGCCAATTATTACTGAAGGTATACCCTAAAAATCTGACAGAATGTCAGCTCGGAACCCGAGATAATCATTGGCCAAAAGAGCAGCTACTCTCGTTTTCCACTACTTGATTAATTGAAATTCACTGCGCGGTTATACGTGTTTCTGAAGCCATTTGTCTGGCCTGAGTATTATAAATTTTTATGTGCTGTCTCAAAAGTAGAGTAGCTTATTACCTGGCAGTAGTATGCTGGTTTCTAACAGCCAAGAGAAGGCGTTTGACTACTTGTACACCGTGTTACTGCTTAAGAGCTTTAGTGACTACTCTATCAATGCTTTAGGGTTTAAAAACTTGTTAGATACTAATGAAAGCTTTCGGTTTACTCAAAGCAGTTTTAATATGCACTTAAATAGAGCTCTATATCCCTTGTTTTATCGCTTACTCTACTCCTTGCCGATACCACACTTAAAGAAGATAGAGTCATTCAGAAGCAGACTTGCACACACTAGTGTAAATTCAAAATGAGGCTTGCGGCGAATTTATGCTTCCAGAATTAAGCGAAGAGAATAGGGGGTAACCAAGAATCAATCACGTGTTGTCAGGCTAGGATGTTGGTTACCAGAAAACATGTGTTGGATGGCTTGTTGTCTCACTTTCTAGTCTCTGTTATCAGTTTGCTGATCTAGAGCATAAATCCTGACAATGAGATTCTGTAGCCCGGATGCAAGGCATCTTCCCATCGAGCATTTCATAAATAATCTATCATTTGAGTGGTACCTTACGGCTATCATACTAAATCTACGAGCCACCTGGTCCGCCCAACAAAGCAAATCGTCTCACAATGGATGGCCCGAACTCTTCGTACTCTGTAATAACGATTAGTAAACTGAGTGCTTCCAAGTTAGATAGGAAGTACGAATAACATACCAGCTTTAGTGTGACAATAGCTGCGGAATTCTGGTGTTTGACCCAAAAGACTCCCGCCAAACCAGGGCCCGTGCCGTTGCCTTTTGTGCGAGATAACCTGGACTTCCAAACCACCACTTTTTGCACCACCACTCTTAGCTTCACTAGCTCGGATTCTTGCGTCTACTAAATGCTTGATATCACGTTGTAACCGCCGACCAAAATCCTTGTATAGAGTGCTACCTCCCGAAAGCACAATATTTTTATATAGGCCCCGACGGACATCAATTGGCGATGACTGAATGACACCATCAACAACCGTGGGTAGAGGGGTGAGGAAGTCGGAAGAATATATTTCGGGGTTGAAGAAGATTTCGGGTGCTAGGAAACGTTCATAGCCAACATCGATGGTAACTTTTCGGCCACCGGGTTGAGTGATTTCATGTTTAATGAACCGTGATGGATCTCGGTCAAATCGTGAATATTCCTTAACAATGTCCGGGCATACATAGCAGTATTCTTCCTTGATTTCTCCGGCGGTTTTGAGGGAAGAGTCGGGTTCACCCCGGTCTCGGAGAAGTGATTGGACAAAATAGGTAATGTCTCGACCAGCGATTGGTATCGATTTGATAGAAGATCCAATAACATAACCCTCCGCCACTGGAATTACGTGAGTAACTCCGTCTCCTGAGTCAATCACTGTACCCGTCAAAGACCTGTCCGACACTTTTGAGGATGTCCAAGAAGCTGCAAGAGCAAGGACGGCCTGTACTGCAATATATAGACCGGCACAATTGAACGATTCGAACATAATCTCAGCAGTATTTTCACGATTTTCGGGAGGGTTCAATGGCTACATCCGAGAATGAGCGACGTTCCTCTGTCTAGGGAGTAAACTCACAGGTTCAGTAAGTAAGAAGTGGTGGTCTTCGGGCTCGACGCGAAGGTACTTGAATATCGAGTTCGACCAAAATCTCTCCATATGATCCTATACATGGTCAGTGATCATGTCTGGCTAACAAGGGATGTATACCGACCCAGTTTTCGATTTGTCCGTGTCTAATAGGATAATGTAGCCCATAACCTACTCAATCAGCATGCAAATCACGACTCCCAGAAGAAAACTCCACGTACCCGGACCATTTGCAGCAGCAAGAGCCTCGTCGCCAATGAAGAAATCCAGATCCTCCTGTCCTCGCTTCATTCCTAAGTGACCACCTCCTGCACCCCCTGTAAGGTATGATGGCTTGTTGCCGACAGCAGGCCTTCCAGATCCAGTGCCGCCAGCTCCTCCTGTTGCAGGACCTTTCGTTGCAATAGCGGTTGGGAATACAAAGGAAGGAGAATCATTGCCCGCGAAACCTAGCATATATCAGCATCTCTAAAGAGAGCTATGGAATTGAGAGCGAGCATACCTAGTTTAGAGAACCCGGTACCACTAAAGACCTAAAGTTAGCCCGTACAATATAGAGGGAGCAATTGCGAAATCTGATCATTTTGGGGGAGGGGAATACTGGCGGGGTTGGGGAACTTACTTGTCCATGACAACGGCTGGAGTGTGAGAAGCCATGTTGGGCTAATTCGTGCGCGGCACACTCTCCGGTCTATAGGCTCAGTAT
>Ga0247734_1002426_pt1 | contig 12263 bp, 8 predicted proteins | sample UWRJL103311B2_FD_180933 | JGI IMG/M metagenome (GOLD analysis project Ga0247734, IMG submission 180933) | Plant litter microbial communities from Arlington Agricultural Research Station in Wisconsin, United States - UWRJ-L103-311B-2 | ecosystem: Environmental > Terrestrial > Plant litter >... | reverse complement strand
GTGGAACATCAAGCATTATAGGGAGCGGCGATCTTACCCTCAACGATGCAATAAGCTTATCAATCCCCGTGACTGCCTTGCAGGCTCTAGGTGAAACACTTGTCACCAATTTGATCTCAAAGAGATCGGCATTCGAAGCGGCCGGCCTATGCACAGATATAAGTTCCCAAGTATCCGGGATCCAGTCAGCCTCCCAGGCGCTCATTGACGCCATCGTCGCCTTGGTCCCTGAGATTGCTCAAGCCCTCGCTGCTTCTTTAGCCGCTCCATTCGAGGCAGCATTAGCGCAAGGTGTCGATGCTTTCACCCCCAGCAACTGTATCAACGCCGTAATCACGACCAGCTCTACAACTGTATCGTCTACTGCAGTTGAAACTCCCGCTGGCACTACGACAGCATCTTCCACTGCAGTCGAAACTCCCGCTAGCTCTACGACAGCATCTTCTACTACAGTCCGAACTTCTGCCAGCTCTACGGTAGCATCTTCCACTACAGTCGCAACTTCTACTTCGGCCTCATATTCCATATACCCCACTGCGGGTGGCTCAACCGCCACTACAGTCGCGCCCACTCCTATTCACGGTACCGGATATACAATTAGGCCAACCTTGTCAAGCGTGGTGGTAGATACTCCAGTTTACGGTACTGGATCTGTTACTAAGACCACGTCGTCAGCTGTGGTAGAGTATACTGGTGCTGCCGATGTCAACCGCGTAGTCAACTCCTTAGGCATGCTTGCACTCGCTGCTGTTGCTTTAGCATTATAAGATAAGCTTCAAACGGATTAGCTTGACAACATGTACATTGTGTACAGTACGTTGGGGATCGAATAGCTGCAGTTAAGATGTGTATTTTGATTAGAGAGCGGTTTTCTAAACATTTTCAATCTTGGAACTAATATTGACGATAATTTGACGATCTTGGGGGCATAACGGACAATTCTATATATTGATTGGTATTGGAAGCTACGTTTTTTTGTCATAATTAATAAATGATATATCATGATATATCAACATAATGAATCATATATACTTGATTTTACAAGAATAATCAACTCCACTGGACCATCTCGTTCTTAGCGATCTGTTTTGAACCACTATTACTTCCATGCTGGCGAGCATCATAACCTTATCACTTTCAAGCCTAGCGGAGATGGGCTCCTGGGCCCACCCCGAGGACATCGCTGCCAGCCTGGCTCAGCTTCGGCTCAGGCATGCTCATGTCTACTTATTCACATAGTTAACAAACAATTTAACGCAGGGGTCTAAAATAGCTCTCTTTTCCCAACCTTAGGTCCGATATCTGTCACTAGCTCTACACTTCTATTGAAAATGGAGATCTCCACTAGACCCCTGCCCAAGAATGCTGAAATGTAGATGTTTGTCAGAGTGTTGGCAAGGAAATGTATCGATGGTCGCGTGACTTAGACTTGTCTGAGGAGTGGTTGTTTGCGAAATTGAGCGCAATCGTGTGAAACAGGCTTAACTCAGACTTAAACTTTAGTTGATGTTTAAGTTGATTTGAAGAATTTGACCTTTAGCCAACCTTTTTACCTAAGGTTAAAAGTCAAGGTGATATGAGCCGGGCTAAGTGCAAAGAGGTTGGGTTTTCTTGCTAGTGCTTGAGACTTTTCTGGTTGCGCCTTACATTCTTTTATAGCATGTAGTTATGATAAGTCCAGTTTTGAAGTGCTGGTACCTTAGCAGATGTGGCGGATACTAAACCAGTAAAAAGGTGAGATATTAATAGAGTTCAGTTCAGTAAATCTCAAAGTGTACAGACACGGAGGCAGGACGAGATACCAGCAGTGCAAATGGAATATATCATTGAGGGAAGTTTCCCACCTAGCATGTTCCTTGAGGCTAGCTGAAATTGCAGTTTGTTTTTGCTCGACTTCATTGGTGTACCGGAAGCCCCCATGCAATGAATTGTACTGTACAACCCACCCACTCCAACCTTTAAATCCCATCCAAGAACGCCTACCAAATATAAAATATCAAGATCTACTAGGACAAGCTTCTTCATCTGCATTACTCTGAGTCCGTTGTCTCTTTCCTCGAAATAGATCTCCCAAAGTGTTACTTAGGCTTCTTGTTCGAGTGAGCTTAGACCAACTTGTGGTCTCAGACTGTAAAGACTGACTCAAGGCCGTGGTATCACCGGATTCCAGTGGAGACGTTCCTAAAGTCTCTTCTGATACCGCGCCTGAATATCTCTCAGAAGCAGGCCGTGAGCCGCGCATCGCAGTCCTTGTACGCCTTATCGGTCTATTCCCTCTGGGCGACTCGTTACCGCGCCGTCGGAGAGAGTCGGCAATAACAACACTCAGACCGCCCGAAAGGGGTGACAGTAGCGGCCCCTGCATCATACGAGATATGGATTGCCTCACGGGAGTGTAGGGCCTATCCACTTGTGGTGGTTGAGGGGTCCGTTGTAATGTTGGGTGTGTATTGAAGTTATCGTGTGTTGACGACCTGTTGTTCTGTGGTTTAATGGAACTGGCAACGGGTGTTTGTGCCTCGGAAGGAAGTACCGGCGAGGAAGTCGAGCCACGTATACCCGGATGCTTTGCATCTAGGAGCAGCTCGTCGGAGGGATTCTTCCATTGATCTGGAAAAAGTGGTGTCTCCTCCGTTGCAGACATGAGTTCCGATGCAGGAGGAGCTGAAGTATTAACACGAATAGACGAGGCAGAGTACATCCTAGGGGTTCGAGAGGGTCGCGAGGGCTCGATGAATGAGACGTGAGATGATCGTCGTGAGGCTGATATCTGCTCAGCGGGAACTGCATCTCCCCCAGTTTGTGCTAATAATTCTTGAAACCTTGACTGCCTATTCAAGATATAGGAGTCTTCTCTGAAACTGTTATTCTCCGAAAGCCCAATCGCTACCAATCCCTCCTCCTCTTCTTGCTCGGGCTCATCTTCATCATCGTGTTGTTCTCGACCACTTGTGATAAGGGAGACGCCAAAAAATGTTAGAAGACAACCTCCGACAAATTTTATCATAGTTCCAGCAGTTGCTTTTTCAAAGTCACGAAACAGAATGGCACTCCCGATAATAACAGATAGCGTGAACATCACAAACTGCACGGGAATGACTTGTGTAGAGTCAAACCGCTGCAAGGCTTTGTTTACATACTTCACTTGCATCACGGCAGTGCTGATGAGTATCGCTAGAAGCACGTATGTAACCGGCGTCGTAAAAGCCCTCCAAAGTGTCGAGGAAAGCATAGATGCAACACCTTTTGTCGAGAGCGCTGTGTATCCACCTACAAGCCGTTAATGACGTTTGCCTGAGGTGACATGCAAGACTTACCAAACAAGCCTACCAGGCCTAGATCAACTAATATTGTCTTCTTACCATATCTTGGGCTTGCCCATAATAAGATAGCCATCAAAAATACTGTGATTCCTACATATACCTCGAATTCTGTTCTTGTGACAGCGTCCAGAATTTCATGGGGGCCTAATTTCTTCTCTTCTTGCTTTGCACTCAACACAACTGTAACGGCGCCTGCGATAGCCACGACAACTCCCCAGAAATCTCGTTGCCGGAACTTTTCCTTTAACATAATAGGCGCAATAACACAATTTGACACTAAAGCTACGACGCCTAACGGAGAGACGATAGATGCTGGCGCAAAACCATACGCCAGGAAATTTCCAATCTCGCCCACTGTCATCAACACTATTCCACCCCACCAGTAGGGCGATTTTAGATATGTAGAATCCTCAGTATGATGATCATCGTCTGCGCATAAGAGCTGAGAGTCCGTGGAATCAAATGAGTCCATCAGAGGGTCATGTTCGTCCTGGGAGTTTCTCCCATTATGCTCATGCTCCCCATTTCTGTCTGCTGTTCCGTAACCACCGTGCGATAACTTTAGAGCGCTTTTCGACTTTTCCTTACGCATAACATGCTCCTTGTGTAATCGTATGTGAGCATATCTTTGTATGTTGAGCGCAAATGATATGAGGATGTTGCCGATTATTGCAGTGATAATCCCTATCAGGGAAGACCAGCGCTGAAGCTGTGAGTTGCCATCTCCGATAGAGATAAGTAATACACCGGCGGGCGAGGAGGGATCGACTGCTAACGTTGCAGACGGTGGAAGTGATAATTCCATGTCTTAGCACTGGTGTTGGGGAACGCGGCGCATTCCTCTTGCTATTTCCCAGAGGGTGCGCTCTAATTTATTCCAATGACTTCATTGGCATCGGCATTTGATATGTATGTTTTGTGCTGCTGCTAGCTCATCAATAGACCTTTTAAAAGAATTGGAAGAGTCGTCGTAACAACCTCTTGTCGTTGCTGGCACTGCCGTCTTGATGGGACCGTGCCTCCGTCATTTTATGCCGCCAAGAAAAGTTAATCCACACTGCGACAACAGAGCACCGGTCAGCTCGAGTATCCAACACCACCAGGCCACGACTTCACCTTCTAGATTTTAATACTCATGCACGACTAGTCTTTAGACCCTCTATATCGACAAGATGAGCGACGATGACTACGAAATTGATATGCCTGAGCTGGCGGAGGATGATCCTATGAGAGCTTTTCTCCCAGCTTCATTTGGCAAGAAAGCAAGGGAGGCTGATGTTATGGCGCAAATAAACCGCTCGAAGAGAAAAGTTGAAAGCGGCCCAGAAAAATCTGTAGGGAATGCGCCAGAACAGGAAGCCCAGAGAATTCCTCAGGAGCCATCATCTAAAGATTATGGTTCCGATAGCAATGACGATTCCGACAGTGATCTATCAGACGATGACGAGTTCCCTGTCTCTCACGAAATGGTCTTGAAGACACATGCAAGAGCAGTAACGACGATAGCATTAGATCCCTCTGGCTCAAGGTTGGTAACAGGATCGGCCGATTGTACTCTGAAGCTACACGATTTTGCCTCAATGACACCCACAACACTTCGAGCTTTCAAAAGCGTGGATCCAAGTGCGGAGAAGGGCTCGGACAAGACAGAGACACATCCCATCAACCATGTCGAGTTCAACCCAAATTCCGCAGGTCAATTTCTGTGCATCTCAGCGACTTCACAAGGAAAAGTTCTGAATAGGGACGGGGATGTCTTGGTGGAATTCAAAAAAGGAGACATGTATCTCCGAGATATGAACATGACCAAGGGGCACATCTCCGAGATCACCACTGGTACTTGGAACCCTGTAGATAAGAACATATGCGTAACTGCAGGTACAGATAGTACTTTACGAATATGGGATGTCAACTTTAAAAGGGAGCAGAAACACATCATGGTTCACAAATCCAAGTCAGCGGGGTCAGCAGGGAGAACCAGACTGACAGCAGTGGCTTGGGCCAGCCAAGTGCAAAGTGACAAAAACATTCTAGTTGCTGCTGCTCTAGATGGAAGCTTAGTGATGTGGAGCGGTGATGGACCATATTCAAGACCCGCGGCGGAGATACGAGATGCCCATGAGCCACAAACATGGACGGGTGGCATTGATATTAGTTCAGATGGTAGAATGGTTGTCACAAGAGGCGGAGACAACCTGATAAAGCTATGGGATACTCGAAAATTCAAGAGTCCAGTTGTCACAGTTTCTCATCCGTCCACCTCCGACCAATACTCCGTTTCGAACATCAGATATTCTCCCAATTCTTCAAGTATTATTACCGGCTCGGCGTCTGGTCATTTACATATATTAAATCCTGGGAATCTCAAACCGGAACTCATCACACCTGTTACTCCTAATTCTACTCTAATTACTGTTGAATGGCATCCGAAACTCAACCAAATCATCACTGGCTCTGCTAATGCGGAAGTTCATGTCCTTTATAACCCGGACAAATCCACAAGCGGTGCTGTTGGCGTTATGTCTCGCGCACCAAAGAAGCGGCATGTAGATGATGACCCCAACTTTACTACTGATCAGTCTACAGGCATTTCAGGCGATAGTATCGTTACACCAGGCGGTGTCAATACCGGCGGCTCGTCTACATCATATTCGGCTCGACATCCCACCGTTGGCTTAACAGCCTCGGGTCGATCACGAGACCCTCGGAGGCCACAAATTCCAATGGTGACGCCGTTTATGAAGAGCCAGCCGGATGCTAAGTATATCAATGAAAGTATTGGTCTTAGTAGTATGAGAGATGAAGATCCCAGAGCTGCATTATTGAAGTACCAGGAGCTTGCAGAGAAGGACCCTTTGTTCACAAATGCATGGAAACATACGCAGCCCATTACCAAATACCAAGACGCCAGTGATGAAGAGGACGATAGTCCGGAAAAGAAAAAAATGAAAAGGTGATGAAGTCTGGTACTCTGATTTCACTTTGTGGTACTTGAAGAGCCTCAGGCTGGCAACAACAGGTCAGGTCTCCCCCAGCCCTTGTATATAATAATTAGATATAGGCTTAAAAGTTTTCCAAAAAAAAAAGACCTATATAATATCACTAGCAAGAAAATAGTCCATGTTTTATGATTTCATAAATTTTGAAAACTATCGGCAGTTGTGGTGGGGTGACTTCAAAAACTGTTACGTTGTGTTTGCCAGTATCTAATCTTGCTAACGCTTTCAAAAACAAAAAAAAGGACCTTTGCACTTGAATCCTGGTTGACTTGTATAACAGAATGTTCCGGTAGCATCTCACTGATGTTCACACGACCATATGCAGTTTCATTTTTGATCTACTGTTAACAATCCAGAAGAGATACCATAGACTCAAGTAGGCTTTCAATACCTCCAGGCAGCTCCTACAAAGGCTTGTTCAAATACCAACTGGTGTGACTTATCCAATAACGGTATGAGCTAGTCCTCCAGTCTATTGCCCACATACTTCCTGGGGTCCAAATTCTCTCACCTACCTGGCAATTTATATCTCTGATCCAATTGTATCAACACGTTGCAAAAGTTGTCTCACCGAAGTTCATTCATTCAAGATGGCAGAGAGTCCCTGATCTGAAGACCAGCAAGTTTTTTGGGTTATAGCATCCATCCACAGAGCTCCCTACTACCTGGGTTGGTTTTCTCGTGAAAATATTTATTGGTGCTTATCTGACAGATCTGATACACTCAGGTCCCTCATTCAACTCCTTTGAAAAGTCTCTGCATCATTTCGTGTAGCGGGCCTGCCTAATCAATATCATTTACCGCCTCCTCTGCCATAGCTATTATAACACCACGCCCAAGTCGATTGAGCTCAAAAATATCTAGGAAGTAGGCAATGAATACTACAACCGTCAGGCCATATAGTCCTGGTTAAAGCTTGAAACGCACACTAGGTGATTATCTCACCCATATTCGAATTGAGCCGAGATTCATCACCGTTTGGTTCAGTCTCAAGCAAAATAGTTCTTAATCTTAAACCCCTCAATACGCATCGAGAATTTGAGTTGCAGCAGGGGTGGCGCGTCTTATCGGTACTTTATCTAGTCATCCCACTATATCAATACACAATGGTCGCCTATCTGAAGATGCTGAAGTTACTTGGATTTAAAAGCTTGACGAGAAGCTCCAAAAGGAGAAGAAGAAGGCTGGCCGGGATGCCTATACTTACAGATACTCGGGGAAAACATGCATGGTTGTCGCAGGCTTTGCCGACACTGCCCTTGGCACTAGTGATGAAAGTTTAGTTTGCCCTACGTCAATCCTTCTGTCTATGACCTGATCGACCATTGATGAGGAGTACCTGTCACCTCATTCACACGATCAAAGTAAACCGAAGCGTCAATTCTGGTTACAAAGCCAGTCGAGACAATATCAATGGGGAACACAAGCATATAAAGCTCACCAAGGGACTCAGCGCCCATGTAAGTATTGACTCGGAAATTTTCAATGCTAGACATATCAAGGAAACCGAGCCTCTTAATTGACACCTTGCTAAAGCCAACCTCGTTGCTTAAAATGCCTATAATGCGGAGTAAGTTGGGAAGGCCCGTTTGTCTATTGAAGCTGGTCATGACACACTTTCTAACTCTGTCTAGAAGAAGTCCAAGGATGAAGAGAAGTATTAAGCGCAACATGTGTGGTGCTATACTACATGATCATTGGTGGCTTTAGCTAGTTGTTTGTTACTGTACAAAACGGATATTATGAAAATCTGGGAGATCTGGCGTCTACTTTTTGAGATCTTAAGACGTGGAATTTTTGTTCTCAGCTTTGAATTACTCCACTATAATAGTATGGCTAAACTGTCATCGGAAAAGGACTAATAGAAGGTCATACAGAATATATGACTTTCCGGTCATCCAATAGCGTCTGAACTTATAGCTTACTAAAATATTTCCATAAGTATGAAGTTTCTGTCAACTGATCTTTAGATTTCCTGGAAAACACTGAATAGAAGATGATTTTGCGATTGATCTAAGGCTCTACCAGTATGTTCAATACCTAGGCTCATGTTAATTGTCGATTCTGTCAATTAAATTAATAACCACGGCGTTCACAAACTTTGGGCTCGCGCTAAAGCTTACTTGAGCTACATGTGTCATCAATTGATGGTTGTATGAAACGTGACTTCTAGCGAAATCTATGCACTGTACTTTGTCCCATATTCCTGATCGGCATTTTCCCTACTCATAATATGCTTAACAATATTCTCTTTGCCATCCCATAGCTTGGTGTAATAGATTTAAGTAACGATCTACAAGAGATACAGCCTCTAGCTGTTGATGTGAGGTCACAATATTTAGCCATCAATTACGGCAAAATTGTCGAAGGGTAGCATTTGCTGCATGCAAGCACAGCAAAATATTGAATCCAAACTTGGCTCATGTCAGGTACATCGAATGATTGCTTCAAGCCACGGTTTTCAACCTAGTTGCAAGCCTGTTTTACGTTATTCAGAGTCGCATTTTCGCTTTCCCCGCAATCGTCATATTTCTATAACGAACCATTGTGTCTGTTTTGGGATTCTGGGGAAGGCAGTGTGATGTAGGTGTGACCTCGCCAAGATGCAGTTTTTGGTGAATTCAGTATTGACGATCTTGGCTCTTTAGATTTTGACAAATAGGGCAGATGCATCAAGTACGATGAAGAAAGTGGCATGCTAGGGAGATGGGACATAGGGAAATGAGAGAAGATACAAGATTGCCATAAGTATTTATGTAACTGCCTAGAAACTCATATATTTGTGACTGTTACTGCATGCTGTACTCATTACGCACATGTGAGAGTAATTTTGTTGAGACACAACATGTTATCTACTGTGGTAGCCTTTCTATCGACCCTGTATCTGGCAGGATCCGCATGTGCCGATACCTGCTCTACTCTCGAGGCTATCGGTGGTATTGAGGTTACGCATCCTTTGGAAGTCGCCTATACCGTTGAGCAACAGGAGTACTGGTCCACTTCGTGCGCAGCTCTTTTACCGTCATGCATTATATTTCCTAAGACGTCGGCTGAAGTAGCGACCATCATTCAGGTTCTCAACAACAATGACGAGCAGTTTGCTGTCAAGTCCGGTGGGCATACTCCTAACAACTATTATTCGAGTGTTGATGGTGGACCTTTGATCTCGACGATTCGACTTGACCAGGCCGTGCTAGATCCCACGACTGGTATTGTTGACGTTGGCCCAGGAAACCGACTTGATGGGATTGCGGCGAAACTGCAGGGAAGTGGATGGACATTTGTCGGGGGAAGGATTGGAAATACCGGAGTTGGTGGCCTAGTTCTAGGAGGCGGACTTTCATATATGTCGGCGCAATACGGCTGGGCAGCTTCTCAAGTGCTAGAGTACGAGCTGGTAGTCGCTAATGGAACAATCGTCACCGTATCAGAAGCCTCACACCCAGATCTATTTGCATCGCTAAAAGGCGGCGGCAACAACTTCGGTGTTGTTACCAACTACCGATTACAAGCTCAACCGCAAGGCAACGTTTGGGGTGGCAACGTAGTCTACATCAGAACACCAGATGTAGATGTAGCACTCGTACACGCTGTAAGAGACTTTACAGAGTACAGTGACGACCCCAAAGCCGCCGTGATAGTCACAGCCGAGCGTGCGAATCTCGATATCATCGATTCATGGATTCTGTTCTTGTTCTACGATGGGCCCGTTGTTCCGCCTGGTATCTTTGACAACTTTACCAAAATTGGATTAGGCCCAATAACCAATACTTTCCGCGAACGCACATACGCGGATCTTATGGCATTTAGTAACTGGGTTCTTGTCCCGGCTTCAGTCATAGACATTGGAACTGAAACCATCCCTCTTCCATCTGTTGAGAACAGCGTAGAGGTATTGGAGGGACTTCATGCTCATTGGCGTAATGTTTCAAGCACCGTGCTTGACGTCCCAGGAATAGTGGCGTCAATTGCGTGGCAGGTAAATCATTCCATGATATCGTCGCATGACAAAATTGCTAACATCACCAGCCTTTCCCCAAAAGTATAGCTAGGCAAGCTCGAGCTCGTGGGCGGGACATGTTTGATTGCGATGACTCTGTCCACCGCATTATTATCGAGATGAACTACAGCTTCATTCCCCAGACGGCATATACTCGAATGGCTAACACGTTGGAGGCGACTTACACTGGTATTCGAGATAGAGTGTTAGCATGGCAAGCTGATGGTACTCTACCTCAAGCGTATCTCCCTTTGTTTATGAATTATGGTTTCTTTCGCCAGGATTACTGGTCTCGGCTTCGTCCTGAGAGCAGAGCTTTAGCGCATAGCGTATCTTTGGATGTAGATCCTAATGGTCTATTCAGAACACGGACGGGTGGGTGGAAGCCTTGATTCAAGGAGGTTTGCCATCAATTCGACTGAGGTTGACGTCTATCGTATCATGTCTGCATGTGTCCATAAGATATAGATAGTTTTGAATGAAATTGGTTGGAAGATTAAGCGAGAGCCCCTGAGTTGAGTGCACTAAAAAATGGCGGCTCGGGCGGGTACACTGACACGCTAGTTCTGTATCAGGTCCAAGTAAACATGTTAGTTTGAATGTGTAACATCGACAGCTTAAAACAGTCCATCTGTTTTCTATAATTCATTTACTGCCTAACTATACTTATAGAGGAGTATCTTTAACTTGAAATATACAAGATTACAGTAAATAAGTAATATAGCTTTCAAGCCAAAAATATCAATTAAAAGTACATTTCTAGCAGTAGACTAATACAGATTTATTAACTATCAAAAGATATATTTAATTAAACTCTTATAATATAGAAACTAAGGCCTATCAACCTTTTAACAATATTCTTAGGAGCCATAAAAAGCAAAAATAATGTTGATGAGTCTTAGCCCAAACTTAGCGACCAAAACCCTGTTATCCAAGAATTCCTTAGTACTGGACAGTATATGAACATTGGCTTAATTCAACCCGCAGCCGCATCCCCTCAATTCCATCACAGCTACCTTCTGAACTACAGAGAAAACACTCTTCCGGCCCTGTATGCTCCCAATAAAGCGCCGGCAAAACTGCGTTGCGGATTCTCGGCTCAGCCAGGTGCCGTACCAATATTCATAGCACCGTTAGCTCTATCGCACTAGTTAACGGGGGTGTTGATTCGTATTTCCAGTACTTGTTTCAGAGAGTTAGATTAGAGGATTAGGAAAGCAAATGCTACAGCGACAAAAGGGCAGTTGAAGGTGTTGGTAACTATGACTGATATGCCAGCGATTAGGAATCATCGGGATGGTGAGACATTCCAGGTGGAACAGGAGGCAGGGAATTGAGATGTATTTTAAATAGTAACGGGAAACACCGACTCTCGAAAGCATCACAGCTCAGGACCAAGCCCCCGCATACAGCCCACAAAGATATGATGTCACGCACCTAAGTGTAGATGGATGCCACCGAAACACAAATATATACACATGCTTGAAGAATACTAGCGCTTAGAGCGGGATACATCAATCAGCATGATATAAGTATCACTACTATCTCCTAGGTTAATAATATGTGCATACATTTACAACTTTCAACAGTGTTGCTGTCATCCATTCATATCCTGTTCTAAACTTCAGAAAAGAGAACTTGTGGGTTTTTAAAAATCAAGCTCAAGGCAATTCTTCCCTCAGTCATCTTTTTCATTTTATCGCATGTAATGTATACTTATTACTCTCGGGTTCATCACTTCCACGTTCTCTCTCCGACAACCATGAAACCCATTGCAAGCCAACGTGCATCAACTTGTAGTATTAAAAAAATGAAATGCAAGCTGTGGCGTGAATATATGGTCATTTAGGTAGACCATTGTGTCAATGGCGGGAAGGTGAATGGGACAAAGCAGAGAGCTGTGAATAATATAACTTTTTGAAGGGCTTTCAAAAAAAAAAA
>Ga0247734_1002425_pt1 | contig 12268 bp, 9 predicted proteins | sample UWRJL103311B2_FD_180933 | JGI IMG/M metagenome (GOLD analysis project Ga0247734, IMG submission 180933) | Plant litter microbial communities from Arlington Agricultural Research Station in Wisconsin, United States - UWRJ-L103-311B-2 | ecosystem: Environmental > Terrestrial > Plant litter >... | reverse complement strand
AACCTTCTTCAGCGATTGAGCTTCAACCAATAGTCGCAAGATAAGTCTTATATCTGCATCGCTTTCGCATTCGTCCATAGCATCAATCACGAAGACAAAAGAAAAAGGGCGGTAACCTCTGTCGAGTTTGGAAAGTGGACCAAGAATGAGTTGCCGCCACTGGTTGGCATATGACTGAGTCGCCACGCTTTTGTTCTCCTTCATTGCATTGTAAATACAGCGCTTCAGGTATTGAGATTCCTCGGAGAGTTGAGCCGCTATAGTAGTAAAGAACTTGCCAGCATGACTAGTATCGCCACCACCTTTAGAGAAGAAGAAGCTGGCACCAAGACGACCTTGTTGGAAGCAGTTATTGGCGATGGTACGGGCAATCGTGGATTTTCCTGTGCCAGCTAGTCCATGGAGCCAGAATATAGTACGTTCGTCATCTCCATCTATCCAATCGTGTATTCGTTTTTGCAGGTCTACGCGGGTATCAGGGAGGCAAATTGGTTCGTGCTGCCATTTTGAAGTATTAAAGGGTGCATCGGCGGCGTATGGTAGGTTTCTAAGCAGGTCGTCCATGTCTAGAACACTTTTCAGAATAATTACTTGGTATATCCCCAGTTATAGTAACTGGCGAGATTATGACCAAGGACAGCTATGCGAGCATTGCACTCAAGCAGCACATAGCACTTAGAAAGGAGCACTAACCAGGTACGCGGTTTTCGATTTCTCTATAGAGCCGAGAGAACGCCATCTTCTCACCTTCGCCGTAATCAAGCAGCATAGAAACGTTGAAAACACCAAGTAGGCAGTATGCCTTGTCCTCGGCTATCTTTGTATGCCTTCTCTCTACCCAGCCAAATATCTCTTTGGGAGTAAAGCGAGAAAGTGACTGCCCTCGAATGGCCAGTATCGGGATATCCGTTATTTCAGTGATCTGCAGATCGAGCGAACTCTTGTCGCCGAGACACACACCATCTCGTGTATAAAACTCGACTCTCTCTGGAGCAAGGAGCTCTTGCAGTGTCCAACCCCGAGAGAACCATTCGCTCTTTGATAGTGCGGACTCCGTCGCTGTAATTATGGACTGATCGTCTTGATCGCCGACATATATATCTCCTAGATAGACATAGCATTTTACAGCCTTCTGGTACCACCGAAACATAGAGTATATAGCTGTGCTAAGCTCATTCTGATCCGACTGATTGATGCAGCAAGTATCCACCCAGAAGTAGTGTAGGCCGTCAACTTTTGCTCGCGCGCTGCAGAATTGTAGTTTCTTGTAGCCAGGTTTCTCTTTGTCGCAAGTCCCTTCAGCAATCTCCTTGAAAGTGACCTCGTCATCTTCCCGTGTGCTCCACCTGTGAGATAAAATGGCATATGGGGGTATGCTGTCTTTCGCGAACCGCTCTTGGATAAAGTGGCCGTCGTCGCTGACGGCTAGAAGACGCATGGCCATGGCCGACTAGAGGGAGGTACTGTTGCCTGCGGCATGGGAAATCGCAAGAAATTCAAAAGGAAGCTCAGGAGAAGAAGGATCGGAAGAGAGGGGCGGTTCGAGGTGAGAGGTAGTTAGAATTGGGAGAAGGTGTTGGTAATAAGGCTGCGCACTCAGCCGAGCGGCAGCCTCGCAGTATTGGCGCTGCATCAATGCAGGCGCGCGCGCAAGTTCTGCCAATCGCTCGCGCAAACGCAGGAATTCTAGAAGCAATTACTGGGCAGCGAATGCTCGAAATGTTCGCCTAATTGACCCATGATTCGTTCGTGTCGCTGGAGGGGAAGCTGCAGGGGAAGCTAAAGGAAGGGGATAGGTGGATGACAGAAATCGAGGATTATGGATCTCTAAGTAATTCGGGGACGGGCCGAACCTTACCTCGTTACGCCTAAGACAGACATTTTATTTCAATTGAGTCGATTGATTTTGGCATATGGTATGTTTGAGGATTCCCAGCAGCGAGGTCACGGCGAGTGCTTGCTTTGCTTTTACTAGCGCCGGCCGCTCAATAAGAGATGGGGATGATTGCAATGATTGAGTAGTTGGCTGGCACCTATGCGCAAAAGCAAGCTTGTGGAAACTTTCTTATTAGAAGAACCGCCAATACTTTTCACGTGACACTTTTTACCTACGTAAACAATATAAGACTAGTGTAGCTGTTGAATATCGTATTAATAAGTACCTACAAACATAAAAGCTATCCTCGCTTCTTAAAAGAAGCTTGGCATTTCTTTCCGTACCTCCTCATTTTTTTGGTGCGGATAAACTCGACATATGGGTTTCCTTGTGCGTTGAAGTCACATTCTTTCCTTCTTTCTTGATAGTAACAGTAACAGTAACAGTAACAGTAACCTTCCGTGCCGTAGGCCCCGAAAGTTGGAGCAAAGGGGCCGGCCAATCGCCATAACAGATAACAAATAATAAATAACAAAGCAGGGAGTAAGTAAGTAAGTAATATAGCTACCAGCACAGCACCCCTTTTGACGCTCGCTCTCGAATAGGATAGGATATATATTAAACAGCATAGTTCAAAAAAAAAAACTTACATACATACATAAGAGTATGGATTTGGAACTACACAGGTCTGGTCTAGTTCTTGTAGGAGAGAAAATAGATAGCTAGAGAACCCATCCATAGCAAACGGATTATAACCTTGTATACTTATATGTGATGGAGATTTTTAAGGCCCGCAAACTATGAGGTTTTGTCGGCACGCAGGGATAGATAGACGTTACTTTTTTTTTCTTTTAGCATTGATGGGCAAGCTACCAACCTACCTATCATGGCCTCGGGATTTAGATAAAGTCAAGTCCTCTCTCTCATGGACACACAAGTATAATATATATATATATATATATACATATACTCAACACACAGATTCAATCAAGCAGGTGGACCCAAAAAGTGAGAAGGAAAACGAGGTAAATATCCCATTCATTAGAAACATCGCTAGCTAGCTAGTGGGTTTTTTTTATCTACATACTTGCAAGTGTACATTATACCGTTAAAAATCCAAACAGTATAACAGGGTTATCCACCAATAAAAAAAGCAAATAGCTGATGTGTTCATCATCCAAACTCCACTCATGCTGCTCTATAACCATCCAATATACAACCAAAAAAAACATAGATGCCAAATCTAAGATACAAAGGAAAGGAAAAACTTGTCCAGGTTCATAAACACTATTTTTCACATAAACCCGCTCTTTTCCCCACGTACACCCATACATAAATGACAATCTAAATAAGAGGGCGCTTTAAGGTTTGCTCAATTGTTCTTTTCTGAAGAACAAAGCGAAACCGATGCAAACGATAATTTGGAACCATAATCCTAACCAAAACGCAGCTGTGCCTAGACCACTGGTACCAAGCGCAAAGTTAGGGAATACATTTCCGGGTCCAGTGTTGTTAGGTGCAGTGAGACGCGCCAGGATGGTAGCAATGGAACCAAGGACCTGGGCGGCAATGAGGGTGAAGGTGATATGAAATCTCGTCATGGTTTGAAGGAGGATCATACCGAAGCCTACACCCTGTAGCGCATCTAGTACTCCCAGCCATAACCATAGACATCTACCCAAAAGTGCAGATGTAAGTGCCGAGCCTGCCCAAGGGAGGTACTGTCCTGCGGCTGATGTTCCCCACAGCATTTGGCACCAACGTGGGGCACCAAGGCCGATGGCGAAGACGGGGAGGATCCAAGAGTGAGATTTGGAGAGCTTGGAGAGGAAGACGAGGATGGCAGTCCAGATGACAATGAAGAAACCGATTACGAGCAAGGCGATAGCCCATCCCGGTGCGTGTTGAGTGGTCCAAAGATAGCGCCAGTTTCTTCCGTAAGGAGCAGAGAGCCAGTAGTTCTGGATGATGACGGCGACGAAGAACCAGAGAATGATCTTACGGCGGACAATGGAGTGGTAGAAGGATGGCACTTTACCAGGTACTTGGCGGTAGTATTTAGGAAGACCCAAGAGGAGAACGACGCCGACAACCCACATGAAGACACCAATGGGGAGGGTGATTGAGGTGATGACGTGGTTTGGAACTGTTGTAGATGTCACGGCCGCACCGGTTGAACTTAACTTTACGAGTGCTGATCCCCAGTACCACAGGGCAGATATGTAAATTTGCTGAGTACCTTGCACGATACACGCTCGAAGCACCCAGTCCTTAATTGGGGCTCCTCCTTCGTCACCAAAGTTCAGTGCGAAGAAGAGAGAGCCACTTGACGAAGCCACAGCGTAGACGCCTGTTGCAGCGTTTTGAATCCACTGATACAAGTTAGTAATCGCAATGTGTTTTGAGGAATTTTGTAAACTTACGCCTCTAGTAAAGCTTTTGGCGAAAGGAGCCAAGCCAATGAGGAAGAACGCCACGCCATAGAAGGCGAAAGGAATGCTCAAGCAGTAAACGGACTGGAATCTTCGGAATAGCAACCACCACATCACGGAGCTGACTGCATAAATTGTTGCGATGATGTATAGTTGTAATGCAGTTTCACCGACTTCTCCAATGAGCAGGGTAATTTGGTAGGAATTGGCTGCAATGATTTGACCGAAAGCAAGAAATATCGAGTACAATGGCCAGTCGCCGACTCGGTAAAGAAGTAGTCTCTTTAGTCCAGATGGTGGCTTGTAGTCTCGTCCTAAGGGGAATTCATTTAATAGATCTTCTTGGGGCATCGAGTCGACACTTCCATGTGGTGAGTGTTCGAAGAAAGATCCATTTGGTGTACCAGGTCTAGTTCCCATGACGGATGGGGCTCGACTACCAACAGGAGTAGATATACCCATCTTCGCCTCCCGATACTCTTTGAAGAAATTCTTCTCGCTCTTCATGAGATTTTCTTCAATGCAAAGACTTGAGGATTTAGGATCCATACTTTCAAGCTTCTTCTCGAATGCTCGCAAGTAAACTCCGCTGGCATCGGTGAAAGATGGATCAACCTTTTGGAGTGCAAAATCCTCTCGTCCCTCTGCAACTGATTCGTAACTTAGAGTCGAGAATCTCCTGTTTAAGGGGTCGGCATCACCACCCAACGTTGGAGGAGGGAGGAGCATTTCATCAGCACGTGGTGAATTAAGTGGGCTTGGGGAGTGCGCTCTGGGTGGAGTCCATGAATCTGTTGCCCTAGGGGTCCAGGGAGCTGAAGGCGTTCCTGGTGTCAAATGCTGGGACTGCATACTTGTATGTCGAAGTGAAGAGGTCTTAAGAGATAATTGACTCGAGTTTGCACCACCAGCAAAGAGAGTCCTCAAGTTGGTCATCGAAGGAGATTTTAATCCCCTGTCCATGATGCCCTGAGGTTTCTCAAAGTTCTCCTCATCAGATATTTTGATTGCAGTTCCCTGGAGGATATCCAGATCCTCTACCCACTGAGCTACAGGGAATCTTTGTTTGGCCGATCTTGCTCTCATCATTGCTCTGGTCTTTTCTGAAGATGCAAGGGCATCGTGAATTGCTGATTTAAATTGATGCATCAAATGCTTTGGTGTCATCGATTCTACGGTGTACCACCAACCAGGCATTTGACCCAATCCACCAACTCTCGCTCCAACACCTAAAGCACCTTTACGGCCGAACTCTACAGCGACAAGACCAAAAGGCTCATCACGTGATGGGATAAGAGCGAATTCTGAGCCTGAAAAGATGAACGGTGGTAGTGCCGTGAACTCGGGTTTCGAGTAGACCCTCCCGGGGTATCTATGAAGTGTTAGTTTATGAGTTTCCTCTGAACTTTATGCATGCGAGAATACTTACACTTCCATCATCTTCGACAATTTGAGAGCGGCAAAACGACCATACAAATCAATAACTGGGCCGACGGTGACCAGCTGTACTTTCGGGTATTGTTCCAGAACAGATGGGAAAACATCTGCAATCAGATCAATGCCTTTCTGCATAGACCAACGGCCAACGAAAACGAATAGATGCGCTTCAGGATCTTGCTTCAAGCCAGCCCATTCTTGAGCTTGACGTTTTAATTCAGGTCTCTTTGCTTCAAACTCCTCGTTGACTGTAATTTCCATGTTGTCTTCGGCTCCACGCTCCCATTCTGCAGTATCTGTGGGATCTGGGTTGGGGAGAGATCCGATCTCCTTTAGACCCCAGAAAATAGGATAACGAGCGAAACTACGTTTACCATATTTTCTCGATACACCAACAGCTCCGAATCCCTTTTGATGGATTCTGAGATAACTAGCAGCAGCATGTAGGAGATTGAAGACTTCTCCGAACTGGACGTAGGTTTTGGCGATCGCTGGGTCCAGGTTGAAAACGTTGCACACCTCATCACGTTCTTGAGGAGTCCGCATGGGCCAGAGGCCTTGGAACTCAGCGTTGTGGAGTGAGAGAGCGCAAGGAATGACTCTTGGTAGTAGATAAAGAGGTGCACAGGCTCCATGGTAGTCGTTAATGTGGTAAATGTTAACATCGAATCGAACGATTGCCTGGGCGATACATTGGTTCCATGCCGAATAATAAATTGCTGACTCGAGGTCATCCATTCTAGCTGGGTAAGGTTCACTCTTCGATTGCTGCCTGAAGATAGGAGCATCCAAAAGAACATAGGTGATGTTACGAAGGACGTGCAGTTGGACTTGAATTTCATACTGCTTGTCGAGGATAGTGATGAACATCGACTCAACTGGGGTGTCGATTGGATAATCTACGCCTTGGACACAAGGAATCACCCAGATGAGGTCTTGATGTCCTAAACTTTTGCCCATTAGTTGTGCCATGACACCAAGTCCTCCGATCTTGATCTTGATCTCCCAATCTTCAATATCGTATTCCATGGTAGCAATCAAAACACTTCGGCGATTTCCACCAAAATCAGCATGGAGAGGATTGACACCTCCCTGCGGAGCGGATGGGTCTGAGGTCCTTGGAGTCGACAAGTCAGTCATAGAAACCATAGCTTTCTCGTTTATTTGAGAGGTCTTCTTAAACTTTCGTCTAAGCGCCAGAGGTATAAGTGCAGTCTTTTTCGAAACACCAATTTGGTTGAACTTGACACCATAGAAGGATTTGATGAACAACCAAATAGTAAGAGCTGCTGTAATGAGCGGAACGGTGGCCAGCAGGATCAGGAGAATCAACTGTGACCATCTGTTTCCGACAGGGATGAGGGAGTAAGTGTAAGTTGCATCGTTCATAGTGATTCTCCAGGCAGCATAAGGCGATGGTGGTATCGCCGTGACATTGATAATATTTTGCATCAAGGAACCAGGGGGAAGACGATCAAGAATGTTGTCATGATCAATGTCTCCAAGAATCAAAGTTTGATCTGGTTGCCCGTCGGGATTTGTACCCCACTGGTTCAGCTGAAAGGACGTTGGCCACTCTGTCATGAAATCGTAGTACCAGGTTCCGTTGTCCATTTGCGTCATCGCTCCCGGTATTCCTGCATCGTAAGAGAACTGATTGAAGGGGCCTTGAACATGCATAGCATTGAGACGTCGTGGAATTCCATTGTGGTCAATATCACCTTGTTGGAAGTGATCAGAACTCGAGCCGAGACTCGACCAATATTGAACATACACATGCTCTCCTTTCCATTTCTGGTTTTCTGTCCCAGTCCAATTCTTTGGGGCTAAAGCAGTCTCCCCACCAACATATGGCATCCAATCGGAGAACGAAGATTGGAAGTCTAGAGAATATCGGAACTTGGTAGCACCAGCTGCCCTGTGTGTAATTGCTAAACTGCCGTCTGGCTTTCTCGACAAAAGTGATGTTGAGTAGTTGGCATGGCGTGGGAAGATCATGGGATTGTCGTCCTGACCAATGCGGAAGAGGAACCTATCGATTGCTCCGGTTGAATGGTTTTTGCCCGCATTTGAGGCATTGTTTACCACCACAGCGTGTATGCCGTTAGCAACCCCAATGAGATCAGCGGAAAATGTCCAAGAAGTTGCAACACCACCAGAAAGCCTGACCTCATCAGGTACGACCTTGCTCAAACAAGCCACCGATTTCGGGTCGATTGTAGGAACCACATTATTGTCTGTATTAGACTCCAATGTGATGGCTTTTGTTACTGACTCGCAGTCCATATTCTGCGAAAATGCAAGCGTAATTCCTACCTTTTCTGTTTCACCTGCCTTGGCACCTGAAATAATCCTGTAATCGTGACCGGGAAGAAATCCTGTGATGGATGGCGCAGCATCAACCCAACCTGGCTTGGGAACTAAAGCCTTGAAACCCCATGCTGGAAAATTTACGACATGCTCAAGGCATCCATTGGTTTTGTTATTGAGAAAGACACTTTGGTTCGATGCAATTAAGGTGTATTCTTCAAATGGGTAGAAGAGGTTTTTGACGACGGTTCCTGCAACAAATGGTGCAAGCATGGACGTCGTATTACTCATACAATTAAAGTCATAAGTTGTGGTCTTGTTTTCGTTACCGTAAAGAAGCCATACGGATTGATTGCCATTGGGCTGGTCGGAGAAGTCCTGTATGCTTGCTAGAGATCTCACAATCGACCAGATTCCAGTCTCGGTGGGTGTTCCTTGACTTCCAGGTAGATAGATATCGTAGGTCTTGTTTGACAACTTTTCCAGTACAAAACCATCGTTCAGGGCAGGATAGATTCTGCGTAACTCAAACATGCGCTTCAAGATATTGCGAGTGGTGTGGGCCGGGTCTCGATGATCAAGACTTACATTGTCATCAAGGCACCCGTAAAGGGCAGAGTCAAGGGGGAAATTGGCGTATTTGTCTGCTCCAACTGAATAGCAACCATGAGCCCTACAGGTGACCGAGTTAGTAGGTGCTTGGGAGTATTAGACACCGTCGAAACCTGAAGGTTTCAACTGTTGAAGTTACTTACTGCCATGCGAGAGAACTTGTCATGGGAGCTCTGCCAAACACGTAATTCCCTGCTGTGTTTTCTAGCACATAATTTGCTTGCTCCTCACCCCACATCAATGTTGGAATACCCGGCAAGATTAGAGTGGTGATGAAAAATCCGAGATTGTTCTTTTCGATACCGTTTTTGATAGCCGGCCAACGAAACACATCTTGATTGGTGACACCATACATGTGCCGTGGATCGAATTCTCCTGTATTTTGGTTCACCAAGTCGTTCGTTCTCAACATGTCCTGCCATGCCTCAACCCAGTTTATCGGGGTGTCAAGTTCAGCGGCATAGACACCGTCTATTCCTAAGAATCGAGTCAAACTTCGATATACAGAGTAATGGAAGGCACCAGCATCAAGAGCGCCTCTGGTGCCGTTGCGGATGTATAGCTGATGATCTGTGCCATTTTTGGCAGTCAATGCCTGCTCGACCGACTGAAGCGCCATCTGTGGCTCTTTCCCTATAATCAGTTTGTTAGTGTTTGCTACAAGGTAAAATTCCACCCTTTAAACATCGTTCCCCGGTCTCTGTTTATTAATATACGTGCGCTAATTACGAAATTGTCCATACCTCTGCCCAAATAGATGGATGCCAATGTGTTTCCACTGACAATTTCACCGGGAATGAAGAAATTGTCTTTCCCAACTTCTTTGGCACAGTTTCGCATCGCGTCCGACCATTCCGCTTGAGCATCCGAAGTAATCGTGAGAGCTTTATCGATTCGGAATCCATCTACGTCGAGCATTTTGATCGTGATGCAAGAGAACAACTTGAGCTTCGCCAAAACACTTGGGCGCCATTCTCTAAGACGATCCTGCACGAAACCGAACTTTGACAGCTGCTTCTGCCATTCTGGGTATACTCCAAAAGAGGCGACATCTCCATACTGATCAATATCACTCGCTCGACAACGGATGAGCTGATCTGTGACGTTTCTGCCAATCATTTCACCAGTTTCCGTCCAGAATCGTGGGTACTCGCACTCATCGAGCAACTCATCAGAAATATGAAAGTCGTGATACTGTCTGTCGGTTTTCCAGATAGCATTGTGTTCAGTGAAAGAGAACGGCGTGGTAGTATTCAGATAGCCTTCGAATCCAACGAGATCTCCCAGGCTTCACTTGTTATCAGCAAACGTAGCACGAAGGACGGGGTATCAACTACATACGTAGACATCGTGTTATCCAACACAACATACATGCCCTTGGCATGTATCGCTGCCATGGTCTCTCTCCACGCGGTTATATTTCCAAAGTGGTGGTCCAGGAGGGTTAAATCGAGAGGGCTGTAACTATCTGCAGCCCAAGGTCTATTTATGAAAGGACTTCCAGCTAGATATAATCCCTAAGGAGAGTATTAGCGGTGCATAGCAAGCCCCATCACTCTTTTTTTTCATCGACGTACCTTAATTCCCATTCCCGCGAGATAGTCAATCGAATCGAGGAGCCCTTTGACGTCCCCTCCATTTCGGAATTGATTCGATATAAGATCGTGCTGCAGGAGATTAGCACCACGTTGTAGTTGTGTGGGAAGCATTGTTCATACCTCATACGCAGTTCCGTTTGCGTTATCATTACTTGGATCTCCCTAATTGTGGTTGTGTTAGAACGCGCACCTCAATTGTAGCCAACCCAACCTCTCTCTCTACCTCTCTCTCGCATAGCTGGAACTTCACATACATTTGCGAAACGATCTAGGAAAATCGTATAGAATGGGAATCTCCAATTCTTCGGCGACGGCTGAAATTTATGATCCTCCCATATTCCGCTGTATTGTAAAGGATCTGTGGCGGCTTTGTTGGTGTTCAAACTGCGGTGAAATTAGCAACGACAGGAGGGTGAGTGATGGCCATCTCGCAGACGAGACGAGACGACACCGGCAGATTATTTGCACGTACTTCCAAGGCTCCTGCTCCGGATCATATTGTAAGGCATGAGCGACCGCTGAAAACAAAAAGACGATATTCAAAAAGGAAACCATTGTACGCGCCACCTGATGCAAAACCACAGCCAACGGCAAGATACTGAGAAAGCCGGCGTGTTATATCGACGGCGACATTGATGTTGAAACGACTGTTGGGGGATTTAGGGCTGGTGGTGGTGATGGGTGGAGAGGGAGGGGTGCAGCAATGAACGAGCGAAACGATGGAACTATGTAAGTCGACGTGAGATGGAATGGAATTACTCAGGTCGGAGAGAAACGAATGTACTGGAGCAACTGTGTGTTGATTGATGATGGAGGAGTAGCAAGCAAGCCAGCAGTGAGTGAGTGAGCGACGGACAGGAAAGGAAATCCCCACTCATCTCAAAAGATACGAGTTGTACTATACTGTACTAATTAATCCTTGCTGACAAAACTCTTTTTCATTACAGTATTATTTTATTCTGCTGGTGCTTGCCAGCCAGCCCGCCCGCCAGCCTGCGCTTCGCACCCATGAACGAACGGGTTGGGGGGGCCACCATGCCAAAATAGCGTGCCGGGACCCAGCTTTCAGGGGGTGCAGGCCGTGGCCGTTAGGCTGATAAGCAGCCAAGCCCCAGCTTCTGTGAAGGGCTGAACCACTGAGCAGCCCCTGAATATCAGGAAACGCCAACACCAGATCTGCTGGGGGGGGGGAGATGGAGGATGGATGGGTGGATGGATGGATGAAGGTAGGATGGAAGTATGGTACAGTACAATACAATACGGTACGGTACGAGATAAGATAAGTAGTCATAATAATAATAAGTATAGTCTAGTGAAGTAAAGTGCAGTACCGGAAGCACATACAATACAATACAGTAGTAAGCAGTACAGAAGCACCAGGACGGGTGTTTTTTCCCTCGTGTTGCCCCAAGAGGAGAGAGATCCCCCAGGGGGTTTTCCAGGGGGGGCGAATTTCCAACTGCAGTGAGTAAGGAGTGACATGACTGGTTAAGGTTGAGCAAGGCCATCAGAAAACCCCCGATACCCATTACCCATTATCCATTATCCATTGCCCATACAGTACAGTAGTACAGTACATTACAGTTACAAGTGACAAGTTACAATACAATACAATAGAGAGTTTTTTCCATAATTATATTATACAGAGGTTCCAACCGCACACCAAGTCAAACCAAACCAAACCAAACCAAACCAAACCAAACCAAACCAAGCCAAAAAAAATGAAAATTAATATTAAAATAAGAACTCCTGAATGAGCCAACACCAACTGACAGACAGACAGACAGACAGACGGACAGACAGACAGCAGCGTGGTTTGGCGGGTTGGCAGTGGCAGTAGGGCGAAATGATGATGATTTGGGCGGTTCGGTTCGGTTGTTGTTGGGCTACTTAGTTAGTTAGTTGGTAAAAGGGGGACTATTAATAAATTAAATAATAAGAATAATAATAATAAAAACGCCGGTGCTAGCTTACATTTTGTATTGGTGACTAATAACAAAGAG
>Ga0247734_1002424_pt1 | contig 12270 bp, 13 predicted proteins | sample UWRJL103311B2_FD_180933 | JGI IMG/M metagenome (GOLD analysis project Ga0247734, IMG submission 180933) | Plant litter microbial communities from Arlington Agricultural Research Station in Wisconsin, United States - UWRJ-L103-311B-2 | ecosystem: Environmental > Terrestrial > Plant litter >... | reverse complement strand
CTATGTCACGCCCGATGAGCTGGATTTGGATGGGCATGCGCAGGTTAGGCATGTTATTAGGGTGAGCGGATTTTCTTCTTGTGTTTCTTTAGGTACTTAGATGGGAGAAAGAACGGAGGATGAGACGGATGAGCAAAGTGGTTTCTTTTGGCGTTTGATTTTTGATTTTTGATTTTTTTTGGGGGGGGGAGGGGGGTTGAGTCTTGAGTGAGAGGCGGGGATTGAATGACTGACTTGGAATTAGGACACGTCGCTCCCTGAGAGTTTTAAGAATATGGTGCTGGAACAGGAATTACCGGCTGAGCAGGAAGCGGAGGTATTGGCTATTGCGGAGCAGGTCAGGGTGGAGAAGGAGAAGTTGGATAGGCAGGATATTGAGCTTTGTAGGCCGATGGATGTTTGGTGGGCCGAGTTTGAGCTGAGGGGTAAAGAGTAAGCAAGTTGTGTCTGTAGCATTCTTTTGGGGAGGTGTTTATGGCAATTTGTTCAGATTGAAAACAGTAAGAGTGAATGAAATGCAAGCTCTTAGAGCATCCTGGACTTTATTTTAGACTTTGTCTGGGTGACGATGAATATGCCTGCTTCCATGCGTAAAAGATATGAAAATTATGAGTTATAAAATGATTGATTAAATCCAATTCTCGTCACTCGGTAGCCATATGTGCCATAGTCTGTTAGTTTCAGGTTCTTGCATTCCGAATTACATAAGCGGGGCAACAAAGAGCTTCTATATGGACTACTTTAATCGATTTTCAAAACTTGCTTGCAACTGGATATAACTCGCAGGTAACTCTTTCATTGCATCAGCCAGTATTAGTTCTAATTTAAAGCTGAATACACTATCAACAATGGCATGGATATGCAACAATACTGACTGATCTGTGGACCATCCAAACTAGCTTTTGGTCAAATGCAGGAAGAGAATCATTAGAAAATAGTTTGTATATTCCCTTGTTGCAATTCTCAAAAATTCTAAACCGCTATAAACAAGAGAATAAAAATAAGCGGCTTCGACACCTCTACCCACATGTCTTTCACTGCCTTGCCCCGGCTAAATACTACCAAAGGCCAATTTCAATCATTCAAGCTCCCAACTACCCAGGTGGAGGTTAATTATATGGCCTTCCATGTCTTGCCAATTTAATTAGACTTACTCATCGGGTGCCTCCTTCTAACCTGCAAGTTGGCCGTACCTTCTTACGGGCTCTTGGTGTCTTCAAGGCTTCCTGAATGGTTGCTGTTTGTGATACATTCTTGGTCATCTTTAACAATCAACTTCATGAAATAACATCTTTATACTAATATAAAACTCGCGGATACCTACGATAAGTTAAACTCGACTTAATCTATGGTTTGGGTTACTTATCTTTGGTATAGGTTAGGTTTAAAAATGTTAGGAACTGACTTATGGGTTTGCCAAGACTGTTTTGATTATTTTGAAATAATATTTTAGAAGAAGGATTAAAAGTCTAATTGTAAAAAGTACTTGAAGTTTAGCTTTTACTTTGGATTTTAAAATGAATATAAATTCTTTGTAATATTTGGGTCCCCAAGTACGTATTAAGGACCCATGGGGTCGGTTCCTCTTTAGCAAAACCCGACCCGCAGGTACCCATTTACTAGTACAAACATCTTTCGGATTAGTCAAGCATGTGCTTTTTTCGACGCACTATTTATCTATTTTCTCGGAGTTCTGGTCGAGATATAGACAATATCACCCCAATTAAATCTCAAACCAGCCACTCTTGCTATTTTAAAAATCTGCCTTGATGCTATAACTTTTCTTTAACTCGTTCTCCGAACCCCTGTATCTACACTGACAGGGTATATGACGGCCATGTTCAATGACTTGATGATATTAACTCGTATGTCGAACTTGCTTCGTGGTTAAGGGCTGTGTGGTTCTTGATACAAGTCAATATTTTGGTATTTTTCTGTTAAATAATCCACAGAAAAAGATTTCCCTACTTACTCACTGGGGGACCTCATCGGGGCCTTCTTATCAATGCTCTAGTAGCGGTCTTGTTCTTGGCATGGTTCGTTTATCTGCCATGCTGGATTCGCTTCGTATTGAGTGGCTCGATCCCCTTCGTCGGTATTCTGATGATGCATTATGGTAGGTTGATTGACGGAGATTAAGCTAAAATTTCTTCTTCTGACGATTTTTCCACAAGTTTAGAAAACTTCAGATCTGATCATCCTTCTGTTGCCATCATCTAAACACAAGAAAGCCGTTACCGAGAGTGCTGAAGAAACAGGGAAACAGGGCACGTAAAACAGAATCATCTCTGTGTTACATGCAAGAGCAAAGCTATGTCGTCTCGGGCTGTTTTTCTGATAACAGAGTTGCCATTGCGATGACAAGGTTTGTGTTACAGTTCTTTCAGAAAGATCCTTCTGGCAAATTCGCGGAAACAATTTCCTCCGAACCAGCACTGTAAACATGTATTCCATCGCTTGTCATCGCAGTTTTCATTCTCAGAAAGTGGGATCCCAAGGTTACATGTTGCATGCTGAGTTATCGGCCGGCAAGTGAGGCAAAGGATGCTATTGGTTGTCCTGTCATTGAGTAGTAGCTGAGGTGGCAGTGGAAGTACTCGTGATCAACTGTGAAAGTGCTGCCGATGTAGACAACCATTGTGGATAGGGCTAGCACGTTTTTGAAAAGTTGAGATAAGAAAAATATGAGGTGTGGTTCTCGGCGCTCCGTGGTTGTGGCAGCTGGACAAGGTGCTTGACGTTATTTGTACGTTTTATCTAGCGGAGACAAGAGCTCATAAATAGTAATTGAAGATGAAGTTTTAGGAGTAGAGCTTAATTCTTCGGCTATATCCTGATTACTGAGTATGGTTTATTTAGAAAATTGACCGATTCGGTGAAGCTCTTTGCGGGGCAAAGGGCCATTGTAATGTTCTTGCTTCGAATGTTTGTGGGCCGTATATCATTGTCCTTAAGGCCCAGGGATCAGGTAGAATCAATTTGACAGCACCATATGTTAAGATTTACTTACATGTTTCCGAACCCACGACATCGCTCTGAACCGTTGAGGCTAGTTTGAACGGATTTCCGTCGCCTGTGTAACCACAAGCCTGAAAGCTAAGGCGAAAAATGCCCCCCTCCGAAGACTGCATGTCGATTATGCCGACACCATTTAAGTTTGAAACACAGGAGTTTCTGCTCTGAAATCCTTATTTTGATAAATTCTCACCCACCTAAAATCGCAACTCCAATAAGCGCACCATACTGGAAGTTTGAAAATCATCTTAAGTTTCCTTACGATTCTTGGGCTATAGGCAGGAGCAGCCGTTCTGAAATTAATTCCAGTTTCTCATCCCGCATGATTATGGGTACCATTACTGCGTCAATGAACTTTCTCACCAAAGATACACGTTACAACAAAGAGAGACCATATCTTCTGATATACGAGCCACCAGAAGGATTCCCAAAATCAAATATCAAACTTGAAAACCATGCTGACTTACAGCTAACGGATCTTCGCGGCCACGAGGATAAGTTTTCTCTTCGAAATGATGGCTTTCAGATAACCTCGATTAGAAGTAAGCTGTCCGGAGAAGACTACGATGATGAAGATCTGGTGAAGAATATATATTTGAAGGAAGTCGCTGATGCAGTACGAGAAATGTTTGGCGCGCACAAAGTTCAAATTTTTGAGCATCTGGTGCGGAAAAGGCATGTGGAGTTTCCAATTTCTACGGGAGAACCTTACCAGTATAACCAGCCGACCTCGATTGCTCATGTTGGTATGTTCATGTCTTCATTTCTCATCATTAGCATTCTTGTGAACTTAAAGCTAATGTTTCTTCAAAATAAGATACTACGAGAGAATGGACAGTAGATATGGTCCGTCGTCTGAACCCAGCTACTAGCGATCAACTGCTCCAAGGTAGAGTCTTGTGCGTCAAGTGAGTGTTATAGTAATGTTTTTGTTACCCCCTGGCGTGTATTTTGACACTGCTTAGTGTGTGGAAACCGATCAGAGGCCCAGTTCAAGACTGGCCCCTGTGTATATGCCATCCTGATTCTGTTGATCCGAGCGATTTGCACCCTGGCGACCTGGTTTATGACGATTATGTTATCGAAAACATGCAGTTACACTACGCGGATGGCCAGAAATGGTATTATCTTAGCGAACAGAGTGCAGACGAAGCGTGGGTATTCATACAATCAGACTCGGAAACAAAAGTGTTTAGGGTAGGAGTGCCGCACTCAGCATTCGCTTTGCCTGCTAGTATGGATCACGTCATGCCGAGAGAGAGCATTGAGGTCAGATGTCTTGTATATGTTTAGAGACCAATGGTCCATGTTTGAGTGTTTTGACATTAGATGACCCAGCTTTATTGTTCCTATAAACTACCGTATCCTACTCGATTATAGCGCATCCTCAAGTTATATCTGACCGTTTATACCTTTCCAGAAACAATAACAGATGATATTGGGACATATTCGATATATTTGTCTATATTTCACGAAGTATTAGCCAAAATGCGCTCCTTTCCTCAATTTTTAAGGGCGACTTGCCACAAGACCAACCTATGGCTTTTCGACGTTTCTTTCTTTTCCATCAGGAGCAGAGCTCTCACACTCAATCTGCCATTTGCCATGCGCAAAGAAGTCTCCGGCATTGCCGGCAACCACGATACGCTCACCCTTCTTGAAGCCGTATTTGCGCAATTGTGATGTATCCGGGTTCGGATTTGGGAAGACCGCTTGCCATGGGCGTTCTTTGGTCTGAGCGGCCTGTTCCATAGCAGGTTCGTTACGAGGGTCTATAGCCACGGGGCTATTCGCAAATTCGATAGAAGACTTGTCTATACGGTGTTGTTGCCCGGTCATCTTTATACAGTTTAAAAGGGGTCTGAGATCGAATGTGTTGAAAGGTACACACCATCACCCCCTCCCGTGTGCCAAGGGTACTTACTACTCCTACAGTAAATCTTGCGCTTACCCCTGGCTTGCAACATCCAATGATCTGAACATCTAATTTGCTTGCCCCAACTGCTTTGCTAGGAGTAACACTTCGCAGAACTTTCGGTCTTTTTATCGGTGCTTCGATCAAATGCCTTAATGCCTAACTATCAGATAGTAGACAGTACAAATGAATGTGGTAGATGTGGTTACATAGGTGCGTTGTCATTCAGATTCGATATACTTAATACAACGTTGTAAGCCTTCTGACACAGTTGTGGCAAAATTATGCAGGTAGAAGTCCGAGGTATCGCTTCCACTTTCAGCTGCATGCAAAGCAACCATCACTTAAGTTGCGCTGTCAAATCATGAAGTTTTATTGCCGTCCGATATGCGCTCTCAGAACGGTGGTAACTTGCCATTAATAAACTACAGTCAATCAGTAATCCAAAATTTAATAGCTCGTGATGCTGATGCGCCTGGCACCCGTTCATCATTGACCCCACACTTCTTGGGGTTACATCCTTGTCTCACAGGATTAACTTATTCTCCATGCGGATCAGTATTGTGTGGCTAGGATGTACTGTAAAGTAAAATGAAATTTCATAGAGTAGAGGCGATTTGGGTTTCCCGTGTTTGACTTGACATATGTCGCCTAAGCCAAATCATATCGCTAATGCCACTTTATGATATCCAAAAATTCCTCATTGTCGGCAGCCATTTTCTGCGTTCGCCTCAAACCTATCGAAAACTGTATATCATGTTTACGTCTCGTCAAACAGAGTCGACGTAAAAGCCACTATTCATTACAAAGAAACACCCACAGTTAATACCAGCTCGTACCCATTGCGCCCTACAGGATCCCATACATTGCTTCAAATCTCACAGCACTCCAAGTTCTTCAGGTGTAACATGAAACCCATTCTTTAACTCATCCTCTAATGGAACTACAACTCTATCAAATACCAATTTTCTGAACTTTTCATCCTGGAGACTTAGCTTATCTTCAGTGCCAAAGTAATCAACATTCAAGCACGCTTGAACGGCGTTTCTGTAGCCTTCGTATAGGTCATCTCCCATTCTCTCAAGCATTTTCTCAGCTGTAATCCAGTTTGTGTTAGCGCCTTGTTTGCCATTTTCTGTATCATCGAGTTCCCAAAATGATTCAATTGGCTTGGATACGTAGAGTTCTAGAAGTAAAATCCCCAGAGATAGGAGAGCTGGACTTGGATGGCTATATATATTGCTAGTGGGCTCCTCCGGAGTGTTTGATAACGTCTCAAATTGGGTTGCAAGGTAAGGTCTCATTAGATCCAAACCAGTTGTGTTCGCAAAAAAGTTAACATGCTCCTTGTTCCAGTTATCTGACAACCAAGGGCTTTCGCAATAATGGAGAATAGCGTGAGCCAAAACCACAGCTAAAGCTCTCCTCTCCTTCAACTTTAATTTCGGTTCAGAGGCTTCAAGCAAGTCTTTGAGTGGAACTCCAGCTTCTGGTCGTAGGATGGGATGGCTCCCACTCGATCTCGTTTGCCATAGTTTTTGTCCATCAAATACCAGCTCGAGTTTTTTGTTGTTCTTGTGGGCTTCTTTAATCAAGGTACACACTGGTTTGTCAATATGATATCGAGGTTCGATGAGAACTGGCCGCTGATCAGCAAGTTCGTTTTCGTCTATAAACCTTATGATTGGTTTGCTCCGTGTTTCTTCGTTGTTTCTTGAGGACCTGGTTAGAACCTAGCTGAGCAAAGTGGTTCGATTTCTTAGATTACTCACATGTCGGGAAGGATGCGAATTCTGGTTTCAAGCCAAAATTCCCCTGCCTGGTCAGTCGCTGCCATGGAGACCAGCAAATCGAGATTGATCGTAAGGTCGGTGCTCTGCTGGCTCATGAGACACTTCAAGAGACCCAGCCTTGCTTCATGGGGTAATGGGCAAGGGCATGACCAATTTCGAGCAATATTATTGTGTACGTCTTGAGATAGTCTTCGAGATCTATTTGTGGGCGGTTGTGTTTTCCGTCCAGAATTCCTTTTTCCCTCTCCGGCAAATCTAGCCGGATTGCCATGCACGAATCTTTCTAATTTCTTATTGCATTTCGATATTCTTTTAATGTTGACTTTTCGGCGATCTGCTCTAGTTGTGAACTGAAATCGGGAACGAAGATCATGAACTGTCGCACCATTTTCCATGTCTTTACGAAATCCTTCAAGCTTCTTGAAAAAGGCAGGTGAAGATTTCCACGTCTGTAGTCATTGAGCAGCATTAACATTGATATATTTTGATGAATTAGCTACGTACCTCATCAGATGCGATGAAACGCAGACTTCTTTCGCTCACGACCTCGTCCAAAGATTTTAACAGACGATTGAGAATATCTTTAAATGCCGACTCTGCATCCCCACCTAGCCTTGCTTTTAGAGCGATGTCAACGCTATCTTGTTCCCATTGCACTCGGTCAAGGCTCATTAGCCTCTCTCTTTGCTTCTCGGACAATGTGGTGAGATCAGATATTAAACAATTCAAAGTGTGACCAAGCAGAGAAATCTCATCATGGAGATCCGCAAGAAAGTCTTCGAGCTCATCGTCAGGAGTTACCATCATCTTGAACTTTCGATATGCCTTTTGGTGATGCTCAGTGGCTGTTACAACCAGAGGCACTAGGCCTAAGGCAAGTTCAAGACCAGTGCAAACCATCACTGATTCTGGTCGTCAGTAAGTAACAATTCTTTGAGACAGGTTATATTCAAAGAAGAGGGGTGATAGGAAATGAAGAGACTCAGTATTACTGTGCCACAAAGCTTATGGGCAAGGCTTACTTAGTTAAGGCTGCTTCGCCAAACTTACGCCCGACTCAATAGGAAATTCTCTGATGGAGCCTTGTGGATGATCTTTTTTTAGCCAAATGATCCCTGGCAACTAATCATGAAGTCAGTGATGATAAATACGTACCGCCGATGGTGTGTAGCACAAGGCTAACTCGCCTATCTCTTTAACCCCCAATTTGTGGTTTTCTTCCGAACGTCGGCATATTAACTTAACTTCCATATCATCCTACATCAATTCTGTGGAGTTCTTTTAATTGTCTGCCAGGAGAGATGGAGTCTTTTGAGGTTCGCATTTGTGCAGAGCAATGTCTCCTCGAGTTTGATGCGCTTGTGGTTGTGCAGCCTACTGCGGACGACCGTATACAAGCCGAGAGCCTTGACGGGGAGGAGCAAAAGGCACGATTTCTCATTTGGTCAGCTAATATTGGAGTGTTCGCAGAAGGACACGCATCGCTTGATTATAGATTGCAAGATAACTGGGAAGCAAGGAAGTTGATGATTGATCTTCTGAGAAGTCTCAAGAACTACCTTCGGCGAGGTAGGCAGGATTCCAGTCCCACTTAACGAAACACAATCTAAGCTACACGCAGCAACGAATACCGTTAGACTTACTGGAGAAGGCGAACATTCGTCGAGTCTATCGTCTCGCTCTGAAGATAGTTTCAGCTTTAGTAACTATGAGTTGCAGCAACCATCAGTTTCTTCGGCCATTTCTTCGTCATATCAGGATTCAGCCACTGACGACTCACTTTCAGTCTCAGTTGACCAAGATCGGACTTCATTTGAGCAGCGGCTTCATGGAGTTGAGCAGACCATCGACCGTTTGTATCGATTATCGGTAGCTATTCGCCGGCCGTCCATAATATCTCAAAATGCGAAGGCAGCAAATTTCGTCCTCAGGGACGAATATGGGAACGATGTTGGTGAACAATTTGCTGAATTCGCACTTAGATGGATCTCTCACCAATTTCCCGATGCAGCTCCAGAGCTATGTAGACGTCTTGCAAACTCAGTCACTTTGAGAAGAAAGCGCTTTCTTTACCGTCAGAGCCATCAAATGAAACTGAGTACCAAGGCATATTCTACCCATCCGGCTCCTCTTACGGAAAGATCGACGGCAGCCGCACAAAATGCAGAGTCAACTGTCGTAGCTAGAACTATCGTGAAAAACCAGGGTCAAATTCCTCATAACAAGCACAGTAAAACTTTCAAGTCGAACATGCCATCACAGACATCCGCATCAAAAGTTTCGAGGAAAATAAGGACCCAGGATATATTTGGAATGGCACCGCTCAAGCCGCCTACTGAATGCTCCAGTGTTTTCCCTCAGCAAGCTGACATCTCAATCCCTGATCCTCCCAAGCCACCACCGGGCAGTAAGGAGTTTGAGTGCCCTTATTGCTGTATGATGTTACCAATCAAAGATACCATTGCATCGAATTGGAGGTAAGTCTTGCAACAACCTGCGTGTGTAACTTTGTTGAAATCTTTTACGGCAGACGGCATGTGTTGAACGACCTCGAGCCTTATGTGTGCGTTTTTGAAGGATGCAAAGATCCTCAAAGACTGTTTCGCGATCGATCTGCATGGCTTTTACACCAGCAAGAAGCCCACACGCGACAATGGACATGTACAGCAGCTAGCCATATAATCTCTATTTTTGAGACGGAACAAGATTTTGAAAATCATATGCGATATGATCATGCAGCAGGTTTCAAAGAAAGTCAGCTGCCGTGGTACAAAAGTAGGAGTCAAGGTCCATCTGCTACTACATTTACTGTCTGCCCTCTCTGTGGCTACGAACCAGCAGATGACAGGATTTTGAGTCTCACCACTGCCAAAATTTCTGACCACAATTACAAATATAAACGTGCGGCAGTGGTTTCTGAAGACATATCCAAACACTTGGCTGCACACTTGCAGATTCTCTCATTAAAGGCCCTACCATGGCAAGATGATGTGGAGGAGGCGGCACTGAGTGAAAAAGAAGCCTCGAAGCATGCAGAAGAGGGACACGGGAGTGATTATACTAGGTCTTCTTTATTACTTATTGACTCCGATACGTCTCTGAAGTTTGAAGATGATTTAGAAGCAATTAAAACAATTGAATGGGAGATTGATCGGGATGGAAATTCCGAAAGCGACGGAAGTTTAGAATTCTACGAGACCTACGAGAACGAATGGGGCTTTGTTCCAAGACCAGAATACTATGGTCACGACAGGGATCCAGTCTTACAAAAGCTGCTTAGGAAAATGTACTTTGACTCGTCATCGGGTGCGTATGGCCGAACAGATCCCATTTTACCAGTCTTCATGATGCCGCCTACACCCCTCAACAAGAACTTCTTTGGCCGAAGTTATGCGCTGAAGGCCATTGAGGCAGAATTATGCCCTAAGACCACCTCCAAAACAAGTGATGGTAAGGCAGTAACCTACCCACTCACTTTTGCGCTTTGCGCCCCCGGTGGCATGGGAAAAACCCAAGTGGCCATACAGTTTGCTCTTACTCACCAGAAGGACTTTGATGCTATTATATGGGTCAACGCAGACAGTATAAATGAGATGGCCCAGGGATTTCAACGCATTGCTTTGTTTCTTGGTCTGATTCCAAAAGACTCCGCCGATGCGAACGACCTTTTATACACCCGGGAAGCTGTTAAACGCTGGCTTGTAAATCCACGAGGGCGCGATGGCAACGGTGAAAAGATCCCCCGCAAGAGTATATCTTGGCTTTTGATATATGATGGCGTGCAAGATCCAGACACCCTTAACGACTACTGGCCATATGATGGCCCTGGTTCTGTCCTCATTACCAGTCGTAACCCTTTTTCGTGGGCAAAATCGCTTCCACTTCGACCATTCAGCTCAGAAGAAGCTATACAGTTTTTATTGAAGTTGACTGGTCGCGATATGTCTGAGGTAGAAGGTGAGAGTATCACCAATGTCAGTGCGCGCCTAGGAGGACTACCTCTGGCATTGACTCAAATGGCTAGTATCATTGTGACAAAAAATCTTAGTTTCCGACAATTCCTCGATTCTTATAATGAAAGAGAAGGCCAAAGAGAGTTGTTATTGTTTCAAACAGAGCTCAAATCCATGAGCTATGAGCACACCGTTGCATCTGTTTGGGCATTTGAAAATCTCAAACACGGAAGGAAATTGTTAAATGTCCTTTCGATGATTGACCCAGATGTCATCCCAGAGCGACTGCTTACGAGTACTATGAAGCATAATGACCTTCCCGGCTATCCTAGTACGTTAGAGGAGTACGAGAGTGCAAAGGGGGAGCTTCTTGCGTGCTCACTTGTTACAGGAAATAAACAGGAACGCAAACTGTTTATTCATAGACTTGTTCAAGATGTTGCGAGAGCCCGTATGGAACCTACAGAGTTTCGCCAGACACTTGTTGCTTGTGTAAAGCTAGTTGCATCCATCTGGCCCTTTGAAAACCTTGCATGGCGCCATGGTATTGCACGCTGGCCAAAGTGCGAAGAGTTGTTTCCGCATATCGCCCGGCTAAAAGATCTTTTCCCTGCCATTTTCCCGTCGTCGGAGACATCTAATGATTACCAATTTGCCAGATTGCTGACTGATGCGGGCTGGTGAGCTAAATTTCAACCCACTCAAAACATTGCTGATATTGGCTAGGTATTTGCATGAGCGTGGCAGGCCGATCGAGTCAAACTTGTTTAACAATATGGCACAGTCGATTTGTGAGTCGCTCAAATTTAGACTGTATGAACACGGTGATGCATTTTCAGATCAAGATATCACACACGCAGAGCTTGACTATACGCTGGCTGAGCTTTACCACAATCGGGGATGTATAGCAAGCGAAGCTAATGATGCTGTCGGCGCAATGAAGAATTTCACGATATTCCATGACATGATGTGTAAAGAGCTCGGCGGAGAGACTCAATGCAAGGATATGAGACTCGGACTTGCCTGCAACGAACTCGGTAATGCATACATGCTCAAAGATGACTGGGTACAGGGTGAAAAATACTTTTTGCAATCGATTGAGCTGTTATGTCAACTAGATGATTACGAGCCCGTATCAATATCCCTTCCGCTGGTCAATCTAGGGTATGCATATTGGCTGCAGGGCAGGCTAGAAGAAGCGACTAGGGTCCTTGAGAAAGGTGTGGCAGATCGTGAAGCCAAATACGGTATCGAAGATCGAATATCATTCATGTACGTGGACTCTCTCAAAGTGTAGACCTAACATTGACCTTTCTCCTTTCTTAGCTCCGGTAGATTCTACCACGCACTCGGAAATGTCTCTTACACCAAAGGCGAGCCAGAGCAAAGCCTTAGCTATCACCACAAAGCGCTCTTGCACTACAAATCTACGCTGGGCAACAATCACCACCGCACAGCAGCCCTTTTTATCAAAGTGGCCGAGCACAACCTACGCGTTCGGCAGCACGATACAGCTATCGCACTACTTGATCACGCACTCAAGGCATATTCCATGTCCAATAAATACATGCCAGAGAAGGCTCGTGCGTGGTTC
>Ga0247734_1002423_pt1 | contig 12271 bp, 10 predicted proteins | sample UWRJL103311B2_FD_180933 | JGI IMG/M metagenome (GOLD analysis project Ga0247734, IMG submission 180933) | Plant litter microbial communities from Arlington Agricultural Research Station in Wisconsin, United States - UWRJ-L103-311B-2 | ecosystem: Environmental > Terrestrial > Plant litter >... | reverse complement strand
CCAAGAGATACCGAGAGAAGTAAGTATTGCTTGCGCTGGTCTCGGCGGACTCGTATTCCTCCTCCTGCTGGTAATTATGCTCGAGGGAGGACTACATTCAGCACTCCGCAACTTGTGGGGACTGGACTGGACTGCTGCTCTATGTAAAAGCAAGGAGGCTCGGGAGAGACTCGGGAGAGTAAGTAACTACGAAAAGTAGCATCTACCATCTACCAAGTATAAGGACTGTACTGCACTGGATAGTACATTACTCCGGATAGGTGACGTGATATGCTCCATCGTCGGTGGAGCACAGGACAGGACAGCATCTGAGTATCCAAGTAATGCTTCTAATAAATCATCATCGATACTGGCTCGACTGGTTAATAAACCACTGGGCTACTACTACTTGCTACTACTATTTACTATTGCTACTACTATTGCTACTACTACTACTACTACTACTACTACTACTACTACTGCTGCTGCTGCTGCTACTACGGTTACTACTACTAATACTACTATAATAACAACTACAATCAAACAATAGGGTGGTAGAGAATTATATGTGCGTATGTTCTTTGTCGCCTCTAGCCCACCCACCTCCTCTTTCAACTGAGGAGAATCGTACTGTAGATGTCGATGTAGATGTAGATATAGCAATTACAGTATAAGTCAACCAATTCCCAAGCATAGCTAGATATAAAACGGAAGCCCAAGAGAGTGATTTGTTTCGCAGGAATATCGCATTGGTGGCTTGATCAACATACTGAGACTGAGACTGGACGACTGTAGCATCATCACCACCTCCGTACTCCGTACGACCGTGAGACGCGTGCACCAGCAGAACTTGGCTTGCTCGCTTGCTATGCTCGGTATATGGCAACAGGGCACCAAACGCGGTTTATTGACCAAAGGGGTGTGGATTTAATCTGGCTCCGAAGTGCTTCGCCACTCCACGCCCCCACTATTTCCCTGTTCCTGGTTAAGCGCTGCTAACAGCACCCTCCCCCTGCTAGTCAGCCGAAAAGGTTTCGAAGTGCAATTTCCCATTCATCCACCCCCCCCAAAGATCCACTCACGACTCCTCAACCCAAGTGAAGCCATCTCCAATCTTCATCCTCATCACCTGTCCATTGTCATCTTCTTGATGAATTACATTCACTTCCAGTAAACAACCATTCCTTCGATCCGGCACATTCGTTACGGCCATCTAGTACAGATTTGCTTTTAGAAGGACGACGCGGTAGCAAGCCGGAGACGTTTCACGACTCGAAACAATCAGACCCGTAGATCATCAACGATCAGCCATCAATCAGCGAACACTCATCTATCGAGTCTGCCATCGAACCGTTACCCCCATCAATACCTTCATCAAGGAATCAATGAGCATCTTATCATAGAGAGAGATATCAACAACTCCGTCCCCAGAAGAAACCCGACCGGACCCCAAGCAGTCGACCTGCTTCGCGCCCAGTCTGACCTTTTCATCGACCGCAAGGCCACGGCCATCAATACCGCCCATCATGAAGTCATTCATTACTCTCGCGGTCGCAGCTGCTGGTTTGCTGGATCTCGCAAACGCCTCCCCTAGCCCTCACCACATCCACCTTGAATCTCGACAAAATGGACATTATGCGACGATGACAATGAAAGGTTGCTACTCGTCAAATGGCGGTGCGATACTCAACAGCACCAATAATTTCAACACCGAGGGTTCGTGTCAAATAAAATGCGTGGATAGTGGAAAGCCGATAATGTTACTTGGTGCTGGAACTCAATGCTGGTGTGGTGACCTCGTGCCCAACACATTGACCAAAGTTGCCGACTCTAAGTGCAACGTTCCATGCCCAGGAGATGCCAAAAACGAGCTTCTGAGATGTGAGAACATATAGTCCCTCTAACTACTATCCGCAGGCTAATTATCTCATAGGTGGTGGACTCAAGAACATATGGAATGTGTACAATGATGCATTATTTACCGTTGATCCAGATCAAGCTCCAGCTCCATCATCCACCTCCAGCGCCGTACCATCCGCAACTCCTTCACCAGTCGGTGGTAGCGCTCCAGGTAAGACACGTCCTCTTGCCTCGTTGTGAATCAATTGCCTAACTCTGTAATAGCTGCGACCACAATTGTGACCACTGCACCAGCAAAATCATCCGCAGCATCAGAAAAGTCGACCAAGTCCGGCCCTAACGTAGCTGCCATCGCTGCAGGCGTTGTTGTCGGTCTCGTTCTTATTGCTGCTATTGCCGGTGGTATCTTCATCTATCTACGCAACCAAAAGCGTCGCGAAATCGAGGAAGAACACCGAAGAAATGCAGCCGTAAGCAGCTTCACCGCTGCTGGTAAACCGCCTCTGAGTGCAGGCTCATCGTTTAGCGATACGCGACTGGACCCAGTTGTTATGGCCCGAAGAGAAAGCACCGGTAGCATTGCAGATAACCAAGATTACTCAAGGAGAATTTTGAAGGTACGTTCTTTAATGTTGCCCATTACCAAATGCCTTTGACTAATAAATCTAGGTTACAAACGCATGATCCTACCAACGAGAATGATGTCAATAAGCCTCTCCTAGTCATTTACGGCGTTACGGTCCCCCTCTGGAAATGGTCTGCTTTATTCCAAGCCAACTTTCACGGCCCACTGGTGTTGTTCATAGGCGTATCATGAAGGAACTCGAAATTTCGAACTCTTTTCTCACACATTGAGAGGCGTTTTCTAACCCTGGTATCATCTACAACCACACCGTCCTGTCCTTTCAGACGCATTTTCGTTTTTTTTCTCGACCAACACTTTTCCTTTATCTTACAACACGCGATCTTGTTCTACGACACATACCCGATTGCTGTGGCATGAAATGTCATATTCCTCAAACTTCCTGATTGCGAAGGTTTTTCTTTTTAGGTTCCTTTGACGCCAGGCTGGCGATTCAGGGACTATCTGTACTTTATAGAATTCTCATCTGTGGGAGACTGATGATGAGCGGGTGGATGAATGGATACTATTGGGCGCTTATGTGCTGCTTGTAGTTAGATTCAATGAATATGAAAAAGTTGACAAAGTCTAGCTTAATTCCTTCCGTACGTGGTTTTCTAGCGTATTAGTTGCGTGTTTGTGCCCAACCCCCAATGCTTGCTTCTTTTTTGCTATTTTCGAACCTTCTTATCTTTCACTCATCGCCGGCATCGCCTTAGGTGGAATGTACTTTTCACATAAACGCCTGAAGAGCTAGTCTAGTACCATTCCATCGACGTATCGCCGGGATAAGGTTGATGCTAGTTCGCGGCACGAGCAGACAGGCTTCTGGCATATGGATCTCGCTGCCAACATGCATCCTTATTCCCCCTTACCGCCTCGCTTATGAGGTACTTACTGTACGTACTGTGCGGTGCTTTACAATGGCGGCGAGCAAATTTACGACCAGGCTGAGGTTTCATCCAGGCTAGGCCGAACACTATGTTTTGTTATCCCGTTGTTTGGTGTGTGCAATGTTTTTTCTCCTTTTTTTTCCCTTTTCTTTTTTGTGGTTGTGGTTGTTTCGGAGATGTATCCGAAGGTGTGTCGAATGGTAGCTGAAGCGTAACATGTTTCTTCCTCCCTATTATTGATATGCTTCTACGCTACCGTGAAACATCTTGAGTTAGTTTTCAGCTCTACCGCTTTTTCTACACATCACTTATACTGCAAGAATCATTTTGACTGGTAATGGAGCGCCGGTTGTTTTGGGGATTTTTGAAAAGAGGGAAATGAAATGAGCCGGTCGGAATTGGTGTTCGGCACGTTGATGGGATGAAGGAACATCTTGGGATGGCTTTGAGCATAATCCAGTGCGGTTTGCAACCGGTCTTACCTTGGCAGTCCTTCCCATGCAAAATTGATACTGTGAGACCCCTTGGGTGTTTAATGTCGAGAATGCTTATGCCAAAACCTATAGACCTATCTGCACGTTTGCCTAACCACGCCTGTAAACCAGCTAAAGGAAAGGACTGGCATATATCTTGGACAGAATATGTTATTGTCAAAGCTCAAATCGCAACTGACCATCATCACATTTCTCGAGATATGGCAGCAGAACGGCTCAGAGTTCAGCCACAAGTATCACACTCCTGCTGTATGTATAGCCTTGTTGCAGCTTAACGTCACGCCAGCTTCCATGCATATCAGCTTTCACAACACCTCTGCGTTCAGAATGTTGCAACAGTTATGATCGCGTGCTGATAGTAGCATAATTATTTGGAAGCTTTGAAGATATTTAAATCATTATATGTATTTTTATCTACTACAAATATTAGGTAGGTAATGAGCATATGTTCTAGCACTTTGCAGCTCTCGTATATATATTGCAGCCTTCTGTTAATTATGTAAACCATAGAAGAGTAACTCTTGGCTTCTCATTGGTTAATATATTTCCATGTCTGTGTGGATATGCTTGGCGTCTGACTACATGAATGAATCCTCCCATTGAGAACTTTGCACAGAAGCCCTGAATTAAGAATTCGACAAAACATTATACCCTGGAGACTCAGACCACTATAATTAGCAAGTTACACTATAGCCATAATAACAGAAATGTCGCATCTGTGCTTATGTTGCGCGGCTGTATTTCAAAAGCATCACGAGCTCCCGCCGCAACCCGATGAGCCTTTCAAGTTCGGTTATGGTAAACATGTTCTCTATGAGGACGTACAGTTGTTTCTTGATGCAGTTGAAGCCGGCTGTGTCATTTGCATAAGATTGTATCGCGAAGTGAGACCGAAGTGGTGGACTCATATGGTTCAGGACCTCTTGGATGTGAAGAAGAAAGAGTCCTTCGTTACTCATGGAGCATCTTTCAAAATTGAATTCGCCCTTACGACCTTGAACCGTGGCATGCGTGTTGATTTTAAACTTATAGGGTGGCTGTTTCAATCAAAGTCATTTCGCGAAGTTACCCTACCTATTCGGATTTCTCCAGCAGCTGGTAAGCTATTTTGAATGGTTCTACAAGGAGGCTAGCCTCGCGTAGAGTTTTTCCCTCCGTATAACCTTCATATATCAATTTTTTCTTAGATTAGAAAGTGATAATTATGTGTAGATGTTGCGGATCCTGCTCTACCAAATACACTTGGTACAAGTACAGGGGAAGGCCCTGCTTGGAGGACAGCCCGGCAATGGCTGACTAGGTGTAGCCAAAGCCACGGGATGTGTGGTCGAGATGCAGGCTCTTTCAAGCCAACACGCCTGATATTCATTGGTGATGATAGTTCTCCAGCAAGGCTATGTGACTCGGCCGACCTCTCACCTACCTTGGAATATACAAGCCTAAGCCATCGCTGGGGGAAAGTCATGATCTTGCGGTTACTGACCACGAATAAGAGAGATTTTAAGGAGGAGCTTCCGTTGCAAGAGTTTCCAACCACCTTCCTTGATGCAATTGAGTTCACCCGATATATTGGTCTCCAATACATCTGGATAGACTCCTTATGTATTATCCAGGATGACGTTGATGACTGGCGACAAGAAGCCGCAAGAATGGGTGACGTTTACAGATTCTCTTACTGCAATATCGCTGCAACAGGATTCGAGGACAGTAAGAGGGGGATGTTGGTGAGACGAGATCCATCTCTTGTGGCCCCTCTTTTAATCAAGAGAAATTGTGAGTACCCAAAAGGGAAGCTACCATTTGCCGTTCAAGCAATGCCCACGGCTGGTGGACCAGTTTTCGACCCTCCAATGAAGTTTCGCAGTCATGCTCGCGAGCATGCCCGAAGACAACAAGTTTTCCCTGACGGGCAATACGTCTGTTTTTATGACAGGTTCTGGAATGATGCCATCACCAACGCGCCTCTAAGCTCTCGTGGCTGGGTCTTTCAGGAACGACTTCTATCTCCACGAACTATCCACTTTGGCACCGAGCAACTGTTCTGGGAATGTCGTGAGGCCGAGGCTTGCGAAACCTTTCCGTTGGGCTTACCGCGCCATTTTCATGAAGGAAGCACGTACAAATCAGAGCGGGCTGTGAGTGATCTTGATGACGCAGTCGAAGATGAAACAAGCTTACAGACTGCTATGAGCGCGTGGAACGCAGTACTTGCGTCGTACACCGCTGCAACTCTAACCAAACAATCTGACCGGCTGCCGGCTCTCTCTGGTGTAGCAAAAGATATGCAGAAAGTACTACGCAGCAAGTATGTGTGCGGACTGTGGGAGAGGTTCTTCGTTTATCAACTTCTGTGGCGACTTGAGGTACCAGATACGCCTGATGTGATTACCTCAGGAGCTCCATCATGGTCATGGGCTGCCACTGCCGGGAGAGTCATTGGCAGCACCTCAGCTCCAACAGCTGAACTGTCTAAAGTTTGCCAGATACTCGATGTCCAAGTTGAGAGCTTGAGCGACGAAATGGGCGAGGTCTCTGTTGGGACTATCTGTGTCAGCGGCGTCCTCGTCCATTTATTCCCAACGCCGAAGCGCTTCGATATCCGGGAATATGGCCAAAAGCTAGAGGATACACTCACCCCATTTATATTCTTTTGGCCGTATGGTACCAGAGAGTATACCACTTACTCATCAGAAGTGCAAGGAAAGCGCAATGGAGTTGAGATTGACCCTGTAATACACATGGACCGGAATCCTTGGCCAGAGGAGGTTTATCTTTTACCGCTGCTTGCTCGACAGGATTGCGCCCAAGGCTTGGTTGTGGTACCAGTAGATTTGAATGAACTTGGCGGCCCTTGGAAACGATGTGGTATGTTCGAGTTCACGTCGGACTTGAAAGGTGCATCATCGTTCAACAAACTAATTCAAGAACTTGGAAAAAGCGCCGAAGGACAGAGAACAATCTACATATCCTGAAAAGCCAAGAGATCCGTAGAGGTGTTGGTCACTCGCAAATACCAATGACCTACCACTACAAGACAACGATCACTTATAAAATATTATTATAATGGCCACTACGCTTTACGAGTTTGGGTTACCCATACTCAAAGTTATTCAACAATTAGTTTAATTAATTTATTGTAGGTTGATTAATTTAGAAGAAGACTTGAGACTCAAGCCTACGAAATGTGAATAATATTTGGTCCATGCACACTAATACAAAAAAAAAGACTAGTCAGAATGTGCGTAATTTGACACTTTGAAATTTTATATTATAATGTCTAATATAAGGGATGTAGTGATATGTTAGCTTTAGAAGTCTGGGGGCTGAAAAATAAGAACTGCCTTGCTTTCGAAGATGCACATCTTGAAAGTCCCTTATCAATGCTGTCGCTGTGGTCGTAGCAGCAGCCTGCACTGTTGGAAAAGTAGCTCTCAACTATTATAACGTGCCTCGCGTCCTTTATGCAGGTATAGAAATTCTGCACATCTTGAGCTTTGGCACCTGATTATCCGACTAGCTTACCCAAGGATATCGAGATATATATGTCCCAGAGATTTTGGTAAATAAAGCCGCGTTAGTTCTACAGCCATGGTAATCTTGGTATATTCGCGACAAGGTCTTCCATATTCACAATGATCTTAACTGTGAATTATTCCAGGAAACCCCACACTTTGCAACTGCAAAATTATCATGATGGCTTTTGAGGTAGGTGTTGTGTATTTTCGCTTTGTATGGAGAATTAGGTTCATGAATTTTGGTACTGTTATACACAGGTGGGGCCTTGTACTTGGTGATGGTGCTTGTTAACAAGAGAAAATAAGTCTTTCATGCATTTTTGAAAATCGTCAACGGGCTGAAGTAAGAATGTTATATCAATTTAGTACACGTTTGCATTTTCAAGGGAAAGATGCACGTTGTAGATTCTAACTCCATATAACGACATTTTTAAATGAATCAATGGCCTAGGGCTTTGTTTTCGCTCCTTGCGTGCTGCTCTAATCCCTAGAGTCGAAGTGTACACTTCTGATTATTTCTTGCCAGTATGGCGTCCAGAGAAGAAAAGCCTTTGACCATTGACGAGATCCAGAGTTTCGGTGCTTTGAAAGCCAACGAAGACTGGACTCTATAAGCCGAGGCAGAACGGAATATCCTTCCCCAAAAGGCTGATGTAGCTGCAGCTACCCCATTTTTGTTATTTCAGCAGGAAGTTCTTCCTCTACTGTAACCTCTCACTCAGTATTTCCTCTCGCAACAATATGGAGTGATTGTATCGGCACGACATATCAATTCCAAACCACGGGCATCCTGATTTAAATAATCCGAGCACAGGTCTCTGGCCTCCATCTGACTACACTCCAATAAGTCAATCCACAATACCAAACAGCCAGCGAAGTGTTGTGGTGGTGCCATCACATTAGTCAAAACTCATGGCTGGTGATAAGGACGCGCTTGAGGATTTGTCTCAGCCCGAGGAGCTTCGTCATATCCCTACTAGCAGTTATGTACTGGAAGCCGAATCTGTTGTTGGAGAGCTTGGTCGAACGTACCACAGTTATAATCAAGGGAAATACTACTTGCCGAACGATGCCGTAAGCGCTTCCGCTTCTGGTTGTAATCCTCTTATTATGCATAACTAATGTCGTCTAGGCAGAGCAGAATCGACTAGACTTCCAACATGCTGGGATCATGAAGCTATTGGGAGGAAAGTATGTTCTTGCCCCAATGGCTATGAAGCCAAAGCTGATCCTAGATGTTGCATGTGGTACAGGAATCTGGGTAGGTTATTCTCCTTATTCTTGGATGATCAACCTTCTTTCTGGTAGTTGATTTGGAGACTACACAGACTGCCAACCACTAGGGTCTGGAGATAACCAACCTTTACTTCCTTCTTGAATACGAACATTAATTTGGTAGTTTCTAGGCAATTGAATATGCCGAACTAAACCCCGATGTCAAAGTCATCGGCACAGATCTGAGTGCGATTCAGCCTGCAAATGCACCGAAGAATTGTGAGTTCGTTAAGGCCGATGCAGAGGCCGAATGGGGTTTCCCTCACAAATTCGACTATATACATATGCGAGGTATTTTCACTTGCTTCGATAGTCCATCCAAGGTGTTCAGTTCTGCATTTGATAGTATGAAACCCGGAGGATGGCTCGAATTGCAAGATAGTGACCTCAATATGCAACGAATGAACGGCAGTATGGATGGTACTGCACTCCAGGAATGGAGTAGGTCAGTTATACAAGGTGCTGCATCCATGGGCCGTAATATCCAGGTCACTCCACACTTTGCAGACTGGGTGAGGGATGCCGGCTGTAAGTAGTGAAGAGTATACCTGATTAGCATTTTTCTTACATGGACCAGTCATCGACGTGGAGGAAAAGAAGATGCTCTGGCCATGTGGCCCATGGTCGGAGGATTCCGCACTTAGATTGGTTGGAAATTACCATCAGCAAAATTGGTGCGAGGGCATAGTGCCGACGTCTTGGAAGCTGTTGAGGGCATCCGGTTTATCTCCGGTTGAAGCAACATCATTATCAGACCAAGTGAAAGCTGAAATAAAAAATCCAACGTATGAATTCTATCATTTTATGTAAGTCAATCTCACCTATCTACTAAGGTAGTCTAACCCACTTGAAGATACATAGTTACAGGGCGAAAACCAGAGGCATCGGATGTTCAGACCTTAGAAACTACAGCAAAGGACGCTTAGTACAAGTATAATGTAGAGAAAGATTCCCAAGTATCACATCACTATCTTTGAATTGTTGAGTATATTAAGCTTTTAAATGGCATCATTTACTTTACCATATTACAAAGGCAACTAGAAAATGGTCGTTCTTAATCTGATTTTTGTAGGTGGCAGCGAAGGACATGTTTGCCCTGTTTTGGTACGTGTCGCAGATGTGACCTCTTCAAATGAGAACAGAGGCAAAACGTTACATCAAACTGTCTAAGCTATTAATACTTATGTTGTATAACCTTGATTCTTTGAAGATAACCAAGGTACAGCGTTATATTAAACTGCTTAAGCTATTGATGTTTGTGTCATATAATTCTGACCCTGGCCATTATTTGCAGTGTTGTAATTAGCCCAGTCAGAAATCACCTAGTCAGAAATCGCCCCGGTGAGGCGAGTGCACAGCCTGCAGTTACGACGAGGGCAGCGACAGCAGTGTTGAGGGACTTTTATCAAGAGTCAAATGGTGCAAAAGTGTCTGATTCTAATTTCAGACGCTCCTCCGTTTAAATATATACTTTGTGGACTATATACTGTAGGGAGGATCAATCGTGTGTTAGTGTCTCCTGACAGAGCTCCAAGATGTTTATCTTGAAAGCAAGACAGTTCTTATTTTTTAACTCCCAGACTTCTGAAGCTAACATATCCTTCCACTCCTTTTATTCAACACTCTAGTATAAAATTTCAAAGTTTCTAGTTACATGTATTCTGACTAGTCTTTTTCTGTTCGTGAATGAGGGGTTATCATTCTGACTATTCCAAGAGTAATTATTCCTTCTTTAAGACTCTGCAAGTTAGTCCAATCACTTCTCCTATTTACATGCGGCGTTGGAACTCGCGAACGACAATATATAGCTTCAAGCATGCTTTAGCCCTACAGATAATCAAATAGATTATCAAATTACGAAAGTAATCCCACCAGCACATCGCCCGGTGCAGGTCTCGGGAGATTGTTTAGATCTAGGTTTCTTGCCGCGTTCTTTGCTTCATCAACATCAATTTCAAGCCTTTGAAATAGTATTTCAAGTTCCGGATATCTCTTTAATGCAAGTCCAATGTACTGGAGGTTTAGCTCAGCCCTCCTCGTCTGTAGCTCCTGCGGGAAGTGTCCTTCAAGCCATCTCAGGTCGGCTGAGTCGTGAAACTTCGCACGAGTTGCAGCAGCTCGAAGCTTGCCTTTGAAGAGATATACTGGGTCAAGGAATGCAGAAGTTCCATTCCCAAGGGTTTCACCATTGATGGCAACGGCTCTCGGTTGAAGGTGGCCCATAGAGTACTGAGCGCCTGCAAAGGTTGATGTCAGAACAGGTTTTTCTCTCTAAACACAGCTGCATAACTCACCTGGGAACTGTTCACAGAAAATTTCCACTAGCACTGCGTTTTGCCTGTTCGTCGTATTTGACCAAAGAAAGGCAACATAATCCTCACGAGTCTGAGGAACCGCGACAAAACCCTCCTTCCCGTCAAGCATGGCAATAACTTGTTGCTTTGTGAGTGCAGCAACGCAATCAATATCTTTGCTTTCGCGCTGGCCACCCATTACAGCAATGGCGTATCCACCAAATATTCCAAATTTGATCCCAGCTGTATCTAATAATCGGGATAGCGCAATCGCAGCATCATTAAGGCGACTTAGGCGCATAGCTGTGGAGGATGCCCGGCTTCGTATGTTTGCAGAATTGGAATTGGATACTGATAGGCTTAGCTAGGTCAAAAGATGAAAGTTTTGATTCCTAGATTGGATTGAAATAAGTATTCGCAAACAAAAAGCTCGTGCTACTTATATTTTTCTGGGCATCCAATTAATCTCGAGTGGTATTCAGCTGTCCGGGCAGGCTGATGTAAGTGAGGATGTTGGTGTTTCGGCCTGCTGATATGCGCTGCGCCATGCATTTTGGCAGCCCAAAACATTGGCTATCGACATCGAAAAGTTGCGTAGGCGCTGACACGCTGGCGGCAAATGTAAGCGTCAAAGTTTTCCAAAGACAGAGGATTCAGCGGCAATGGCCTTCTAAGCCAAGCTTCAGAAAATGGGGTTTAGCTCTATGATAACGACAAGCTCTACTATGAGAAGCAAGAAGAAAAATGCCAAAAAAGAATACTCGACGGAAATAGACTTGATGACGCTCACGATTTAGAAGACTTGTCCATCTGATACTTGAAACAGGGCTCCCATAGCAGCTACTAGATGACACGAGATGAATGGTATCTGCGACTTGAGCGACTCATGAGAAATCGAGAAATCGAAAAATCATTGAGTTTATCAGCTACCCACCCGTCTACAAGTGTTATTCATATCCTGGAATTTGCCGGACCCTCCTTGCCTCTTCGTCATTCGGGATAAAGCAAGTCACCATGTTTTCAGAAAAATCATCGATACGTGAGTGCTTCCCAGCCACAAGGCCAATTGCCAAATGAAAGACTTCAAGATTTGAATTGCCGCCGAAGTTCCGTTCGCACCAACCGTCATCTAGATCCATCCCATCAACTAGTTGTTCTGCCGCAATCATTGCAATATCATCGCGTGTGTCGAGAAATCTTTGACAAAGTCCACCAAATAGCGGTGGTAAACGAGGCAAGGGAATATGCCAAAGCTCGTAAGCGGGAATAAAATCCATAATTTGGGCACTGCATATTGGTTCAGGAGGAACAGTTTTGCAGTCTAGGATATTTTGAAGAA
>Ga0247734_1002420_pt1 | contig 12290 bp, 11 predicted proteins | sample UWRJL103311B2_FD_180933 | JGI IMG/M metagenome (GOLD analysis project Ga0247734, IMG submission 180933) | Plant litter microbial communities from Arlington Agricultural Research Station in Wisconsin, United States - UWRJ-L103-311B-2 | ecosystem: Environmental > Terrestrial > Plant litter >... | reverse complement strand
GGAGGAATGTGTGTTTAAATTTCTTTGTACAAAACTTAAGCGAAGCCCCCCCCCCTATTCCCATCTCAATTCACTCCTCAGTCAAAACAAAACACATCCCAAAACACTTTGGTCCCTTCATTTCTTCCCATTCGTGCATTCGTGAATTCGTGCAATTAGCCCTCTACGTTTTCTGTCTGTCTGTCTATGTGTGGCTATTCCATACACCATTCACCATTCTCTACATTATTCTCAACCATTTCATTCCCCAACCTTTGCAAACCACTTTACCTACCTACCTACCTACCTACCTACCTTATAACATCCATATCCATATCCCACATCCAAACCCAACAACGACAAGTCCCAAGTCCCAAGTGACCTCGAAGGAACGAACGGACCCCTTCTCCCCTCTCCCAATGTCCCCTTTCCCGAAAAAAGGGGGGGTCGAGAAGAGAAGAGAAGAGGGGGAAAGGGAGATCTCCATACCCATACCCATACCCATACCCATACCCATACCCATATCACACACACATACTTACCGCGCCGCACGCATACACCATACCCCGCACGGCACGGCAAGCGCACGGCAACGCACCGCACCCGGTGCCGATCCGTGAATCCTTTAGTTTGGTTTGGTTTGGTTTAGTCAAGTTTAGTTTGGTTCAGTTTGGGTAGGTTCAGTTTGGTTCAGTTTAGTTTAGTTGATATTGCGATATGGCGGTATGGCGGGATTGCGGGATTGCGGTTAGGTGCTGTGCTAAAATGGAACGGGGAGGGAAGGGAAAGGGAAAGGGAAAGGGGGGGCTATGAGAAATGAGAGAGGAATAGAGGAAAATATATACAGAATTCTTTGCACGTTGTGGGGGAGGGAAGAAAAAAAAGAAGAAAAAACAAACGAACAAACGAACGAACGAACAACCCATCTATCCATGAATCCATCCATCCATCAATCAATCCTCTTAGGAGACGAAAAGAGAGGGAACAAAAAAAGGAGGATATTCCTCTTTTCCAAAAAATGAAACCAAAAAATGAAACCAAAAAAAAAGAAGAAAAAAACTGGACTAAACACACCAAAAGAATATTATTATAATTATAAAAAACCCCTCCCTACATAACTAAAGATTATATATGTAGGTTGGTGGTAGGTGGTGGTAGTGGGCTATAACCCGGATCTACCTATGCCCATCCATATATGCCCATGGCCCTCCGATACCCAATACCAATACCAAATACCCAATACCGATATCCCAATAGCCGTATTCCCAATGCCCCAACCACCGGTTGCCTATATATATATATATATAGATATATAAACTGACAGGTAGATATATATCCCCATATGCCCAACCCCAATATGCCATTTCCCCATTGTGTGCGTGTGTGGTTTATTTCTCGTGTATATTCCACACAGGGGGAGACCAAAGATAATAAAAATAAAAATATAATAAAAGCGACTACTCCCATATCTGCAAAGGTGGTATCTCCAAAATCAAGCAATAAAACATTAACAACCACAAACTAATGGGAAAAAAAGACGGACAATGTAGTTCAGCAGACCTCTCCCATCAAACACCTGTATACCCTCTCAGTCCCCTCTAAAACCCACCCCGCTGTATAAATGCAATGCATGCTAGCTCACTCGGAAAATACTAAGATAAAACCGAAAGAAAAAAAAGGAAAGAAGCAACGGAGATATGTGAGAACAGGTTTTCTTTCAACATATACCGAACCGAAACCCCAACCCCCAACCCCCAATGCAGAAAATGCGGGAAAATGGCTCCTCAGACACCCCGAAAACAAAGGGGAACCAAGACGCCGGGCTAAACTCCCTCTATGGCCGGAAGTGGTGCAAACAGAGAGAAAAGGGGTGTCTTGTGTAGAGCGGCGTTCTGGACAAAGTCCCGTTGATACCCATCGAGTAGACGGAACTCGACAGGACAAGAAACGAGAACTGAAATGCAATGCATATTCGCTGCCAGCATGTGAAATATGCATCCTCCTCCTATAAACGCCGCTTATCCATGCTGCCTAACCCCCACCAAATCAAAAATGCTACGATCTAGAAGCACCGTCCGTGAACAAGAGAGAAATGTCAATATGCGCCGAGATTGAGGATGATGGTAGGTAAAGGTGTCCGAGAAAGCCCGGAGGCGATGCAAAACAACCCTACAATGAATCTTGAGTGGTGAAGCCGTAAGGGATTATCAAGGAGCTTCTAGAATTGCGCTAGGATCGAGAAAGGGTGTGGACCAGGGGGAGCGGTGTGTAGATGTCGAATGATAAGAGATGGAATGCATACGCACCAGTGGCGGATTGCACTACAGGCGCTTCGCTTGCACTAGCACTAGCGTATCTTGGATGGGAATCAAGATGCGATAGTGAAAGTGGTTTTGGTGGAGGTGATGGTGGTGTTGAAGGTGGAATGTGGATGTGGATGTGAGGTGATGTGAGATGATGTGTGGTGAGGGTTGAGTTAGAGTGTGAGTGTGAGTGTAGTGTAGTGTAGTTGTAGTGTGGTGTATGGTAGATCGACGTTGAGGTTTCGATGCACCTGAGGGAATACGAGATGGGGTGTGCAGGGGTTGGTCGACGATGGCGCTAGTTTCGTAGGACGCATGACCAACCAATCCAGTTCGACGACACCCTCAAATTCCCCGCTGCCCAATCACCGCCGTTCCCCATACCCATCTTCCGACCTCGATTCACACGCGTGGTATCTGGTGACTGTTCTGCAATGATGGAGTTCGCACAATCCGGTTCTCCCCCCCGAGCACCGCGTTATCCGCCGCGTTTCGAGTGCTAGACATCGCGTTTGAAGCCTGGGTTGGATTCGAGTTCTGGCTTCCATAGCCCATCAACGACGCACTTCCGGGAGTCCCACCGGCAGTTGCAACACTATTCTCCAGATAGCTTGCCATATCCCAGGAACCCCGGCCAGCCTGCGCTTGGTTTCCGAGATGCTGTTGATGTTGCTGCGGTGGGTATTGCGGAGAGGTTGCCATGTGATGCGTATTGTGATTACTGCTCCCTGGCCATTGCTGTCCAGATACTTCGTGGGGGTGGGCAAGAGGTACTGGCACGCGAACATCAGATCCACCGGGCATTGTCGCCAAGGGCTTCTGATTATGAGGAGAGACGACTCGAGCAGGAATGTTCCCGGTGTAGGCGGTGGATGTCGCTGACCCTGCTATCGATCGAGGAGACACACCGCCGTGATGGTCCACATAGGAGATACCAGCGGATGATCCCTCAGTGGTATAGCCTGTTGAGCTGACGGGAGTTGCAAGCGCGGCAGGAGGTAGCGTCGACGATGGGCTTGCGGACTGAAGCTAGTCAGTAAATTCTACGGTCAATTCCCCAAGGGAAGGAACCAAGCGGATGAGATGCACTTACGTATTTTCCTATAATCTTTTTCAGTGCTGCACCAAGGTCCTTCCAGTGGAAGGCCTTGACATCCTTCTCTATGTTTCGTGGCTTAGGTGCTGGAAATGCCATGATAACCTTGAAAAACTCCTCACTGTCCGTCTTGCCTTTAGAGACCGTAAGCGGCCTGAATCCTTCCAGGTTCCTCCGAATCCGGTTCTTCTCCTCGACTGTAAACCGGGCAGCAACTAGATGCTCTAGTAGAGAGATTGTATCCACACTAGTCACAAAACACTCGTTTTTCTCTTCCCAATATATGCAGCTGACGTAGATATTGTCGGGGTTCTTATCTTCCGCCGACACCGGCTGAAAGCTCGCTGTGATCGTGCTTCCTGATTGTGATCTTGTGAAATGAACTAGCCGTCTTTTTGCTTCCCATTCTTCCTCGGACCAGTTTTGGGCCATGGAGTCTAGATCGCCATTAATTTCCAGCTTTGCCTTGTGTGGGAACAGAGCATAGGCATTGTATTGTGTACCGGGTGTGGCTGCTGGACTGGATGTTTGAATCGTGGTCGTTCTGATCAAGGGAGGATTCGAGGATGACGACAGCCCTGGCCTGCTCAGTGCTGCACTAGAGGGGAGCCCAGGGCTACGGTTCAGACTCGAGCCCGTACTTTGATATGATGGACTCCAGTTAGCAACTTGCTGTTGTTGGGTTTTGATTTTTGGAGAAGATGTTGTGGAATTTGAATAGCTGTACGTCAGGTTCCTGGGTTGTTGGCCTTGACTTTGGTACCCGCAAGCAACCTGGTTGTATCGTTGCTGTACGGCATTTTGGCTGTATGCAGTGTTCGTCGGTACATACGGCGAGTAGCGCGCTGGATCGTTCGCGGATATGTAGTCGTAGGAGCTGTATTCTTCCTTGGGGCGCAAGAGCTGCTTCGAAACACGTTTGATGGGACTTCTCATTAGTTCGGTCGAGTCTGTTGATATCTTCCTCTTCCTCGATAGCTCCTGTGCTGACTGTTGCATGCCCGAATGCATGTTTTCGGTGAACGTGAAGCTTCCCACAGTGATTTTTGCCATGACATCTCCGTCTCCCGTCTCCATGAACATAAAAACCGGCACCTCCGCAGAACTCCACCGGGTGGTTGTAAACTGTGGAACTTCGGCTGTCACCGTATAGGAGCAAGTGGCTCCTTGTTGGCCCAACTTTGTTAGCATTGCCCCGCATCTTGAGTTGCCAAACGTCAGATAAAACGATGGCGAGCTGGCAGTCTGGAGTTCGTATAGCGAGGCGATGAACACAGAAAACCGGTCTCCTCTGGACCCCCTTGAAGGTGCATACGACGTCACCTCGGGAATGGGTGTGGACCCAACGTGCAAATACGGACCGGACTGATCATCGTAAGGCGTACGAGCTTGATTGGAATTGTACGCCATTTGAGTAATCTGGGCTGAGTTCTGGTAGACTGGCGAGGCATTGGAAGACACCGAAGCTGATGCCTGGTTCCCATAGACTGAAGTATTGAACGCAAATTGTGTATCAGCATAAGTTCGACCATTATCAAAGCCTGTAATATTCATTAGCATCCAACCCATTTGATTAACCAGAGAAGTTACGGACCTTGCAGGTTAGGCGGTGGTTGAGGTTTTCCGTAGGCAGACATGGAAAGAAGATCCGATGGGGAACCTGCCCGGGCCACAAGGGCTCCCTCGTACCCTTCTTCGTGTAAAGCTGCAGTCTCAGGCGACTCGTAATGGTCGTCCAGTATGATAGGCCTAGTAGAAGAAATGTGTTCGGGCTGTTCAATGGTTAGAAAGATTCCCTTGAGTAAGGGGGTTTGAAAACTCTGGCAAGACATACCCCGAACAGACAGTACGTTGAGTATGCCAGCTTGACGGTGTTTCAAAACAGACAGAAATGTCAGATTTAATCTCGTCCCGTATCCAAGTACCACCAAAGTCAACGAACGTCCTGGACAATAGTATTGATATGTGAACTGTTGGTGTTTCTTTTCCCAGAGAAATCTCGGCCGAAATCTGATCTTGAAAAGGATCCTCAACGTAGTATTCCGAAACTTTAGCGACAGTCAAACAAAATGTTGTAGATATTGGGCAAGCGTAACGGGTAGGCTGCTGAAAATCCTCAAGTGATGAGACCGGTTCCTTTGAACTTTCACCCGGCGAAAACTTAAATTTGAGACGGTTGTCGCTTTCTTGAGAGAAGCCGAAAGTCAGTTTTAAAGGGAACCAAACTTTGGGAAGCTTTCAAGCTGTTGATGGTTTTGTTGGCCCCTGTCGAAGTTTCCGAAATATCCCAAGTAATGGTCAAGCGGCCGTGATTTAGTAGAGTTGAATCTCGGGAAGCTGAAACCATGAAACCAAAAGGCTGAAAGGGTTATTCCTAAAAAGTTCCAACGAACAGATCAGCGGGAGGTCTATTTGGAGTGCGTTGGAGCAAATGAGAGCAGTTGGCGGGGTTCGGCGGGCATACAAGTGGCATCAAGTTTTTGAAGCAACATATGGGAAGTAGACAAAGAAGTGAAGCTTTTGGGGTTCGACAAGATTGACCGGGTCCCCAGAGGTTATGCAGCCACCCGTGAAGGCGAACCTGTTCGCATAGGATGTCAAAATATGTTCATGCCGTCATGATCATGCCTGGTAAAGTGCCGGTGACAATAGACTGAGCGTGCTAAAGGAGGGTATGGGGAATATGTTCGGTTTGAGGTGTGAAAGAAACAGGCAGAATAGGACGCATGCCAGAATGACATCCTGAATGAGCCAGGTTATGGATGGGGATGGGTAAGGGTAAGGGTAAGGGTATGGAATGGGGTGGACTAGTCCTAGTCTGAGAGGAGGGGCGTGGTGGTGGTGGATGAGCAAGGTTGTTGCGGCCGGTGTGTGGGAGAGAGAGATGGATGGATGCCTTTCTCTCTCCCGCACAGATGACTTTGAGTTGCGTGCAAGGATGCAAGGGAGAAGGGGAACTTGGATAGAAAATGGGCAAGGCTTACATACGAACAGTGCACTACCGGTAGAGGTATGTACTTGGAAAAAAGATATCCACACCCTTTGGCGCTCGACTATTTGCTGCGTGGTATGTGTGCGTGTATGTGCGAGTGAGTGAGTGAGTGAGTGAGTGAGTGTGTGCGTCGTTGCGGATGTGCTAGATAAGTCGCCAGCTAGCTAGCTAGGAGAACGGGCAGCGGCAAGCAAAGCAAAGCAAAGTATCAACACCACCACCACCACCATCAACAACAACAACAACAACAACAGCCTAACACGCACCACCTGCGCTGCGGCGGTAAAGTAAAGTAGACGATGGATGGATTCGGGTGGAGCAGAGCAGAGCAAAGCAAGCACAGCGCAGCCCAGTAGGAGGAAACTCCTGAACTGAACGGAGATGCAACTGGACTGAAGCTGGCGGCCAAGAAAGCCAAACCTCACGCCAAAAAGTAAAAAGGAAGTCAAGGAAGTCAAGAAGCCGCCGGAGCAGTCGAAGGGCTGAAGAGCTACTTTCAGCTGAAATGGGGCACGCGAAGCGAAATGTGCCGTTCGTGCCTATTGTTGGCTGGGCCTGGAAATGCGATGATGCCACGCGAGCCACGATAAAAATCACCGCCTTTCACTTCCAACTGGAACGTTGCCGTCTTTTTAAAGTTGGAGCGAAGGCTTTGGCTAACAAGGTTATATCAATAAGGAGCGGAGCCAAAGGCGTTGGGTGGGCGGTGGGCTGTCGGTGATAGACAGCGAGTTAGTCAGGACTCGTCCACGCGGCTCCTGCAGCAGTGGTCTGGCGTCAGGCAAATTATTGGCCCGGGCCCGGGTTCTACGTATGATGGTAAATGGTAAATGGTAACTGGTAAATGGTTGCTCGTTGGTTGTTGTTGTTTTTCTTTTTGTTGGTTCTTGGTTGAGGCTCTGCGTGTGGTGTTGCCTGTTCCTAACTCCTGATCCTTTCGCCAAATCAATCTGTGTATTGGTACTGGTATTGGTATGGGTACTGTATGCCTCGCAACTTGATCGGATGGGATTCCGACTTCCACACCGGTTGCCGTGCTGACTTGTTTGAGATCACCTTACGTATGGCGGGGCTGTGAAGTGAAGAGCCGCTTCCGCTGTCTTTCGTTCTGGTTCACTGAGGGCAATTTCTATGTAGAGTAGAGCAGAGCAGAGCAGAGTAGACGAAGAGTAGACGAAGGAGCAGGGGAGGCAATGCAAGGCAAGGGAAGGCAAGGGAATGAGTGAATGAGTGAATGGATGGTTGAATGGATGGACAAATGGGTTTTTCCCCCTCTTCCTGGATATGCAGGGCCCAGGGCACAGGATTTTCAAGCCAAAAAAGAAAGGAAACCCAGGTGCGTTATGTGTGCAGCAGTCGAGGGATGGATTATTGGCGGCAGCGGCAGCGGCATTCGACGGGGGTTGTGAGTTGTGAGTTGTGAGTTTGTGGGTTGTGGGTTATTGGGCGTCTGCAACGCAGTGCTTTTGGAATCGAATCTGTAGCTAGCTAGTGCACGATAGATAGATATCCGACCTAAACCTTTACTGCAGACCCGGATCAATGTATGACTGGCGGCATATGGGAATGCGTTGGAAGCAAATGCAACGAGAAGGTTTCTTTCGAGGCAGAGGCAGAGAGAGGCAGCCGAGCGGAGGCAGGGAGGGATTGCGGGTATTGAACAGACGGTGAGAGGAGGGTGTGAGGTGGAGGTGGATGTGGATGTGGGTGACCAAGGCGAGCAAGTAGATGGTAGATGAGGAGAGTTGATATTGGGTTGAGTTGATGTTGATGTTGATATCGATATTGATGTTGCTGTGGAGTGACTTCCAAGGTGAGAGAGAGGTGGTGTGAGTCGCAGTTGAGTTCCGAGCGAGCGTCGAGAGTGACTTGCTGCTCACTTACTTACTTACTTACTTACTTACTTAGTTGATTAGTTAGCCCCCGGTGCTGCCAGACCAGACGAGATGCTTGCTTGCTTGCTTGGATGGTGAGAAAGGTTTGGGATATGGTGGTGGTTGGTGGTTGGTTGTTGGCTGTTGGTATCGGAATCCGCGTCGGTCGTTTCAAGCAAAAAAAAGATGGGTTTGTTTCTTGGTTTGGTTTGGTTTGGTTTTGATCCGGTCGGATGTTCATTGGATCGCACAGGATAGCATGGCATAGGAGAGGATGGTAATTTTGGGGAAGGAGGATCCTGCTGACGTTACGTGTGGTGGTGATGTGGTATTCTATCTCCGTCGTGGACGAGGATGATGAAGCTTAGACGGGAACCGGGGAGGGGGGGTGTTGCAAGGCAGCGGCCAGCGTGAGATGAGAGGCGAAAAGTGGTGAAAAGTGGTGAGAGTGAGAATGGTGAGAGTGAGAATGGTGAGAACTTTATCTACGTAGTAGTGGTGATGATGATGATGATTGATAATGGGGATGTTTTTTTGTTTGGCGACAGGAAGCCGGACGAGGATGCAAAAGAAGTAGAGCGAGAGGGAGAGCAAGCAGGAATGAATAGAATCAATCAATCAATCAATAGATAGATAAATAACCAGGAAAAGGGAGTTAAATGCAAATAACTTCTTCTTCTTCTTCTTCTGCTAACGATTGCTCCTACAATCAATCAACAAACTACTCATGCTAATACCGATACTAAATACTATAAAATACTAAATACTCATACTACTACTCCTACTCATATTGCTACTTACTTACTTACTTAGAAACTACATTGTACAGTACATTGTACATTGTAACTGTTGGCTGTTGGCTGTGGACCAAATTATGTCCGTCCCATACAACCCCAAATAAAAAAGACAGGGCAGGCCCCCCAACGACCAGGGATGATGAATGTGAATGTACATGTACATGTACCATACAAATCCAGTATCCAGTACCCAAGCATCCAAGTCTCCAGTATAAAAAAACTCCCAAGGCCCAACGGCTTTTGCTTTTGCGTAAGGAAGGCATATTTCCTATTCCCGGCATCTTTTTTTCCTTCTTTCCTTCTTTCCTTCTTTCCCCACCCACTTTAATTTATTATTAGATAGATAGATAGATACCTTTTACCTCGGTACCTACCCACCTAACCAACTAACCCACCTAACCAATCTACGAAAGTACCACCTAACCTACCTGCCAACCAATCTACCAACCTACCTAGCTACTGGAGTTAATTAATTACTGGAGGTTACTCTCCGCTCTCCCCAATTTGCCATGCGTCTTTTTTTAGTCTTCTTTCTTTATATTATTTCTTTCTTTCCTTCCATTGGTATGGTATGGTATGGTATGGTATGGTATGGTATGGTATGGATGGTCGTCCAGGGGGGAGCGATCCATTGATGGACGATTGGGGTAATAAACCCCATTGGGTACCTGTCTTTGTCACTGGGGGATGAGGGGGATGAGGGGATCCTCTCACTCTTATTTCTTTTTACTCTTGTTTTTACTCTTACTCTTACTCTTACCTAACCCTTGAGGGGGGATGAGGGGATCCTCTCACTCTTATTTCTTTTTCCTCTTACTGTTACTCTTACCTAACCCTTGAGGGTGGGTGCTGGTGGGGGGGTTTGTCCGTAGCGAGGAAGGGAAGATTACAGGGTGGGTTTTAGGGGATGGATGTGAGGTGATGTGGGTATGTCCCGTACTGTGGTGTGCAGTGAGTGGGTGGGAGAGTGAGTGAGTGAGTGAGTGAGTGAGCGAGTGAATAGTGAGTGATAGCCCGTAGCTTGCTTCAGCACCCACTCACTGCTCACTCACTGCTCACTCACTGTTGTTGTGTTACTTATTTGATGGACGGGAGTATTCAAATTAGGGGGGGGTTTAGGGAGATTAGGGAGATTAGGAAGGGTTAGTTAGTTATTACTGTAGCGTCTCCCGGAGGGGCAGCAGGGCATTTAGTGTATCGTTGGCTTGGACGGTTAGTACTGTAACCCCCCGTGATTTAGTGTCCTTCCAGTGGACTGACTGACTGTATTGTATCTACAGTACTACAGTACTACAGTCACTATCATCTGTACAGTAAGTACTGTACAGTAGTAGGCGCCATTGGTTAGTCCCGTAAGTTAGTGCCGTTAGCTAGTGCAGGTAGTGTAGTTAGTGCCCCCTTCACCGCCACCGTCGCGCATCGTACCGCACCGCACCGCACCGTACAGGGACAGCGTCGTGGCCTCGGTGGGGCGAATCGAATTGCACTTGGTCAGTGCCAATTCAATTCCAATCTACCAGTGCCAGTACCAGTACCAGCATAGTCCAGTCCAGTATTGTATTGTATTCCTGGCACGGTACAGTACGGAAGTGGAGTACTTTGCTTAGGGGATTGCGGATTGCCTTTGGGCTCCATTGGGGGAGCTAACGGTGTCCCAGTCCCATTCCCAGTCCCAGTCCCAGTTCCAGTCCTGGTCCTAGTCCTTGGCCCGGCCCAGCCCTGCATTTCCGATTCCGATCCCAACTTTGGTTGATTTGATAGCGTCGATGGCCCTGGAGCCACGGGCTTTGAATAGGGCCATGCCCCTGAAACCACCACGGGTGCTGCACCTACGACGCCCTGAATCCCCCACCATCAAACCCCCATCCCCCCATCCTCCCATCCTCTTTCTCCCGCTGCCCCGATTCTTCACGCAGCCATTCCATGGTCGATAAGCTTCGATATCGCACCGTCGTCTGCTGGTTTCTTGAGACGACGTTGTGATAAACAAGCTCCTGCTCTATGCAATAGCGAGCGTCATATGGCCACGGGCTGGGGCTCGCATGCGGGCTGCTGCAGAATTATATCCAGGTTGCTGTAGCCATAGCCGTAGCCGTAGCCGTAACGATAGCAGTCTGCGATGCAACCACCAACCACCACCTACCACTCACCCACTACTAGGGTTGGCACTGTACAGTTACAGTAGTACTGCAAATAAATGAACTTGTACTGTACTGTACTGTATAGTCTGGTCTGGTCTGGTCTGGTCCAGTGCTCTCTCTCACTCATCTACAGCCAGCCAGCCAGCCAGCCAGCCAGCCAGCAGGGCATCTACAGTACAGGACCGGACCGGAGCAGATCCTGCCTGCCAATTCGCATCGCATATCTTCGCTTCGCTTCTCTTTGCATCGCATGGCATTGCATCGCATCGCAGCGTCGCATCCAATCTATGAGGATCCACGCTGCCGGGCGTATGATTCATGTTTTTTCATCTTGGAGCACCCCCGGTCAACCCCAACAGCCGGACATGGGAATAACTCCAAAATAAAATAATCTGCCAAAATACACGTCAAAATCATCTCCAAAATAAATCAAATCCCTAAATCTACAGAGATTTCTCGCCACAGTTCAGGGATCGAGTGCCGGCGTTCCCGTAATTGCTCAGATGCACTGCCCAGTCGGTCGTCCGCCCAGGCGTCCGCTTCGTGAATACTTACTTTACTTGCTGTATGATACTGTACTGGAGCTACGTACTTAATGCAATATCTAACTTTTCTTTACCGTACGTACGTACGTACAACTGACTGCACTTGCTGTACTTGGTAGTGCTAACTCCGTACGTACGACATAGTCCGATCGATGTGGCTTAAAAATCACAGTTCCAACACCCCTTGGAGGTGACTGGTTGGGATGGATGTATGGACGGACGGTGAGTGAGTGAGTGAATGCAGTTACGATGTACCTCGAGTTCTCGGCATCTCGTCTCTCAAATCTCCAATCTCGAGTATTGGATATGGAATATCTGAGCTACCCGGGGCCAATTTGTCACTGAGCAACGGCTGGAGAACTTCTGTCCTACCAGGCCACGTTCTCCCTCTTCCTTCCTTCTTCCTTCTGTTGCCTCACTTGATGCAGAAGTAACTGTAACTATGGCTAACATAATAATGACGGGAGTTGGATTTGCACAACCGTCTGATCCTTTCCTATTCCACCACTACCTGCTGCCCTCGAGCTGGGGATATCCCCATCATAGACAGAGAGCCAAAAGCA
>Ga0247734_1002417_pt1 | contig 12307 bp, 11 predicted proteins | sample UWRJL103311B2_FD_180933 | JGI IMG/M metagenome (GOLD analysis project Ga0247734, IMG submission 180933) | Plant litter microbial communities from Arlington Agricultural Research Station in Wisconsin, United States - UWRJ-L103-311B-2 | ecosystem: Environmental > Terrestrial > Plant litter >... | reverse complement strand
AGTATGGCTTGAGGAAAGAGGCGGAGTTTCAAGGATTTTTTAGTGCTATGTTAGATAACAGCTATAAACATTTGCATCTATTTTATTGTAATCCTCTTATACTATAATCTGTAAACTCTCCTTGCTAAATTATCAATTTATATTGTTTAATCTTACGTGACAATAAAATCATAAATGCCTTTTTTCTAGTAAACAAGTAATAATTACAAGGAAGAAATTTAATATATTAGTCTATAATCCCCTTATAATGCCTCATTTATTAGCCTCTAGCTCTGCTACTGTATAATCGTTACCAAGCTCTTGTGGAGGCGTTTCCGCAGACAGCTCTACTTTTTCTCCGTTGTTATATTTAGAAACATATTCTCCTAATGTTTGAACCTTTTGGGTATTCCGTTTCCTTGAATAATATATTCCAAAAGCTGCTACTATAGTAATAAATACTACAGCAGTAACAACAATTCCGCCAATCGCGCCACCTGATATACCTGCCGAAGGACCTGGGGGTGGTGTGCGCGAAATGGTCGGTGTCACGCTACCTAATGTACGTGTCGAAGAACCTGGGGGTGACGTTGGCGATGTATTTGGTGTCACATCAATCCTAGATGAGAGAGTATCGGTAATAGACGGCTTCGAAGATTCCCCAGTCACACTGACACTTGGCGAAGAAATAGAGGGACTGGAAGGCTTGGAAGATGTCTCAGTAGCAGCTAACAAGGTAGCTGGGTCGAAGCTCCAGAAAGTTGACCATGGTTTTTTAGAGCTCAATGACGAGTAAGTATCATTTAGCACTAATCGATCTATATCCTGAATTTCATTGTGGAGAGTATTCCAACAATTGTTGGTTTGTCCTACGTTCTTGGTGCATATATCACTATCCTCTCAAAATATTAGACACTATACAGCAACACTGGTATTTTGGCCGATGATAAAGTAGAGAGGAGGGAAAACAAACTATTTTGAACAGCACCAGGATTTTGGGCTGACGCCACAATTTATTGTACTGCCGTCGTTTGCACATGTCCTTCCGATGCTGTCAAACAAATTAGCATAGAAGGTTGAATAGGGCTGCGAAGCTAAAGAACCAAGGAGCAGCTTTAAAAACTTGGACCATATATATACTACAGATCAATTTTCTCTAGCTCCTAAAATAGCTCTCAGCTCTCAGACCTAAGCTCTCAGCTCTAGCTCTCAGCTCTAGCTCTCAGATCCAGTGCACACGTAGCTATTTCGTATGGGACTTCAACTAACCTCCAACAAACCCGACCAGGTACGTTTTTAGCTGCTGCATCACAACAGTATTGAGAGCCACTTCTGGGATCGCGGGCGCACGCATTCGGTGGTATGCAACCTATTCTATCAACGCCAGGACAAGCGTAGTTGGTCAGGTTTGACGTAAAGGAATAATTGTCATAATGAAGTATGGATGTAGACATTTTAAGCTAGTCCTTAGTGCAGTATGTAACGCGAACTGTTTTGCAAGATCTCCAGTGTACCAAGAAACAAAAATAAAAATGACCTTAAAAAGAGGGAGACAGAACCTTTTTATCGCAGCAGCCCCTCGTCTTCAAAACCTGGCCCCCAGCCACCCGCCCCCAACGCTGACTGCTTGTATAACCTCAGAGTGGTTTTGGAACTTGGCAGAAGCTATTTCATTGGCCAGGATTCTGGCTGGGCCTATATTGGCTAATATATTTCAATGAATAAAGATGCAGCATAGCACACTAAAGTTACTAGAATACGATATACGAAGTATCCCCCGTAGTCTTTCTAAGGAGAACTTGGCATAACCCCTTTATTCAAGAACCCTTTATCAAGCTTCTGGTGCTATCCTTTCTTGAAGATATACTGATTTATGAACAATTTGTTATTACTGACCAGATTAACATATCGGTTATTAAATGTTGATATAATTCCTGGCTTGAGGTTGACAGATCACGTGAGCCTCGGCCCACATGACCTGAGACATTTTGAGTAGCCGCATCGGCATCCTATTATAACGATCCTAATATCCTACCGAGTAGAGCTAAAGGGTTGTCGGGTTGGTATTGTAGGAGAAGTAGTTAACTAGAATTCGGGTTTTTAAATAGAATTAAAGTTGTTACTAAGTAAACAATCTATATTACTAACTATAAAGGTTTGAGCACGATGCTTCTATCTAAGGAAACTAAACTACTTATATAGAAATCCTAATTTACTGGAGTCCGTAATAATCCAGACTCCTGGAGTCTGTAATATTCGTCAATCCATGTCACGTGACTATAATGTAATGTTTTTCTTGTGTAGCATGGATGGCTGCCAAGCCTCAGGCCAAAACAATATGCCAAGAGCTGTGGAGGCTCAAGGCGGGGTTCGTGACATTTATATTGTTAAGACCAGAAGCTATAAGCTATAGTTCAAACTTAGTTTATTATAATATATATATCCCTTTTCTGCTATAAACTCAAATAGTATTTTCCCTTTCAGTAGTGATTACCAAATTTTCCGCTGTATAGTCAAGGATAATATAGCTTTTAGTCTTAATTTAAATTAACAAGCTTTGACTTTATTTTTTAACTACAGCCTATGTTATACTTCGCCATTTCCAGTTATCTATATATATAAAATCTCTCCCTGAAACAACCTTCTTGCGGTTCGTGAAACACTTACCGCTTTTACAATAACTTCATCTCTTTTACACTTGAGATCTACTGTTGCATCGATATCTCCTCCCTGATGACGTATTCGCACTACTCTTTCCCCTTCCTCTTGAACTACCAAGTCACTCTCACTATCACTGGGTGGTGTTCCAACAGGTGTTCGCAGGCTATGTTTCGCAGATAGTTCATACGCAACAGTTCCGTTTATGCATAGTGCTGATCCAAGGCATACGGCACCAGTAAGCTGTAGCGTTGGATGTACCTTACCCATGCTGAACGACGTGACGTAAATGGCGGGCTGAATCTCATTCATATTTGGCAAAGGTGTTGACAAAACTGCTATTTTAGGTGTCCCGCGTACCAAAGATGCCGAAAGAAGATCTCTGGCAAGGCCCATCTTGACGGATCCAACACAACGCAGAGATTCGATAAGTGCGAGAGAGGAACTAGCCGACGGCCCATTGGTGTGATAGCTCAATGGGAGCGTGGTTGAGTCTACAAATACAAAGGGATTGGCGGCGTCGATCAAAGTAGCAAAGACCGAGAGATGTCCCAGTTCTGGAATGTGAGATATTTCAAGAGTATTAGTCCTCCGCCCCGTAGGAAACAATTTGTCGGTCATGCTTCCTGCTGGTTCGACGAATTTAACTTTGATTTCACTTCCTGTCCCCTGAACTCCGCCAATCTTGCAGTCGCCTAGTGCGTAGAAGCCTCCTTCAGAATCAACCTGAACAGTTTCTACAAGGAGTCGGTTGGTATTTGTATTATAAATACGGACATCAATCTACACTTGTTAGTGAATTTAGCTGCCCAGCTACAAATGAAGAACTCACCTCGCTTTGTCCGGGCATGGCACGTACTAGACCTTCATCCAATGCAAAAGGGCCAACCCCTGATGCCATATTTCCGCAGTTGCCTGAAAAATCTACTTTCTCCACGCCAACCGCAACTTGGACGAAGGTGTAATCAACATCCGCATCTGCGCGTGTGGATTTTGATACAACCGCCACCTTTGAAGTAGTAGATGTTGCGCCTCCAACCCCATCGATTTGCCTGCGATCACCTTCCTTCGAACCCATGACAGAGAGCAGGATAGGTCCCCAATCGTCCTCATGAACAGGCATATCATCCCTATGAAGAAACAGGCCCTTTGATGTCCCAGATCTCATCATTACTGCAGGCAAAGTCTGGTAGGCGCCCCGATGACGCATGGTTCCGGAAACCGTCTGTGGCATTTTAAGGATAAAGTGTTCTATTGGACTACCGGATAATGACTGTGCAAGAGAACTGGATAGATGTTTAAGAGAATATTTGAACATTAACACAGTGAGGGAAGAGACATAATTACACTTGCGAACTTACCTACAAGTGATCTAGATGAATATATCTTAATTTTCCCCGGAGTCCGCGAGGCATTTCGGGGTTCCAAAAGCCCAATGGGATCTGCTCATTCCGCTCTACTTTTTGCCCTTTCACTTGAGCGGCTGCTATTGTGCCACGGGATACGTTGGTGTTGAGTTTCAAGTCTTGATAGAATCATCCATTGACGGCACAAGATGGACCGCGGGAAGAAGATCTCCGGAGACCAGGAGAAAAGGCCAAAAATCAAAATATGCTAATGCTGTAGCGATCCTATGGCACAAATAAACCCCACTACCCTAGTGTATCCCCGCATCCCCAGTGCCCAGGTCGTTTCCCCATTTTCCATCTGGACCTCTTGCAAGGCTTATGGCGGCTCTTGGCAGCTGTTTTGTGGAGTGCATGACTCTCTCCGCAACCTGGTAACTCGGAGTTTTAGTTTTCTTCAGCTACTTTCAATGATCTTTCATGATACTAGAAAATCTGATCATAATATATAAAGAGCCTGTCTCGGCTCTTGAAATATTTTCCCCAAGGCATTGAGCTTCTATGGGAAATACTCACACTACTTTCGAGGCATAACTATTTTTCACCATCACTGTTGTGATCAACTCAAGATGACAAACCATGTCTCTGCATCCAGTTTGGACGCCAAGGTGGACATCGAGCTGCGTGAGAATGCTTTGGTTAATGGTTTAGCTTCTCCATTCGAAATCCAAGGTCGATTTGACACTCTCCGAGATATGACTCCTGAACAGATGACTGCTCTAAATAAGCAAGTCGTTCGAAAGATTGACTGGAGATTGATGCCAGCCATCACCGTCATGTTTTTGATGAAGTAAGTCCTCTCTCAGTGACCCTTTGCACTGATTCTAATATATTTGCAGCTACCTTGACAGGATCAATGTCTCAAACGCACGACTAGCTGGGCTACAGGATGATCTTCACATGTCTGACACAGTTTGGAACGCGGGTATCTCAACATTTTACGTCGGATACCTTATTGGCCAACTACCCGGCAATCTCTGGCTAGCTAAAGCGAACCCTAGCAAGCTGTTACCTGGAATGATGATAGCCTGGAGTATTTGCACTATTTGCATGCCAGCTATGACTTCGTATGCAATCTGTTGCCCGACTTTGATAATCCATATACTGATGAGAATGTCAGCGGAGCTGGATTCTGTATTATCAGATTCTTGATTGGTCTGACAGAGGCCCCATTCTTTCCAGGCATTACGCTTAGTATGTTTCCTATGGAGTCTAGGTTTCGCCCACTGACTTTTAATAGTGACGTCCTCTTGGTATACAAGAGAGGAAAATCCAACCCGTATGGCTATTTGGCACGCAGGCAACACAATTTCAAACATCATATCTGGGTTCTTAGCCGCTGGGATTCTTGAGCACATGAATAATACTCTTGGCCTATACTCGTGGCAATGGTTCTTTATCATCGAGGGTGCAGTATCCATATTAGTGGCCATTGGAGCATATTTCCTTCTTCCAGATTGGCCCTCGAATACTAAATGGCTGTCTCAAGAAGAACGTGAAATGGCCCAGTATCGTATCCTAGTATCCAACGGTGGCAAGGAAGAAGGAGTTGGCGGGACGTGGGATGGTGTTAAGGAAGCCGTTAAAGATCCATTTACATGGTTCTTTTGTGGAATGCACTTCTCTCTCATCAATGCACAAAGCTTTAAGGACTTCTTTCCTTCGGTAAGCACAACTTGCTCTGACTGCAAGCATATTATTAACGGTGAAATAGATTGTAAAAACGTTTGGTTTCAATAAATTGACAACGTACCTTATCCAAGCTCCGCCTTATGCTATTGCATATATTGTAGCCTGTAGCTTGGCTTATACCTCCGGACGATTTCAAGAATCTTGCTACCACATTATTATTCCAATTGTGGCCAGCGCATCTGGATGCGCTATGCTTGTCTCATCCTTGAATGTAGGCGTGCGATATTTTGGGGTTATCTTGCTTGTCAGTGGCACATATTCAGGATTAAATCTACAGCTGTCTTGGGAAACCACTCTTGTACCAGCTCCAAGAAGCAAAAAAGCTGCGCTGATTGCGATTGCGAATTGTGTTAGTCAGACGAGCCATTGGTTTAGCCCATACTTCTTTCCAAGGTCACAAGAACCATTTTACAGGCTTGGTGGTGGCTTGATCCTCTTCGGATGTTTCTCCACCGTCTTACTTTGCTGGGGAATAAAGTGGCGCGCGAAGAAACTGAACAAGGTGCTAGACGCAGATGAAGGTTGGACAGAACACTCTGGCAATGAGAAAGGCTGGAGATATGTTTACTAGGTTTCTACTAGGCTAGAGAGATTTGTCAGTCAAGTAAAGATTGGTTTTAAACACCAATGAAATGTACGAGTTTGGCTATATGTATTCAAGGTAATATTTAGCAGTAATTAAATCCTCGTTAAGCTATCATGTTGTTGCTGGACCTCCGAGCTTCGTGCACTGAGTCGCATTGCTTTTTTCAACTTACAGAATTTGCAATTTTGGATTTTGGATGGTGTTAACCTTCTCAACATTACGACAAGCAAAGGTACCAAATTTAGTAAGCCTCGGAAAGACTAGCAACACCTAAAGAGATGTATCAATTACCTGCACTCAAGTTAAGGGTTTGAGAACCTGCTATTTCCGCAGTCTAGTTAAGGAGTAGGAGAGGTTTCTCGTGGTAGAAAGCTATATACTATAGTACTAGTTGGTGTTTGAGGCCACAACAACTAGCATGACGGACGATCGCAATAGTAAGTATTATAGAACGTCCTGTTGGTGAAGTAGGTCGGGAAATCGCATGATTAATGCACCACAGTATTATTCTCCGAGGACTGTTGCATCAATAAGAATCACGGAATGGAAACCAAGTACAGAATTTTTCAGTTTGTCGCTAGCGGTATTGCTTTATATTAGATTGTAGATCGTGTCAAGATTCTATAGGGGGAAAGCTCGGTAGGGGTACGCTCTTGCCAGTGGTTTGTGAAATTATTTATTGAATCGACGGACACATCTGGCATGTATTTACTGGAGCATATTTGAGAATTGGTCCTTGGCATACAACAGACAACCTGGCACATATCAGTACGGGTGATATGTGCCGGTAGCTATGGTGTCGTAGCAATGGTCTATATTTTTACTGCTTCTTTCTACTTCTCAGTAGTTCCTTTATCTCCGCCAGCATGTCAGCATTCTTTATACTCTTTCTTTCTTTACTTGTGTTTTCCTGAGAGCAAAAGCTTGTCTCTCAAGATATGGAAGTTTTATTTGACGTTCCGGGTGCTGATTGACACCTCGTTTTTCATATGCCTAATGATGATATAAAGAGTTACTGTAGAACAGGAAGAACAGTAAACGTATTGATATGAAGATTTTATCTTTCGAAATAACTTCTATCTTACATGTGCATTTCCATTACACTGTCTAAATTAGCTCCATTAAACCCAAACAACATATCCTCAACTAAACTTTCGTCTGTTGGATAACCAGCCAAGTTCCATGATGGATAATTATACCCCGATTCAAAGCTGGTATTACCAGATTGATTACTCGCATCTACTTCTGATAGTTGAAACTTTGCACCATGATGATAGGAATTTTCCATTACCATATGATTTGATGACTCAGTACTATTGTGCTCATTGTTTTGATGCTCAGGAAAGAAGCTCTGTATTATTGCATCAATATCAAGGTCTGGCGCAATGTGGATTTGATTTCCACTGCTACTGATGAACGTGGATCCCGTCTCAGTGCTGTCCGATCTGACATTTTCATGTGAATGAGCCGCCATTGATTGAGAACTAGTGCTGACTAGGAGACTTGAATCTTGCAACTCAACTCCTTCCTGGAACAACTGCGGCTCCAAAATTACAACATTCATTCGCTTCATTAGATTCTCAATAACAGTTCTAGCACGGCGAACAGCCCAATTAGTCTCCTGATTCTTGTTGAAGACCATGAGGCAAGTTGATAGACTGCCGTGTGCCTCAGATCTGGGGCCTCTCTGGGCCGCTATCCGGACGTGTATTGTTGCGCTGACGTACGTTGCGTAAGACATGAGATACGGTGCATGCTGAATCGAAAACGTTTGGTCATATATTCGGAGCAACTGGACAATCTGGGTTGCGGCCTTCGCGCAGATCATGAAGGAATTCACAGGAATGGATGGGGTAGTTGCGTGAAGATGACCATCTGAGACGAACGGTCGATGGAGAAGAATGAGTATTACCTTGTGCATAGCTCTGGCGCGTTATCCTGTTAGATTTGAAGTATTGTCTCTCCGGTATATAAAAACTTACAGAAGAGATAGTACATGCGGTGGGGGGACAACCCCAGTTGACTCAATTGTGCTCAGTTTAAGATGCACCGGAAGGTTAGCTTCCCAACTCTCAAGATCCCCATGCAAACCTTTTAGATCATCCGCTAACCTCTCTGGTCCCCGTTTTTCACTTTTTTCGGCGTAAAACTTGTTTAAAATCTCATTCATGACAATGCTCAATTTACAAAGTTCCCCGAAAGTTGTTACACTGTAGGCCGGGGATCCAGGATAATCTTTGGTTCCTGAATATGCGAATGGCTTCCAGTGTTCTAACTCCTCAAAGTTATCCTGGAACATTATGGGAACTCTGGTATCTGTTTCCTGCAAACTGACTGGTCGCCCTTGATACAGTGATTGAATTTTATCAACGACTAATATCTGATCAGCTTTTACTCAATTAATTTATTAATCCAAAGTAAATTTTGTCTTACCGAACGCACCCCAGAAAACACGTCGCCTGATTTCGAGGTCCTCGTCGCTAAGCCGGCGTGAGTTTGGGCGTGAAGGATCATCAATATGCATCCCAAGATCGATGATCATCCTAAAAGCTGTCCCTGCATAAAGCCAGGCAGCACTTCTCTCATCGCCAAGAGCGAACAAGGAGCTTGTCATGATCAAGAGTGCCTGTATGGTCGTGATCTCGCTGCGATCCAATGCGCCCCCAAGAAGTTCCCTTACTCTTTGACGAAATGGAAGTCCAATTGATCGGACATGTTCACTATCTTTTCGGAGTTCTTGACGAGGACTGAACTTAGAGGCTCCAAAATAGATGGCATTCAATAGAAGCTTTGAGAAGTACGGCCCCTGGCAAGCCATATCTCGCATGAAAGCTGGCCGATATGTAATCAGAGACGAATGATGTTGGCGATTCCAGTGAAGAGATAATAAGTGCATGCCAAGGTCAGGATCGACTCCGTCAAAGTCTAATCGACCAGCAGTATAGTTAATTTGTTCCAGTTGCCCTATGATTATCAGAAAACATGGTGTCACCGGGTTAGAAGGACATTTACTCTGTTTTGCTGCTTCTCCCATCAAGATTAACTCTGCCATTTCAGACGATTTAGCTCCTTGTCCTGTGCCAGAGCTACGGAGGGAGTGTCGGGTTCCAGACTCATCATCAAACAACGCACTAGTGCGTCCATAGTAGTTTGCCTGCTCAGCAAGACGCACCGGATTGCGCGAGCTTGGTTGGGGATATATCTGAGATATGGTTTCCGGTGTGCTGGCCCGAGCCAGTCTTGAAGCACCCGTACCATTTGAATAAAGCTCGCTGGGGAGAGGCGCCGAAATTGACTCTTCCGAACCTGGCAAAGGAGGCCTGGTAGATGGAGATAGTGGCCCGCTTGACTGGGTGCTGTTGAGGCGGGCGTGTAACAAACGATTCTCTTCCTCCAGCCTAGAAATATGAGCTTTAGAAGGCCTCTCTTTGTCAGTTAGGTCTCTAAATGAAAGTCGATTGACAATGAATTTACCTGGCCGTTCTGGGAAGGTCAGCGTAGCGACAGTGCTTGCCATATGTCTTGCAATTATTACATTGGGGCTCTTCATTGCCGCATCTCATCTAACAACACCATCATCCATCGTGTCAGGTCATCTTGTCTTCTACATTGATTGAAGCAGAGATCGGGCTCCACAGATAAACACTAGATGTGACATAAACGAACCTTACGTTTCCGGCAGAACTCACATGCCTTTCCCGCACGGCGTCTTACTGGTTGATCAGATACTGCTTCGTTGGGCTCCATTGTCGTGTTCGTACATACAGGCGGGCATCAAAAAACCACGGCAACTTTATTTGATGTCCGCGGATGTAAGAAACAAGTGTTCATCCTGTAGAGAGTGGCGGCGGAACAGTCGTCTTCCGCTTATCGTTGCTGTTTATTAATTAGTGGGGGTGGAGAAGCCGAACAGCAATTGCGGAGAGTTTCGAGCCGGTTGCCTGTGACAAAAAAATCTCGACGAGTCATTGCTCCCGCGGCACGAAACTTGCCGTATATCTCGCCATGCACAGATTCTGGAGAAAGAGGAATAATGATATTAAATAGTTGAGCATTTATATTTGATTGAAAGATATCTAAAAAAAAATCCTTCTACTAGTCATCTTGATTGTTACAGTTCTTTTCAAGTTTTTATTATGGATTCAAAAATATCAGTATTGCCAACGATCTCCGTTCCAAAGGCACGTGATGGTGATGGCCCAAGAATCAAGAATGGACGAAACAAAGTAAGGCTAAAAGGTTTGAGTCTTTTTTGAATTTGGAAAGGAGATTAACTTGGCTAGGTGACACCTATCTTATCATTGATGGCTGGAAGTATTGCTGGAGGTGTTGAGGCTGCCACAACCGTACGCAGATTTCTCATCTCTCTGAATTTCTGCCCGTATTTCTATTTCAAACTTAGTACTAACAGGCATTACGCAGTATCCCTTCGAGTACGCAAAGACCCGTTCTCAACTTCGCTCTGTTAATTCTCAGCAACAAGGTGTGTTTCGCATGGTTAAGCAAGTCGTCACAGCGGAAGGGTTTAGCGCGTTATACACGGGATGTTCCACTCTTGTTATTGTATGGCTAATACCACATTTCGAGGAACATGACTAAGTATTATGAATAGGGAACAGCATTTAAAGCCGGAGTTAGATTCCTGACCTTTGATTCCTTCAAGAATGCATTGGCCGATGACTCTGGGAAATTGTCGACGGGGAGGGGCGTGTTAGCCGGGATGGCAGCTGGCTGCGTTGAGAGTGTTGTAGCGGTAACCCCGACGGAGCGAATCAAAACGGCACTGTACGTCGCCGTTAGAAGATGGGAACACAAGAGCTAACCTTGTACGATTTTGCTGATGTTTCTTCTAGGATTGACGACGCTAAGGGAGATCGAAAGTTTAGGGGCAGTCTGCATGCCATCAAATCCCTGGTTGCAGAAAAGGGAATAGGAAATCTTTACAAGGGCCTTGCTTCTACAACAATAAAACAATCAGCCACATCGGCCGTGCGGATGGGCTCTTATAACTTTTTGAGGGAACTGTCTAAGAGCTCTGGGGTGCAACAAACTACGATATCGACGTTTTTGACAGGAGCTTTGGCAGGTACTATAACTGTTTACGCGACACAACCATTTGATACGATTAAAACTAGGGCGCAGAGTGCTGTCGGAGCAACAACAGTGGAAGCGTTTAGAAGCGTCCTAATTGACTCGGGTGTTCTGGGGTTCTGGCGTGGAAGTACCCTCAGGTTGGGGCGACTGGTCTTGAGTGGAGGAATCGTGTTTAGCGTTTACGAACAAATCGTAGTTTTAGTAAATAAAAGATAACTTAGCATGTCAAAATAGGAAGTGCATCTCATACTAGTGAACTCTTTAAAACAAACCTGCCCATCTTTCTAAAGGGAGAATCTATATTAGGATTAAGTTATAAGACTGAGTTAAAATACTTTTCAAAGATGGAGTGTTATAGAGTTGACTAGATGATCTGGTTAGAATACAAGGCACAATGTAACTTGTAAAAGATCTGTTAATATGTTAGTAAATCTAGAATCTAGCCGTCCCGTCAAGTACACCACTTTTGATCCTTGCTGCCATATGCCATTCTTGACACATGGTTCAAAGATAATATAATAGCGGCTACTTCTGGGCAACTTAAGGAGTTTATCAATAAGCCCGCTTCGTATCTCCAAATTTACAAGATTATAAATCTGGACAATTTTAACGGTATAGTAATACAACTTGAAGAATACTCTCAATCTACTAGGTCTGCAAAATTAAGGGTATGTTGTTGAAACATAAATATTACTTTTTCCAGAGTTATATGAATTTATTAAATCATTTTACAGCCCTTTGACTGGATTTAACTTAAATGGTTGTCTTTTTGCCATCTGCCACCTACTGTTTATCGCCTAGTTATTTTGAAAATTACTGTCTTTTAGCATTGCAGATGCCCTTTTAATAAAGGAATGGTTTAAGTATGCCATTAGCATGATTATTTTCTCCC